>Ga0209223_10000515_pt1 | contig 44870 bp, 51 predicted proteins | sample COG_06_FD_184750 | JGI IMG/M metagenome (GOLD analysis project Ga0209223, IMG submission 184750) | Pelagic Microbial community sample from North Sea - COGITO 998_met_06 (SPAdes) (version 2) | ecosystem: Environmental > Aquatic > Marine > Neritic zone/Coastal water | place: Helgoland, sampling... | reverse complement strand
TTATTTCACTTTCAAATATATTTTTGATTGAAAAATATTCCGTCTCGTGATTCTCTAATAAAAAAATGACATTGATTTAAAATGATATCACATATACTACATTATTATTACAAAAACAATGGGTCCAAAAGGAAAGAAGTATGTTAAGCTTAATCCTCGTGAACACGTTCTTACTCGTCCGGGTATGTACATTGGCTCGCTAGAACCAGATGTTACAAACACTTGGGTATATTCAAATAATGAGATGCAGAAGAAGGATATTCAATATGTTTCAGGTCTATATAAGATTCTCGATGAGATTCTTGTGAATGTATTGGATCATATTGTTCGTATTAAGTCTCATGAATATGATAAAAAAGTAAAGGAAGTCAAAATCAATATTGAAGAAAACGGAACAATTACAGTTTATAACGATGGTGAAGGTATCGAGATTGTCAAAGATGATGATTATAAAATGTATGCTCCTGAATTAATTTTCGGAAACATGTTAACTTCAAGTAATTATGATGATGATGAAGAAAAGATTATTGGTGGTCAAAATGGTATTGGTGCAAAAGCATGTAATATTTATTCAAAGTCTTTTGAAATTGAAACAGTCGATTATAAAAGAAAAAAAGTTTATAAACAATGCTTTTCCAATAATATGAAAGACCGTACTGAACCAATAATTGAAAAATATACGAGGTACCCATATACAAAAATTACATTTCTCCCTGATTATGAGAAATTTGGTATGAAAAAACTAACGAATGATATGAAAGATCTTTTCAAGAAAAGAGTATATGATGTATGTGCTTTGACTGATCCAAATGTCAAGGTGTTTTACAATGATGAAAAGATTGATATCAAAAGTTTTGAAAAGTATGTGGATCTTTACATTGGCAACAAAACTGAACACCCTCGTGTATTTGACGGTTCAAATGAACGTTGGGAGGTTGGTGCAAGTTATTCTGATGATGGATTTTCACAAGTATCATTTGTCAATGGTGTTTGTACCCAAAAGGGTGGTAAACACGTTGATTACGTGGTCAATCAAATAACTAAAAAGCTCATTGATATGGTTCAAAAGAAGAAAAAAATTACATTAAAGTCTCAACATATTAAAGATCATTTGTTTGTGTTTATCAAGAGTACGATTGTTAATCCAACTTTTGATAGTCAAACAAAAGATAACTTGACAACTCCTTCGACTAAATTTGGTTCAAAATTGGATATTGATTCCAAATTCGTTGAAAAGCTTTACAAGAGTGGGATTGTTGAGAAAGCTATTTCACTCACAAGCATCGATGATGATAAAAATGCCAAAAAAACTGATGGTAAGAAGAAGAGTTCTATTCGTGTCAACAAGTTGGATGATGCGAATTGGGCTGGAACTGCAAAGAGCCAACAATGTTTTCTCATTTTAACAGAGGGAGATTCAGCAAAGACAATGGCTGTATCTGGGCTATCAGAGGTTGGTCGTGATAAATATGGTGTATTTCCATTGAAGGGTAAAGTTATGAATGTTAAAGATATAACACAAAAGAAGATTTGGGAAAATGATGAGATTTCTAATCTTAAAAAGATTCTTGGTCTAGAAACTGGGAAAGTATATACTGATACAACAGATTTGCGTTATGGACATATCATTCTAATGACAGATTCGGATGTTGACGGTAGTCACATTAAGGGTCTTATCTTCAATATGTTTCACACATTATGGCCATCACTCTTGAAGATTGATGGATTTATCACCTCTATCATGACACCAATCATTAAAGTCACAAAAGGTAATACAGTTAAGAATTTCTATAATTTAACAGATTATGATAATTGGAAAGACAATACAAACACTACTGGTTGGAATATTAAGTATTATAAAGGTCTTGGTACTTCCACTAGTAAAGAAGCTAAGGAATACTTTAGAGATATGAACATTTTGACGTATGATTACGAGGATAAAGAAACTGATAAAAGTATTGAACTAGCTTTCAACAAGAAAAAAGCCGATGATAGAAAAGATTGGATTGGTCAATATGATAAAAACAGAATTATCTCATTTGATAAAGACTTATGCAATCGTGTTGGATACTCTACTTATGTGAATGATGAATTAATTCATTTTTCTGTTTACAATCTTGAAAGAGCTATTCCAAGTATTTGTGATGGATTTAAAAAAAGCATCAGAAAAATCATGTTCAGTTGTTTCAAAAGAAAACTTCATAATGAAATTAAGGTCGCGCAATTATCTGGATATGTGAGTGAACACGGTGCTTATCACCACGGTGAAGCGAGTCTACAAGAGGCTATTATTGGAATGGCGCAAAATTATGTGGGTTCTAATAATGTGAATCTTCTTATGCCAAACGGACAATTTGGAACTAGGATTGCTGGGGGGAAAGATAATGCTTCTCCAAGATATATCTTTACATGTCTAAATCCCATTGTGAAATATATTTTCAAAGAGGATGATTTCGATGTGCTCAGCTATTTGGATGATGATGGAACAATGATTGAACCAGAATATTATGTCCCAGTTATTCCAACAATCCTTGTGAATGGTACTATTGGTATTGGTACAGGATTTAGTACGAACATTCCTTGTTATGATCCAAAAGAAATCATCAATAATTTGAAGAGAATGTTAAATGGTGAAGAACCGTTTGACATGATTCCTTGGTATAAAGGATTCACTGGTGATATTACTGATAAAGAATGTAGAGGTAAATATAAAAAAATATCGGGAACAAAAGTTGAAGTGACTGAGCTTCCTATTCAAGTATGGACAGAGGATTTCAAGAATCATTTGGATGGTTATATTGACAAACATCCTAAGATATTGAAAGACTACGAAAGTCATTATACAGAAACATCTGTTAAATTTATCCTTCAATTCCAGAATTCGTCTGTTCTAGACGACCTTTTGAAAGAAATAGATGGAACAAATAAATTTGAAAAAGATTTCAAAATGATTAGTACACGAGCCGTGAATACGAATAATATGCATCTATTTGATAAAAATGGTATTATAACAAAATATGCCAATGTTTTAGAAATTTTGAAAGAGTTTTATGATGTGCGACTTGAATATTATGTGAAACGCAAAGAACATAAACTGGAGAAATATGAGAAAGAATTGTTGAATCTTGATAGTAGAATCAAATTCATTATGAGTATTATTGATGGAAAGTTAAAGGTGGCAAATGGAAAGAAAGAGGATATCATAAACTTCTTGGAGAAGAATAATTTTCCTAAAATGAATGATAAATATGATTATCTCATTAATATGCCAGTATACAATCTCACGTATGAGAAGAAAGAGGAATTATTGAAGGAATTTAATAATAAAGATTCCCAATATGAAATGTATAAGAAACAGAACATTGAAAACTTATGGATGGACGATTTGTCTGAACTCGAAAAGCATTTAAAAAATGATATATAATTATATTGAAACAGTGTAATCGAATCCATAGTGTAATTGAAACAAATATGGAGCTTGTTCCTCTAGGTAAATTTGAGGTCACACCTTATAGAATTTCTACAATGACAGTGACAGGAAGTATAAATAGTACTGTTGTTCTACAAAAGTTATTTGATAATATTGATATAGAGTGTTACGATAATATTAAATATATGGAATACGGTGCAAACAAAAATGAACATCATTTTAAAGGTGAAGAAACTAAAAAAAATAAAAAACAACAAAAGAAGAGATTTGATAATCAAATGACTTTACATATGTATGATGATAAATATAAATATAACATAAAGTTGTTTAAAAATGGCAATGTACAAATGACTGGTGTAAAAGATATAACAAAGGGTAAATATATTATTGATGAATTAATTAAAATTTTGAAAATTACCAATAAAACATGTAAAGATAAAGAACAAATCATTTTAGAAGAAGAAAAAATTAAAAACACTAATTTTAATACGAGATTGATAAACTGCGATTTTAGAGTAAGTTATAAAATCAATAGAGGACTTTTGCATAAACTTATAACTCATAAATATGGTTTGATTTGTTCTTATGAGCCATGTATTTATCAAGGTGTAAAATTATCATTCTTCATGAATGATTACTCTAATAATGGTATTTGTTCTTGTGCGAAACAATGCTTGGGTAAAGGTGTAAATACTATTTGTAAAAAAATCACAGTAGCGGTATTTCAAAGTGGTTGTGTTACTATTACTGGCTCTAACGATATTTCACAATTAAAATATGTATATAAATTTATGACAGACTTGTTAGAGAAAAATATGGAGGATATTTATCAACATACGTATAGATTGATAAATTCAACTGAAAGTTCTACTAATTAGCTTTTGTAGTCATTAATTTCATTAAATTTTGGTTCATAAATTCTAAGTTTGTATTAATTTTTTTTAGTATTTCAGCTACATTTTCTGGTTCATCGCCTCCAGTTTGCAAAAATTTAGTTAGTCTGAAATACAGTGGATCTACATTGAGTATAGCATCAGTATCCAGAGATGAAACAGAAGAACTCTCATCGAGCTCAGATTGATAACCGTCTCCACCACCAAATATACTACCTTCATCGTTATTTTCAACCACTTCATAGTTATTTTCAACCACTTCTTCTTTAGATTCAAGTTTTTCAACGCCATCTTCTATATTATTTTTAATTACTTCTTCAACTTCAGGTTTTTTAAAACCATCTTCTACTATATCATTAAGGGGTTCAATAATTGAAGGTTTAACTTCATCCACTGTGACATCATCAGAACCATAAATTATAGCATTATCTTGGTCGGAGTCATAATCATCATTTACATATACAATTTTACTTTCAGACATTTTTATTTTAATTTAGATAACATAAAAATATTAAATTATACACGCTTATTTAAAAATTATTATATTAGATAAAGTAATGAAAATGATAAAACAAGCTTACATTCTATTGTTTGTTCTGGTGTTAATGGTTATTCTTTTAAATAAAGAAATCATTACAAAATCGAAAATTAATTTCTATGTATTTTTGTTAAGTGTAACAGTAGTAATATCTACACTTTACATGAACACTAAAATTATTGAGAATTTTGAAGATACTACTCAAGCACAAAATTCAAGCGATAATTCAGGTGCTAGTTCAGGTGCTAGTTCAGGTGATAGTTCAGGTGCTAGTTCAGGTGATAGTTCAGGTGCTAATTCAGGTAGCGTTATGTTAGTATCAGATATTCGTATAGAAAAAAACTTTTTTGATGAAGAATTCCGTGATGAGTTTGTAAATAAATTCGGATCTAATCAATTAAAATATTATGTGTCAACTTTTGATAAAAGTAAAATAGATATGGATAAAAATTTACTAATAAATCATGTAAATTTACCAATTGCCGAAAATAATCTGGAAATACCTATAGAACTCAAAGAAAAATTACAACAATCGGATGGTTTAATGTTAAATTTCACAAAATCGTTGAAAACTATTACTCCTAAACAACTTGAATTCAACCATAATGCATTCACTATTATGTGGTATGCTAAATTTTTACCCATCATATCATCAAGCGAAGGTATTAAAAAAAAAGTATTATTTTTAAACATTCCAATTCATTCTGGAAAAGAAGGTAAAATGCTTGCAATAGAATATGAGTTTCAACCACAATTTGTCAACCCAACTATAAGAATTCATTGGGGTGGAAAAGATGGAAGTTCAGGTGATGTGAATGATTTAAGAGATAATATATATGAATGGAGTTCTACAACGGATACGAATGATATGAATTTTAATTTCTTTGACAATAAATACCATCTTTTCACATTATTAAGAGATAACACGGGATTAAAGTTAATATTAGATGATCAAGACCTAGGTTTACAACCTTTAATAGCAATTTCACAATCAGAATTACCTGATTCTTTAAAAACTCTACCAGATTACAATGACATAAACTACAAAATACGATTGAATGCCAACGTGGACGAACCAACCCCAACATCGGATAATGCAAGAGAACGTGAACCAGAAATAGCACTAAACTGTCTTTTAAATGCTTTTGCTATATTTAATTCTGCATTAACTTTATCTCAAGTAAACGTTATTTATGACTATTTTGAAGACACTAAATATCGATTAAATAAAAGATTTGCCGATATAAAATTAAAAATAGATGAAGCTAAAAATTTAAAAGATTGTCCATTCACGGATAAAGCTTTATGTAGAACAAATAATTGTAGTTCCATAAAAGATTGGACTAATAACAATGAAATCATAAAAAATGAAGCTTGTTTCAAAGATGTAGTAGCTTACTGTAAAGATAACAAGAATGATACAATGTGTAGTTTCTTTGATGAAAATAACATTCTCAGTGCATCGAGTATGATGAATAATAAAACGGTTGATAATAATGAAATAAGTGAACAATTAAGCGAAGAAGAAGAACTTGTTAAACAATTAAGAAAATTTGGATTGAATAATGTACATCTTGACAAATCTTTAAGAGCTAATGGAAAATATTCCAATGAAATTAATGAATTAATAGATAAAATTTATAAACAGAAACAAATGAAAATGAAAGATATTCAAGATTTATATGATGCTGATTCAGAAGTTCCCAGTATAGAAAAACTAAATTCTGAGAAAATATTAAAAGGTGAACTACCAAGCGATAAAACAGATGATGCTACCGAAACAGAAACCAAAAATAAGAAAAAGGCTAGAGATATCCAGCTATTAAAAGCTGAAGATTTAGATTACGGTGATTTTAAAACAGATATGAAAAGATACGATGCTGAAAAAAATTCTGAGTTAAAGAATTCTGAGAGTAAAAATAAATCGTTTGTTGGAAATATATTTAACTTTTAAACCGGTGGTCTTAAACCCCAAAAGCTATTAACATTATTGATGTTTTTAAATTGTGAATCTCTTAATATTTTTTCTTGTGATCTAATCTCTAAATTAGATTCATTGTCATAAAATAATTCGTTATAATTAGCATGGTGTCTCAGAGTTCTTATGTTATTAATAATTTTATCGAGTTCAATTTTCAATGTTTTTTCAACTCCTTCAAAAGAGTAGTTTAAAAGAACATATGGTTTTTTTAGATTATTTGAAAAATCTTCATAATAAGAATTTGGATAAGCTATTTTGATAACAAAAGATTTATTAGTTGTTAATTCAAAGTTTCCAATATTTGGTGTATTATCATAAGCTTGTTTTTTTGATGCATATGGTAAAGCAGAACCACTAAAACTTGATCTATAATCTGGGGGACTAGGTGATATGAAGTGAACAACATTTCCATCAATTTCAGAAGAAAAATATCCTTCAATAATTAGATCTTTTCTATATGTATATACTTTATATTCACAATCAGTCATTATTATATTTTTATAACATTTTTATCTTCCAAGTCCAAGACCATTTTTATCATTCATTACAAATTTGCAAGAATTCTGGTCACATACTTGTTTGACTTTTTCGGGAAGCATAGTTGAAGGTTTAGGTTCTTTAGCACATTTAGAGCTTACAAATCTGGAGTTTGTAGTTCCGATGATAGCTTCAGCATTATTCATTAAAAACATTCTTTCATCATAGCTTGTCATGTTTGTAAGTTTTTGACATCTTGATCTATAATCTGTAAAAGCTCTTCCATCAGCCATTTTATCAAAAGGAGCTAAATCAAATACTGTTTCTTCAGGATCTTTTTTTTGTGAAGGTCGTGTTCCACATTCGTTACAAGTAGCCATAGTCTTTTATTATATAACATTATATTTTTATTGCGATTCTAATATTTTTTGAATAATTTCATTTTTATTACCTTTTACGGGTTTTGTTGAAATACTTTTTAGAATATGTTTTAATTCAGAAAGTTGTTTAGTAGATAGTTCTGTTTCATCGTAAGTTTGTTTTATAGGTGTTCTGATAATTTTAATATCATCATCAATATCTTCAACATTTGAAGTTTGTTTCATCATATTTTCAGAGATACCGTCTTCTTGATTTACACTTGGTTCATCTACCACAATTGAATTGATTATATCTTGTGCTACGACACTGCTTTCTAAAGAATCACTTGAACCATTGAGCTTACTCATTATATTATTTATTTGCTCAGAATTAACGGAAACTACTTCATCGTCTTCATTTTTAGCAACAGCGCAAAAAGAATTAATTGTATTATTTACGTGTTCCTCAGATTGTAATTTCATATTAACAACTTCATTCTTTAAAACTAATACTTGTTGTTGAACAACAGATATCATTCTATAAAGGATAAAACATCCAATGATAAAAACAGATAATATAATAATATTTTGTATATTCATTTTGGTATTTATAATTTGCTTTGGCATTATTTTATAGATATTGTACTTATTTATTTAAGTGAATTAAACACAGGATAATATTTCATCTTTTATATTATTTGCTAGATCTATGATATCTTCATTAAATTTGTTATATTTTAATATGTCTAACGCGACATATTGTTCACTAACGCCTTTGGATATTTTATAATCATAACATATAGCATTATTATTTTTCTTAGAGCAATCGAATTTATATAGATTAAATGATGATTTTTTATGTAGTTTAGTTAGATACGGAAAATGTGTGGTAACATATAAAATACAATTATTACAATCTGCTAAATGCTTTAGAATAGAATAAGCACCGCTTATACCTTCGACAACGTTCGTGCTATTGAATATTTCATCCATAAATAAAATGACTTTTTTATTCTTATTATTTCTGACATAATCAATATTATGTTTACATCTATACATCTCAGCTTCAAATAAAGACTCATGTCCAGTACTATCTGGGATATTTATCTGTGAGCCAATATACTCGAACGGAGTAATAATACATTCCTCAGATGCACAAAATGTTATAGTTTGAGATAACATAATATTGATAAGAACTGATTTGATGAATGTTGACTTTCCAGCGGCATTAGGTCCAGTAACAATTGTGTTTCTATTATGGCACTTATTTGAGAAAGAATTTTTAACAGGATCTTTATGTAAACAAACATGCCACAATTTTTTAAAATGTGTATATGGTATTTGAGTGGTGAAATCAAAAGATGTTGGGTATAAATGTAGTTCTTTAATTGTAAGTTTTATAGAATGCAATGTGTCAAAAATAAAAATTTGTTTCATCATTTCATCCAATGAAATCACGTGATTTCCAATCTTTTTATAGTGTTTTAATCTTAATCCAAAATCTGAAAGTAGCACTGGTCTTTGTATTGTGGGCGTATTGAAATTATCAATATGAATTTTTTCAATTTTATAAAAAGGATTAGAACTAAAAGTATTGTATAAGAATTCATAAGATTGATAAATCTTGTATATGTTATTCATATGGTTAGTAATGATTCTGGTTATAAGAAAATTATGTTTTGATGTATCTATTGATTGCATAATTCCTTGAAAATAGAATACTATTGAAGAAATGTATGAAATATAAGAGACCGTTTTCAATAGATTGCTTCCTTCATTATTACTATATAAGTTTGCAGTGGACACCTGGTATAAGGTCCTTATGTATGTTTTAAATGGTATGTTAAATTTGAATTTGAATTTTAAAATCAAATATGGTAAGATGAAATATATGATGGGTGACATAATTCCAATCATTGGTGATAGTAAGATGTAATAAATGTTTTTAGTTATTAATGACAACGATGAAGAGTTTGCATATTTGAATATCCACCAAGAGAAATATACAGTCTGAAGAAGTTGTTCTAAATCTGCATCTCTTTTAGTAAGAACCCATTTGATGCTTGAAAATCTATCCAATATATCTCGAAATTGATGTTCATTTTTTTTGAAATTATATGATGATAAAAATTTTTGTCTTTGGTATAAAATATTTTTATCATATATTGGTGTTGATAATATGTCATTTACGTACATGACTGAGTTATCGAAATGTAGATTTTTTGCGAATTGACTTGAAATGGTGTTAGATGATTGAGAAAATGACTCAATCATTTCAATGTCGTGTAAAACATTACTATTTAGTTCTGTTTTTTTTTCAGCTTTGATAAAATGTGTCTTTTTGAATACTATTTCGTCATGATTATTTATGTTAGCAATATTTTTTTTCTTATTCTTGAACATTTATATAGTTTATGGATCAAATATTTTAAATGAATTATATATACGTTGTGTGAAAAATAATTAGGGATATGATAAACATATGATTGTTATTTTTGTTTATACAGTTTTGAATAGTTTAAAGAATATAATCCAGTAAAATGCAAGACCAAGAACAACATAGAAAATTTGTTCAAATGTTTGTTGTATGTTTGATAGATTAGGTTCTTTGGAATATAACATAAAATTATATATAATAATAACTATAACAAATTTAACAATATCGTTAACAAGATTGAGGAATTCTTTGGGTAAATTTTCAGTGACATTAATGACATATTTCTTTTCCGAATTATTATAGGAAATAGCTACCATGTTTAAATAAAAAAAAGATTTTAAAAATTGATTTAATACATAATATATATTGTATAGTGAATATCATGCTTGTAAAACACAAAAACATTATAATCGATATTCCGAAAGATGAAGATGAGCCTTCTGAAGAGTATAACAAAAGAGTTATTTTCATAATAAAAAATATTAGTGAATCGAGATATTCATTTGATGATTTAATTGAATTATCTCATATTTATAAATTCAAAGAAACATTATGTTGTTCTTATGATGAAAAAACAGAATCAGTTATTAAAGAATTGGGTGATAATTTATACATTAAGCTTTAGGTTTAGTTTTAAGTTTCTTTGAAGATTTTTGTTTTGAATCAGGTTTGACTTGTTTTTTTTTAATTTCATTATTTCTGTTAGCAATGAACCTTTCTAAACTATTTTTAGCAGCAACGAGACCAAAAGGAACTGCAAGTTTAGACATGTCAGATAGAACGGTTCCTCCTTTGTTTTTACATGAATGTTTTGTAGGCGGTTTTGTAGGCGATGGTTTTGTAGGCTGTTTTTTTTCCATTTTAAATATTAGGTATATTTTTTTTTAAGTTTCATAATTATAATATTCATATTCGTCTCCACTATCATCGTCTTCATTACATACTTCTACATACTCTATGTTTTTTATAATAATATTGATAAAATTACTACTGTGTGTGTTTTTATCTAATACTCCATTGTAGAATGATTTGTATTTGATTTTTTCATAAAGATCCATGAGCAGATCAATATTATATGATAGATATATCTCTTCAGAATTCATATTTAAAGATAACACCTTAAATATATATATTAGTATTATACGACAGTATTATGGCTAAACAAATTGACTATTCAATTTGGATAGAGGAGAACAAAAATATATTAAATAACATATTGACAGATATTTTTAAATCACTTAATCATACAGATATACCTAAGAGTTTTAATTTAGACTTTCGTTATAAGAAAGAATTGAAAGATGATCTTTTGAAATACATTTATATGAATTCTAGTAGCTCAATTATAAAACGCTAAGATGAATATTACAAATAATAATAGGAAAATACATAGAACTAATATACTTGTAAAAAAACAAATGTATGGAAATAATTCATTATAAATCATAGATAATATAGGTTTTACTATAAAAATCTTAATATTTTTTTTCAATTGTTCAGATTCTAAATCTTTGAAGAATTCATCTATGAAAGTATTTGTATCATTATCCATTTTAATATAATGCGTGATTTTTTAAGCATTAATTAAATACATATATACAAAAATATAAGATGATGAATACTACTTTAAAAGATAATAAATTTGTAACTATAGAAGGTGATAAAGTCATTTTTAATTTGTACAATTGCACAATATTAGATTATACAATGCATAGTATAAAACTTAAGAGCAAATCTTTAGATAATGTATATCCAATTTTGATTAGAATCGAAAAAGAAAATAACGTAATGAATTCGTTCGAACTTACTGAGAATGGTATCACTTTAAATATGTCTTTTTCTAATACTATTTCTTTGAAAGATATAATTGATAAACGTCGACAATATAACATAGAATGTAGACTGTATACTATTTCCGAGTCTAGGTTATTATTTAAGATTATAAAAATAGCCGACTCTCAAAGTGTTGATGTGGAGGTGGTTCCTGAACCTGATTATGTGGATATAATGGACATTCGTAAATCATTAAGAACTAAGATACATAATATTAAAAAAAAAATGGACGAATTTCATATCATAGATCTGGATAATATACCATTGTCTGAAATGATTAAATTGGAAGATAATTTATATGATTTATCCAAAATAATATCTAATTATTAATAAAAATATAGAATGCAGAGAGCTAATTTTATTAATAATCCTTATATCAGAACTGTCTTAGTAATTTTAGCCGGATCGGTTCTCGTCTTTTTAGCTAGTGAGTACTACAAAAAAAATATGGTTGAGGTTGCCGAGAAATTCGAAGAAACTGTTCCTACCATAGATGTTGATTCTGACATTGTTAATGTTCAAGCCCCAGAACCAGAAATCAAGCAAGAAATCGTAGGAAATGTGAAAGAACCGATTGATGAAAAATACCCTGTTCTTCCTTCTGAAGATGACCTTAATGAACAATACAAACCTGTTGACTTCAAACAGTCTAAAGCTCCAAATGACTGTTTTCCTAGAGATAAATTAACTGCTGAGGATTTACTTCCTAAAGATGCTGCTAACAACAAATGGGCTCAAGTAAACCCAGCTGGTCAAGGTGAACTTAAAAACCAAAACTTTTTAACCGCTGGTTACCATGTAGGTATTAATACTGTTGGAACAAGTCTTAGAAATGGTAACATGCAATTAAGGTCTGAACCAATTAATCCTCAAATCAAAGTATCTCCCTGGAACCAAACTACCATTCAGCCCGATCTTAACAGAAGACCTCTTGAAATCAACGAATGTGAATAAATTATTTAAACACATAAGAGCATTAATGTTTTAATTATGAATAATTCAAATGAGTTACTGTTATTATCACTAAAGGATTTTTATTCTAACGAAAATAATGTATCGATATTACTTTCTATTATTAATAGTCAATCAAATATTTCATTAAGGCTAATAGATTGGTTTATTACAAATTATTGTAAAAATAATAAAGATAAAGCCAATTACAAAAACATTACAAGTATATATCAAAACTATAGAGCTCAACTTAAAGCATATAAGAAAACCAAGTTTGATCCCTTTAGACGTAGACAACGAATCACATTTTTTTTTAATGATAATGAATTCATGAACACTACAATAGGACAATTGAATTTCTTTAAATGGGCTATCGAAAATAGAATTTTAGACTATATATCTTCTAGATTAGAAGACTTAGAAGAACAAATGAATATATATCAAAAGACTGTTAAAAGAAAAAAGGAAATGAAATGTATAGAGATACATGGAAAAAATGTAGATGATTTAGATGTTAAATCTAATATAAAAATACTTTCAAATAAAACTACAACTATTAATTTTGATTAACAACCAGACGTTATTTAATATTGTATCGATAATTGTTCTACAATATTTTCAATTTTAGTAACGAATTGTGAATCGAATGCATTTGTAATAACATGGTCAAATGGTATTTGATTGAAAGCATTTTCTGATATATGAAGGTCATCACATGTTCTATCGTTGTTTATAATTTTAATTACTGTAAGCTTATATGTATCTAGGTGTTGTTTTATATATTCATATTCATGCATAAAGCGCATGTCACTAATGACTATATTTTCTGGTTTGTTTTTTTTAATTTCATTAACGAGTGTTCTCGCCCAAAATGTTCTATCGACTTCAGGAATTAAATTATTCATATGATGTTGGAAAACCTCAGTTCCAATATATTGCATAGCTTGTCTTGGACTTATTCCCCATAGAGAATCGATAGTTTCTTTTTTATTACCTTCAATTTGATCATCATCAAAATCAAAAAGTTCTTTTACAATTTTTTTTAATTTATTAGCAAATTTGTAGTGTAAATAATTATATTTTTCAACAATATGTCCTGAAGCAAAATCTTTACCACAACGTTTATATCCACATAATGCTATGATATTAAAAGTCTTCATTATCTTCAAAAGGAATATTCTTACTTTTCAATATATTATTAAATGTGTCAAATGAATTCATTTTTTGTATTTCAGAATACGTACCAATAAATTCACTATCAATGAATGTCATAGGATAAGCTGTTATATTCCAACGTTTTTTTAAATATTCTATATCATCAAATATAAAATCATCATCCTCAAATAATTCCATATAATCTTCAATCAATATATATTCATATATAAGTTTCTTATCATCGAGTAATTCTTTTAGTTTCTTACAGTTTGGACAATTTTTCTTACTGATAACAACGAATTGTTTGTTTTCTACAAGTTTTACGAGACTCATTGTGTGCTATATATTAATGTTCACACATTTACTTCGTATATTTATCAAATTTTAATTACTACTTTAATATTAAATTGTGTTATGGTGAAAGTTGGAATATTGATAAAAAAACCTGAAAGTTTGTTTACTAATGGATGTGTTCAACAAGCGTTATTTATTCATAAGATGCTACAAATGATTGATGATTGTCAATGTAATTTTGTGACTATTGAAAATAATTACGAAATATATGATGAATTATTTCCTATAAAAGTTTTTCCTCTCCGTGATAACGAACTTAAAACATACGACATCATACTCATGGTATCATTGACGTTATCTGATAATATCAATAAAGAAATATTACAAAAAATCAAAAGTAACAATGTCAAATTAGTTGATATACTATGTGGTAATTTGTACATATTACTTCAAGAAGAATTTGTGTTTGGTACTCATAACATCATGAAAAACTATAACAACGATTACATAGATGAAGTTTGGGTGCTTGAGATGTATGAATATTCACAAAGTTATTTAGATCTAGTTTATAATGTTCCTGTAAAGATTTTACCTTATGTTTGGGATGTTGATATTATTAAATCATACATAAAAAACAAAAGCATACAACTGAAAAATAAATCAAATAATGAAAAAGTAAATATATGCATTTATGAACCTAATATGAGTATACACAAAAATGCATTTGTGCCCTTATTGATTGCAGAGCGTTTTTATAAGAAATACCCTAATAGATTAAACAAAATTTACATGTTTTGTAAAACAAAAATTGATTCTAATGGATACTACGAAAACATGTCTATTTTCAAAGATAGTAAAGTAGAAATGTATGGTAGAATTATAATGCCTTATAGTTTGAAACTTATTCAAGATAATAATGACTTCAAAACAATTGTTTTAAGTTATACTATGATGAATAATCTTAATTTTTTACATCTTGAATTATTTTATTTAGGAAGACAAATTGTTCATAATTGCGAACCTTTTGACAACGGTTTGTTTTATGATTCATTCGATGTTTGTAAAGCTGTAGATCTTTTAGAAGAAGCACGTATAACAAATGTAGATAAAAAAAAATGTGTTGATATAATCTGTAAATATAATCCTAAGAATGTAGAAATTCAAAATAAATGGAACAATGAAATATTAAGATTATTAAAGTAATTGAAAAGATATTTTATATATAGAGTCATTCATAGGAATTAACAAATAATACTCTTGTAATGATTCATTGTCACCCATATTTTTTACATATTCGATAGAAGACTTAATGATGTATTTATATTTACTCTTATCAATCTCGGTTCCGTCAATAGTTATATTAGTTTGTATTTTAGCATTTTTTAATTTTTTAACAGTAATGAATATATCATCCATTGCTAAATCATTGATAACAACTTTCATGTGTTTGTTTGCATTCATGAAAAATATACCTTTAAGAAATAAATCAGTGCAGAAATAAAATACATCCTTTGTATTTTTAAGAGGATCTAATATATTCAATTCTATAGACAAATCATTAGGATTTTTTAAAAATATCATTGGTGCCAAGGCATCAATATCAATATTAAAATTATTCATGTTCAAAAAAGAATATTTATTATATACTATTTTATATATGTTAACCAGATCAGTAATACAACTTTGCAAAAATAACGTTATGTGTCTTTCTGGTGGGAAAATAAAAAAAACATCTAATACGAAAGTAAAAAATGAAATAACTCCTTTGTATACGGGGTTTACAAGTACACAGAATCAAGAATTATATTTACAAAGCTTAAGTAATAAAAAAGTAACTATTGCCCATGGTCCAGCTGGAACCGGAAAAACAATGTTAGCATGTGCACATGCTATACAAGAATTAAATTCCGGAATGTATGAGAAGGTTATAATTACACGCCCAGCTGTTGCTTTAGATGAAGAACATGGATATTTACCAGGAGATTTGAATGAAAAAATGCTACCTTGGATGATACCAATCTATGACAATTTTATGATGTTTACAACTAAAAATAACCTTGAATATCATATAGAAAGTGGTAAAATTGAAATAGCTCCATTATCATTTATCCGTGGTAGAACTTTCCATAATACACTTGTAATTGCAGATGAAATGCAAAACTCTACAAATAATCAAATGAAAACATTGTTAACTAGAATTGGAACAGAATCAAGTATGATTGTAACCGGTGATTTACAACAATGTGATTTGGATGTAGGTGAAACAAATGGATTATTAGATTTTATTGAACGATTTAAAGACTATAGTGCATACACAGAAATTAATGATGACTTTATTTGTGTTATTGAACTAGATACAATTGATATTCAAAGAAGTGATACAGTCAAACATATATTGGATATATATGATCATGATATGATGAAAAAATAAAAGGGTTCTATTTTTTTCTTTTAATATACTCTATTTTTATAGTAGTTTTTATTTACTTTTTACCACGTCCACCTTTCTTCTTAGCAGGTTTATCTTCATCAACAACTTCTTCTTCAATAACAATTTCATCTTTAGTTTCTTCATCAACAACTTCTTCATCATCACTCGTATCTACATCATTTGTTATTTCAGTAGTGATTTCCTCATTTTTGTCTTTGTCTGAAGAAACATGTTCATCATCATCTTCAAGGTCACGGAATGCAAACTTTTTAATGCCTGTGTTTACTGCAATAAGTAGTTGTGAAGCATTCCACGAAATTCCGAATTTACCACCAGCTAGCCATACACCACTACAGTTAGCAATACTTGTAATCTTAGAGCCTTTCATCTTAGGCATGATAGCTTCAATGGAAAGGTCTTCTTTTGTAGCATGATCGTAGCATTCGCAACGGAATGCACCATTCTGGTTCTTCTTTAGTTTGACACGATAAGTAGGAGGATACTTATCAATAATTTCACCAGTTTCTTTATCTTTTGGATACTTAATAGTAGGTGTGAAAAGTGCTTCGATGACATCTCTGTTAGGAGGCTTGCGAATCCATGCTTGAGAGTTCTTCATTGTTTCTTCAAGAACACGATTATCGATTTCATTGAGAATTTCAAAGAACCTTTGCAATGTTGGTCTTGTATCTCTGTCTTTGAAAGACAATTCTAGAGAGAAACTTTCGTTGCCTGTTTTTTCATCTTTATAGACATTCATTCCATAAGGTGCGTGACATTGTGGTGTTTGAATAACAAATGGACTTTTATTATAATACATAGGAATGTATTTTCCGTTATTTTCAAGCTTCTTTACATCACCGAAAGATAGATTGCTGATGTCGAATTCTTTTACTGTGATTACTGCACTTGTGCTGCCCATATTGTTAATTTGTTGTATATATTAGTATATATTTTGTCTTTAAGTTAATTTTAAACTATATATGCAGATCAATTTTTATTTGATGAAAACTGAAATTCATTTTTTCTCTTGGAAACAATTATGTTTCTAAATATATTGAAATCTTTAATAACATTTTTCGTGTCTTGGTTTATATATTTGAATTGATCATTTATATATATTGATAAATAATCATCAAATTTACCACTTCTAAAAGTAGACAAGTTTGTATCATAAATACCGTTTGTAAATGGAATCAAATGAACATTTCTATCTAATTTTGTCATGAAATCATCATAATAAAATATATAAAGGCATTCTTTACAAATCTTTTCTTTACTTGTAGTATCAATTAATAAAGTAAGAATTTTTTCACAATTAAATATTTTTTCTTTATTTTTTCTGCGCATTTTTTTTAGTTCATATAACTCATCTTTATATTTTGTAATCATTTTAGTAGATAATTCTTTATATGGACCGAATTCAGTTTTAATCCATTTATGATCTTTGAAATAAAACCATGTTTTATTCTTAATGCTTGTTACAACATATTTATACTTATACATGACATACAGAACCATTCCTAAATCGAAATAGTTAACATTTTCTATGCTTTTATCAATAGCATTTCTTAATTCGATAGCATTATCCATATATACTTATGTGATAAAAAAAAAACAATTAATATCAATTATTTAAGATAGTGTTGTTTCATGTAACTCTGAAGATTAAAATATGTAATTTGTTCGTCAGATCCACAATGAAACAGTGCTTGTAGTTCTTCATTAGGAATAATGTTTCTCTTATCTTTTTCATCTCTGCATTCATGTTTGACGATATATTCATTCATCATTTTTGTAACATCTTTTCTAGCAATAAGAGTTCCTTTCTGAATTTTGAGGAATTCATATAATTCATCAGTTAGACGGGATGGAACAGCGAATCCACTTAGAGGTCTCGATGAAGATTTGTTTTTGGTTTTCTTTAGTTTCATCAGTTGTCTAGACACACCATTGAATTCTTTATCCAATACTTTACCATATGCTTGCAACTCTTTCATTTGTTTTACCATCTCGTTAATTTTTTCATTGAACTCTATTAGTTTATTATGAAAAACAGTATCTTCTGTGACTTCTTCTGTTGTCATATAATAATTAATAATTAATAACAGTATATTAAACTTTAAATGGCTTTTAGATCTATATACTGAGTTTCAAATAGAATTTCATTTGATCTTTGTTTAAACCACCTTTATTCTTAGATTTTTCATACCATTCATTATTTAAAAATAATGAATTATATACAATTCTTTCTAAATTATCCATATTCCTATTTATGATTATATCTGTGATAAAATCATCACTATTTAACAATGCAGAAGCATTAACAATATAAGAAAATGCATGAGATTCTTCTGCATAGTTTTTTTGTTTAGAAAATTCATCTAATGTTCCACAATCATATAAGGCAAAAAATTTCTTTACTACTTTTATTGAATATTTTTGTTGTTTTTTCAAATTCAAGTTTGGATTATTATTTTTCATCATCATAAACTTTATATAATGATATCTCGCAAGAGCTTCTGTAAATGCTTCATTAAAATAAATATCAACATTTGATAATGATGGAATATATGTCTGAATCATCAATTCTATATTATTTATTTTGAATTCATCATAAATTCTCAGATCAGCACCAATGTAATGAATTATTTCATGGAATAATACTTTCATTAGATCTTCTTTTCTGTATATAATGATATGTACATCTTTTGGATTACTACTGTGAATACATACTCCAGAATTGATATTGTCTTTGTCAATAATTTTATTTTTACGTTTGTCTATCATTTTAACTTTTTTAGAAAGAATGAGCACTATATTAATATTTGTTGATGGTAAATCCATAATATTTTCAATAAAGTATTCTTCAAGATGTGGAATATATTTAAGTAAGTCATTGACATAAGGTTTATCTGTATCTTCATAATATATACGAAATCTAAAAGGTTTATACTTTTTTAAAGAAGATTGTTTAAGAGTCGTTTTACCCATATATGTTTTAACCCACACTGGTATATATCTAGAATCATTCAATTGTTGCATTAAGTCGTTATACAAATGATCTTTTGTAATATTCATTACATTATAGTATAAAATTATTTTTGCATTTACAATAATACACCATATGAACTATCAAAAAAATTAGAGGCACAAATATCTTGTTTGGTTACTTTTGGGGCTTTTTGACAATAGATTTGTTCATGTTTCTCGTAATTGGTCAAAATTTGCTTGTTATTTCCAGGACGCACATTATCTGTTGCTTGACTCATAGCACCTGGTGGAGGTTTAGCGGACGCGAGTGTAAAATTATTCATGAAAAAAGCATCTGGTGTTACCTTAACATCCGCATATGTCGAACCTTTCTTGAAAGCCTCTCCTGTATATAAACCCCCGTTTGGAGAAGGCTTAGGTGGTTTCATATATCCAAATTTTGCAAAAGAATAATCTCCATAATTTTGAGTGTTATCAGTTTCATATGGTTGTGGTAACATTATTTAAATATATACATATTTATTTTATAAAATGAGTTTAGAAGACTTTAAAATAATTTTGAAGGATAAGAGCTTTAAAGATGATGCATTTGATAAAATAGATCATTATGCTAAAAGTAACCCAAATCTGGTCAAATACCATCCAATGACATTAATATATTGTTGTATTAAAACCGATGATGTTGGACAATGTATTAAACTAGTAAGTCTATTAAGTAGATATACTAATCATAATGTGCAAAAACCGTCCACTGAGAATATTGTCGATCTTATCGATGCGATAATGAATTCAAAAAAGAACAATTTGGAAACAATATTTGAATGTGAGGATAAATTTTTTGATACAATTGTAAGTATTCCAGCATTGTTTTTTAAAGCTTGTAACGAACGTTCAAGATTCAATAAAGAACAACTTTTAATGATGTTATCCATGAAAGAAAAAGTAGATAGTCGTCAGCTAAGTCAACATGACGCATCTGTAGATATTGGTACTAATTTAGTCGATAAATATGTGAAAAAACATATAAACAAATAATAGTTCGTAAACATTAATGTTCTATTTCATAATGTTTACACCATTCTATACATTTTTGTTTAGTTTCTTCAAAATTAAAGACATATTCACTTGAACTACCTTTAATTTTATTGGCTTGATCTAATGTTTTTTTTAAATAATATATTTGTCTGTTTGCATAATATGTATTATATACACATATTCTTGTAGCAACCGATGGGTTATAATATTTTCCCAGAGAGTTCATTATTCCACGTTTATTAAGTATTTCGTTACGACAATCATTCAATATAGTGTTTTTATTTGTAGGATCATAATTTAAACATACAAGATATTTTTCAGAGTTGGCTGGTCTAGAAGTAAATGGTTTGATTATATATACATCATCATAAAGCAATGTCAACATTGATATAAGGCAATTTGTGTCTGTTGTAAACATATCAAAGATTTTAGTGATGAATGTCCCTCCATTTGTTTGAATATTAGCAGCAGTATATATCTCACTCAAAAAAAGTTGTAGAAAAACCTCTTCTTGTTGATTGAAATCATTACTAAAGTCAAATCCACCATCTGCTGTTACGATTTCACAACTATGATATCCAACTTTATTTATGAATGTATATATGTTCTTTAATTGATATAAGTCACCTATATTTTCATTTCTTCTGTTGACATAAATACTATGTTCTTTACAATAATCGTTTGACAATTTCCAAAATGGAACTCTGTTTTCTGTGTCCGATTGAATAAGTAAAGTTATACCAAACATTTTTGATATATCTATGTTGTATTTATTCTTGTAATCTATGAGACATTCTATAAATCCACCCGGACCTTCTGCGATATGGGCTGTATTTATCTTTTTGTTAGGTTTGAATATTCTATCGTTAAAATCCCTCAATATTTCCCACAATTTGAAATATGCCCTACTAATTGGTTTTTTGGTACATATTTTCATGAATTTTTTTGATGATGAAAAAATATTTTCATATTCATTCACATGTCGCTTGGCAATGTCCCATGATTGGTCATTTTCAATGTGATTTTTTTGCTCCACCAGTTTATTTTTTATGTCAGCATTTATATGTATTATTTGTTCATTTGGTAAACTTTCATCATTTTTAGAAATATAAAACGTATAATTATTCATACCAAGAGTTAAATTAATATTATCAGTTCTTTTTAAATATAAACCAATTGTTTAAGAAACTATATTCTCGCATTACTTCATCCATCGGTTGTTTTAATTTCTTTTCATTTTCATAATAGATTGAATCAAATGATCCATACGAACTTGTAAGCCCTTGTTCTTTTTGTTCTTCATCACTCAATGGAAAAATATTGAATTTTTCAAGTTTTTCAACAAGTATATCAAAGTATACAATATATTCTTCAGTTACTTTGTTGATACTTTCGACATATACATCTATTTTTCTACCAATTTTAGAATCAGTATTAGAATATTTTTTTTTTATCATCCATAATACACTGTCATTTTTCTTTCCTAACTTCATATCACTTTCATGATTTGTAAACATATCATCTATTCTTGATCCATCGAATGTTGTGCCTATAAAATGACTACCTTTTTTCATTATGCTATTCAAGTTTTCACAAAAATTGTTAAGGGTTGTTTCATTTTGGAAGAAATAATGAATGGCGAATTGACAATTTACAATTTCAAATCCTTCTTTTACTCTTCCCAAATAATCTTTAACGAATCTTGTTTTGTATTCAGGGACATTTTTAGGAACTTTAGAGTTCCATAATACTTGTGTTATAAATCGCAATTTGTCATTACTTATAGTTTTAAAATGATCGTTATTCCATATTTTTCCACCATCTAATTGCACGAATACCATAGGATTATTCTTTTGATAAATCTTATATTTTGGATCATTGAGTTTACCGAGATATCTAGCCCATGCACTATCTGCTGCACCATATATACTGTCGAAACTTTGATCAGTACCGACTACAAGATTATACCCTTTAATGTGAGATTTGTCAATGTATTTGTCCATATCACCATTTTTACCACAACCGATATCGAAAAGTGAATTTTTATCAGATTTGAATCTTTGGATAAGGAATTTATTTTTCACGAATACATTGTGAAAATCCATCATGGGTTTTATTTGAAGTCTATATCTGTCAATTTTGCGCATAGAATATATATCTGTATCATAATTTACTTGTTCATTTGTAACTTTTGTAACACTACTTATCATTTCTTTTGTAACGGGGTTCTTAATACTTTTCCATACGTTGAGAGCAGTAGTCATACTGTTTGCAGTACCTTCAATTCTTTTCGTTTTTTTATAAAGTTCTGTTTTATCATTTCTAATTCTGTATGGAATCCAACGTTGCCCTTCTTTTTTTGAATTATCATATGAGAATTCAACAATGTCACCATTTTTGATTACATCTCCATCATATGTCATAATCTTATTTTGTACCAAAGGTAAGATGCATGTTGTGAATTCACTTATATTACTATCGTCATTATTAGTCTCACTAAATTTACCATTGAGGATTTTAATAGGATCTAAATTGCGTTTTTGAATATTATCATATACTGATAAACTACATTTCACACGCTGATCAATTTCAGTTTTTTTATTGAGAGAAAAGTTTATTTTCATGTCAATTGTATTTTCATCTGGTGGCTTCCATTTGTAGACTTTACTCCACGTTCCACCAAAATTATTATATGCAACTTTTTCGCTTTCGAAGAAAGCTCCAACAGCAAGCTTTGTAGGTTGATATATTAATCCATCTATGTGATATGGAAACTTAGTGAGTTCATCTTTTAAAATATTTTCATATGATGATTCCAATATAGTATCATAGTCAAAATTTTGATTGTTTTTCAAATTCTTGTTTTTAGTGTAAAATGTCTTTACATCTATTTTATATAAACCATCTTTATTAAATAAATCTTTCACGATAACTTTGAGTTTTTTATATCTCGTCGATGACTCATTTTTAGTATCATTATGAAATGGTAAATCCCTTACATCTTGTTTATTTTCAAAGTAAATATCAAATGCCATGAAAGTATTGAGTTCTTCTCCATTCCTATCATATCTTACAAGTTCACCATCGATAAGCGTTTCTGTTAATTTAGACTTAAGACCAGTATCGATCATATTTAACCTATTGTTCATGAGATAAACTTTTTCATTTGGACTCACGAAAAGTAAGTATCTTTCACCATCTGCTTTCTCAGTCACAGCATACTTGGCTTCCGTTTTAAGTATACTGTCATTTTGAATGAGATCTTCAGAATTAATGTTATCTAATTCAAGTGTCACTGGTTGATACGTTAGAAAATGTCTGTTTGGGTTGGTATATATTTGTTTCAATAGAGCAGAGCTGTCAAATAAGTCGTTGTCAGTATTTTTTTCATAAAATTCTTTATTTACAAGTTTTAGATAAGAACTCAGTAAAGCTTTTGATTCACTCTTTTTAACAACTATTTTTGTATTGAATATGATTTTCAATATTGTGTACATAATTTTTAACATATTATTCACCATGACCTTTGTTGCTTCAGTGTTTTTAAACTCAACTTCTATTTCATATTTTTCGCTAGCATTTATGACTTTTGATTCAATGAAATTGAGTGCTTTATTATAACTACTCTTTACAACAGTCATATCTACTCTAAAATTATCCGTTTCGAAACTAAATCTCTTTTTGTAACGATATGTTTTAGGTTCATCAGAAATATTTTGTATGATGAATGATTTTTTGTCATTATCAAGTGACTTCTCACTTTTTAAATTTATTTTATAGTAATAATCTGATAAATTAAAAGAGTCTTCGCTTTTTTTGACAATCGCCGTTGAATTTGTTGGAATAATACCAGTCATACAATATTGTTGAATGTTTTCATTGCCATCAATTGTTATTCTTACATTATTAGATAAACCAATATCTAAACTCTCTGTCACACCTTTATTATTGTATGTAGTAGATGACATAAATTTTTGTAAAACATTTGTAAAATTTATAGAGCTGATAGCATAATTTAAAACAGCCTCACATTCAAGATTCTCATTTTTGGCTTTTTCTAAATAGTCTATTAATGTCTTATGAGTATCAGCAGTAACTTCCATTATTAATTAGAATGAATATAATGTTTAAATTATAAATCAAATTTTATTACATATATGAGCATCTTAAAGAAGTTAAATTCAATGATATTAACTTGTAAAAAAAAGATTAACGACCAACATTATTTCAATATTCTTCTAGATATTTTGTCAATTCATCAATTAGTTCAGTTTTTTTTTTGCTTTTACTATTATTTTTTAGTAATGTTGCATATATGACACGTAAGTCAGATACAGATAGTTCTTTCATAAGTTTAATCGATAAATAAGGCTTATACGTAGTTGTTACATTGTTTTCAATAATGTTAAAATCAAAATCGTATTGATTATTAATATTTGATATATACAGAGTTTTGGAGAAATTATCAACAAAATATTCTGATATGAATTTACTATTAATCATAATCGATATATTCATTTTCAACAAGTTACTGAAAAATTTCATACAATTAGGTGAGTCACATACAAGTGATCTATCTTCGATGACATCTATAATTTGAGTTTTCAACATTCTACTCTTATGAGATATAGACTTCAAATATTCTGTAGATTTTTCAAGATTTGTTTCAAAATATTTTTTATATTCATCTTTAGATATCATGACATCATTTGTAACATACATTAATAGGTCAATGAAAGAACTTAAAGCTTTACAATTGGTTTGACTTTTTCTGATATTTGTAAAATGAAAAGACTTATCTTGAAACTCTCTTGTGTTCTTGATAAGATCATTACCTTGTGTAAACCTAGATTCATAAAGCTCGTATTTTATTTGACAAGGTAACGCTTTGAACAGTTCAGTATTCATTTGTATTCGTAAATGAAAATATCTATAATATATATTATGTTAAATTTTTAAATCATATTCATTTTTTAAAACATAAAAAAATGATTACCATGTAATACAGTGGTTACAATATATAAGCTTGTTTCATAAGTTGTGCTTCATTTTTTGATAGTAATGTTTCTGGATTTCGAATGTATTTTTTTTTAGCATTTATAAACTTAAGAAGCGTAGATGGCTTTTCATTAGTTTTATTAAAATCAACATTATATTCACTTATAAATTTTTGCGAAGGAGTCACATTTGTTCCATTTTCTTCCGTACATGTTTTAGATTTGTCACGTTCCTGGTTTTTTTTATCGCTAATTTCTTTTTTTTCTCCAGGTTTTTGTAACGAGAATGATCCGCTATGTTCTCTTTCAATTTTTTCAACTTTTTCATCATTTGGTTTATTTTGTATGAATAATTTCAAATCTTCTGTCGTCTTTTCTTTTAATTTTACAAGGTCAAAAAAATAACCAGTATTATTTTCAGTATATTGTTCATCATTTGCTTTTAAAATGTATACAATATCTTCATAATATTTATTAGCTATTTTTTCAAGATTTTCTTTCAACATTTGTTTTATATTATAAGTGTCTATTCTTTAAATTATATCTTCTTCATCACTTGATTCAACATCACTATCAGATATCTCTATATCACTATTTTCTATATCTTCATCTACATCTTCATTTTCATCTACATCATTTTTCTTATCATCATTTTTCTCATCATCTTCATTTTCATTTTCATTTTCATTTTCATCTTCATTTTCATCTTCATCTTCATCTTCATCATCATCCGAAATATCTAAGTCTAATTCATCTTCATAATCATCAATGATTTGTGATAGATCAATATTGTCATCAAGTTTAACATTAACATTATTGGATTTTACAATTTTCCCAATAATTGATATCTTTTGATTATATAATTGATATTTCTTTCCAACAATTTGAACTTTGACTTCATTATTAATTTGAACACTATTTTTCAAATCAACATCTGATTGAATTGTCAAACTATGTTTAGGAATGATAATCTCTAATATTGATGTTTTGGATCCATTATCTTCCGTAATAAATGATGAACACAATATCCCAAAATTGTTCATATTTACAACAATCGCATTTACAATATTTCCTTTAACTGGGTTACATACCATCGCAGAATATTTTACCATGAAATTCATGTATCCGTGAAATGTTGACATTTCAACTTTTCCACTACTTATTTTAATAATTCTAATACTGTTTTTTTTTATATATCCATGATTAGAGCAAATACCTTCTTTACTTTGTTTTAGCTCTCTTAAAATATTCTTTTCGATATGTTTACCAATATATTTAGGGTGAATTTTAATATTATCTACGAATTCTGCTATAATAAAATTTTTATTGACATCCATGAGTTATTCCTTTATTAGTTTAATATAATTTTAAATTATTATTTATATCATTTTTTACATACAAGATTCAAATAATATAGGAACAAGTGGTCTACACATTAAACCATAGAAAGTCAATATATATTCCAATATTATACAAAGATTACCTCTATTATTTACACCTAATTTTTTTACTTTTTGCCATATATCTTCATCGTCAAGTAATCGAATATACTCGGGTTTAATTATATTCTTCCTATCTAATTCAACGAGGTTTATATTTTTTTTTAATTGTGAATTTTTCAATGTCCCACAATCTCTGTAACTTTTAAAAAAAATCTTGAATTCTGTAACATTTTCATTTTTCTTACCTTTCTTATTAATTTCACGTATAGCTATAGGTTCGTCGTTTTCACTGTTATTCACACCTTTCCTCTTTTTAATTATCTTTTTCATAATAGGAATTATTTTATCTTTGATATAATCACGTGATTTATTAATTGTTGAAGTATGTTCTTTAAAACCTTTTATACCTTCATAATGATTAGCCATTATATACTTTCCATCAACTTCAAATATACATGTTCTCTGCATGGCTTCTTTTATCTCATTATTGTCTTGTTGAAATGATGAATTAATGTAATGTTCACCTGCTTCTTTCAAAAATGTCTTCAATTCTTCGTACGATAAGGCATCAATAATCAGTTCATAAATTAATGATTTATCTATTTTATTTGGATCAATAATAGATTTAAGAATATTCGTATGGTTATCAAACTCAAAATATATTTTGTTCATGAAATCTGATCCTTGACTTGTATTTATGATTGAATCATCTAATTCAAGAATCCCCATTTTATTTTGTTTTTTGAAATTATTATCTTTTAAAAGTTTGTATTCATTTTTAGTTATCCCACGATTTGAAATTTCGATGGGAATGAATATGACAACGTCAACAATAACATTTATACGTCCTTTTTTATTTTGAATTTCAAATTCATAGTTGGATTCTATTAAATATGATAATGAAAGATTGATTAATCTTGCATCATAATCTAGATTTTCATACAATTTTTCTTTATTTATGAATATGTAATTGTTTTTAACTAAAAAATTAACAATGCGTTTAGCAATTGATTTTATTTCATAGTCAAGTATATTTTTATCTAATTCATTCGATTCTTGGTCAGCAATCATTATATTGCTTTTACATGTTATATCACACGTGCTGAAATTACATATTTTTGATCCATCTTTATCATTCATATCATAATTCTTGATGACAGTGTTTCTAGAAGTGGTTAACTTTTCTAATTTTGGTAGATTTTTGAAATGCATTATATTTTTGTTTAATGAACAGTCTATAGAGTTTTCTTTCATAATTTGTTCTATTTGAGATATTCTTGTTTGTTTTTCCTCTGATTTTCTATACTTTCTATAATCCACACTTTCAATTTCTCTATTATTATGTAACGCACAATGTAAATATATAGTTGTGTTTCTTTTATCTTCTGTAAGTGCAAAGTGACTTCTATTTCTTACACCTCTGCCTATAATTTGTTCTGTTTTATTCAGATTATACCATGGTTCCAAGATGTGTATTTCTCTTAAATTCTTAAAATCATAACCTTCAGCAGCAACTTGGTTAATGATGACAATCTTAATTTTATCACCATCTTTGTTTGATTTTGAAACCAATGTCTTGAATTCTTCTGCTTTTTCGGCATCAGAACCAGAAATTTCTTGTTTTGCTGTTATAGTAATATATGAACCTTTCGACTTATCATTTACTTGCATTATATTTTTGTTATTATACTTATTATATCCATGTGATTCCAATGCTATACATAATGGAAGGATACCTGCATAAATATATTCCGAGTAAATCAACACAATACCTTCAGACTTGTCTACAGCATCAATAATGCTTTTTATTTTTGGTGAATAATCGTTAATTTTATTAGGTGAGAATAGTTCTTTATAGGTTGCTCGATATTTTAATTTTAACGGTTTATTGTTGACAGTTTCAAAAACATTATTAAATTTATCGACAACTGACATATTTTCTAATACCGGAAAGTATACATTTGATATTTGAACAATATCTGAATAAGATTGTTTATTCTCGTAGTCTTCGGTATCATCATCAGGTGTAGATTTTAATTTCTTTATTATAGCTTCTTGTTTATCCGATAAAATGGATTTGTATAATTCTAGTGTTTTTATTCTGTCTTCTTCTTTTAAATCTTCACCTTTATATGTTTTGACAGGGTGATCCTCGTACTTCAAAGTTTTAGTGTTGTCAAATACACTCGGGCTTATTCTTAAAGGAAATAACATGGGATTCTCTCCACGCATGTATGAAACATAGTTTTTTGAAAAATCTTCAATGACTGTTTTAATTTTTGGTTTGAGTTCATTAGTTTTGTCGTCGAATAGACTTGTCATGACATCATTTACAAGCATTTTATCATTATTAGTCAGAATATTGATAATATCAACTATTTCAGATTCATTATCAAACATTGGTGTCGCAGATAAAAGTAACAGTCTCACATTTTTAGCATGTGTCATAATTTCTTTAAGAATTTTTGGTATTTGTTTTACGATCTTTGAATCATTGGCATCGTTTGATATCAATCCGGGATTTCTGATATTATGCACTTCATCTATGATAATCACACGATCAGAAAATTCCCGTTTTATGTAATTAGTGTATAATTCACGCTCTTTTAAAGCATTGTTAACACCACTTTTTTTTAGAATATCTTTGTTGTAATCTTTATTTTTTTGAATAATATTGACGAGTTTTTGATATCCGTGAAATGAAAAATATTTTTTTATCAAAACATTAACAGTTTTTTCTAATGTCGTATTATTCAATTGATTCCAATTAGGAATCATATTCAATATCTTTGTATCTAAACACCCGTTATATGTTTCAAAATTAGTATCAACTTTTTTAGAATCAAATATTTCTTTGATGAAATTACTATGTAAGTTTTTGGAAGCAATTATCAATGTTTTATTATCAAAGAAATTCATAAAATTTTCAGCAATTTGAAGAGCAGAACATGTCTTTCCGACACCAACACCATGAAAAAGTAATACACCAGTATTCCCTGTAAATGGAGATATAAACTTTTTCAAAAACTTTTGATTATTGTTCAATTCAAACATATTATCATCAAATGCATTCGATAGAACTGTTTCATCGTTGATATTAAATAAATATTCTGGTTGATTCAAACGTTTGGGTATTGAGTTGTTATATTTTTGTACAAGTAGGTCATTTCGCAAACTAATTTTTTCTTTATAATCTTGTGTTTCGTCATATTTTCTTAATAACTTAATAATTTCTTCCATTTCGTTCTTTTTATCTTTAGTTTCGACTGCTTCTTTTTTTAAATTTTCTTTTACATTTTCTTTTTCTAATTTATCAAATTCAGATTCAGATTTAGATTCAGATTCAGTATCCTCTTCAATAATTTCTATCTTTTGACTTTTTACATCTGTTTTTTTATTATTTTTATTTATAAGCTTCTGCAAATCTACATCTCTAAAATTAAACTTATTATTGTTCATTTGTTGATTGTATAAATTTTCAGCTGTTGCACTTGTGATTCCTATACAACGCCCAGAATTCATATTTATGACTTGATTTTTTTCATCACAACCAACTTTTTTTTCATCTTCTTCACTTAAGTTTTTATTTAATAATGCAGTGCGAGCCTTAGATGAAGAACTATCATGACACTTATCCTTTTTTTTGTCATATACTTCATTATTTTTACATTGTTTAGTAGTTGTGTCGGTTGTGTTCACATTAGCACTCGTATTAGTATTAACATTACTCGCATTTTGTATTTTGTCTAAAAATTTCCTATATTCTTTTTCTACCTTTTTATAATCATATGGTGTTAAATTAATTACATTATTATTTTTTCTTTGTTCTCTAAACAATTTAAAAGCAGTTTCTCTATTTGAATTTACACAAATTCCTGTTTTCATGTTAATAACTTTTTTATCATCCTCACAAGTTACCTTTCTAGCAGAATCTTTAGACAAAACACCTTCAATTAATAATTTCCTTGCCTCTATTGAACTGTTACCTATACATTTATTATTATACTCAATCTCATTTGGAGAACACTGTGACATTATTAATTATATCAAATAATTTTTATGAACGATTGTATTTATTCTTTTGAAAAGTTCTTTTTTTTCATCGTTAAATTTTATATTATTTAATACTGCATCGTAAGAAAACCATTTTACATTTCTAACTTCTTTAGCTTGTTGTTCGTTAGAACTATCAAACTTTACAAGTGTAGCATCACCAATATATTGTGAAAGATAATATATGTTTCGGTAACGAATGTTATTCGACCCTTGAAATATTTCTTCAAATTGTTTATATGAATCATGTATTACAATTCGTTCACGGATTCCTACTTCTTCTTCAAATTCTCTTATTGCACAAGATAAATCATTTTCGTGAAGTTTTCTCCGACCTTTTGGAAATTCCCATTCTTGTTCATGTATATTATTTGAATTTTGAATAATATACTCTAAATTTATGAATTGTATTGTCCTATCTGTTCTAATCATATTAAAGCCATTTTTTAATTTATTGAACTTATATATACTTTTATTAAACTCTCTTTGAAATTTATTCTCAGTTTGACTATGATTCCATAGTTTATTCCACAATGTTTCAAAAGGATTTGATAATAGCTCTGATTTTTCATATTTTGTCATATTATTAAACAATTTGATTATGTATCCTAAATTATTGAGTTCATATTTACCACGTAAAAATTCAGTGTAGCTTATTGTATCTTTTTTTTGAACCATTATATATTTAACTTCTCCACTAATTCTTTTAAAACAAATCAATCCATAACTTGTAATAGGAAAATTACATACCTTTGTAGTGTGACCATAAATACCACAATTTAAACAACATACATTTATACGCATACTCTTTGTTTAAAATATAAAAGAAACGTTTAAATAAATTGGTTACGTTAAATTAATCACATTTGTTCATCCTTAAAAACATAGGTTTAGCATCAGGAATCAAATCTTCCATTCCAGTTATATTTTCGTATATTTGTTTCACAGGCAGTTTACGCTTGGTATGATTCATAAAAATCTGATGATTCATAGAACAATATTCTCCAGTTTCTCGTAACACTGGATAATTGTGATAGGTATTTTTTTTTTCTGGTTGTAAGTGAAAAGTACTCGCATTTAAATTTTCATATCCCGCAAGTTGTTCAAATGCTGAATGTTTTTCAGGTCTTTTTATACATCTTCCGCTTTCAAATTCAAACCGGTCATTTGTATTCAAATCTCTAGAATCAAAATCTTCAAATTGTTTAGATAACATTGTATCAAGTATTTCATTGTCTAAAACAGATTTATCACACATTTATATTTATTCTAATATATTATAATTTTTACTTGTAACCATTTTAACATAGTCTAAAATATCTTGTGTGGCATTATATTCAAAATATTTTTTGTTATTTTTCGTATTCTTTAGTGAATCTTTATTTTGATTTGTCATTACACTTGTATTGGTTTTATGAACCATTCGTACGTATATTTTTGGATCGTTATCTATGATTATATATTTTGTTTTTGCCTTAACATCTTGTTTGAGTGGTATATCTTCATTATATTCAGTTGAATCATACTTTAGTTCCCAGTTTTTCCTACCAAACATGATCACAAACCCAGATTTTAACTCCATGACCCATGTAAAGTTTGTATTCAAATTATGTTCTATTCTTTTCGTAAACAAAATGTAATCATTTGTTCCTAAGCGATTGTACAAATAAGTTAGATAATTATTAGACCGCCAATCATCGTCATCCCAAAGTGTCCATAATGCACCTTCTGGGATAAATTCAAAAGCCATGTTACGCATATCTCCCAATGTCATTTGCTTTTGTTTTCTATTTGTTATTGAAATTTCAAGTATATCTGGATCACTAACATTTAACTGTTTGCCTTCATTTATGATGATCAACTTTTTTTCCTGATAATCCTGTTGTTTGAAATTTTTTATTGCTATTTGTGCAAAATTCAATCTAGCGTCTTTCCCAGTAATCATTACACAATAAACAACATCACTTGATTTACTTATTGAAATGTTTTTGTTTTCACTTCGACTATTTGTTGATGAATAATATCTTGAAATAAATAGAAATAATATCAATAATATACAAGTTATAACGACAATAGAAATAATGAAAATCATATATATATTTATTTGAGAAAAAAATAAACTATAACTATAATTACAATGTTAAAAAATTTGGCATATATTGTAAGTATATCAATATTAATATATTTCATTTACATATCATTTAATCACAATAAATACATTAATAGTCATTCTTATTATAGAATAAATCAAAAAGGTAATGGAAGCTTGAAATTAAATCAAAGTATATCTGTTGTTTTAACAGATTACAATGTGGTTAATGCAAAAAACAAAGAGGATGCTACTATTATTTTCATGAATAAATTCAGCGATCAACATATTTTTGACATTATCAAAACTATACCAAACTATACTACTAAATTTATATATAATATTGTATCAATTGACTACATATCATCAAAATCAAAATTATATGAAATAATGAAAAAACATTCTAAATATGATGATCTAGAAAAAATATTTCCATCATCATATCTTCTTAATAATAAATTTGATATTGATAGATTACAAGAATATATGAAAAATAAAGATAAACCAGTTATATTCAAAAAGAATATTCAACAACAAAAAGGTTGTGACATAGTTAAAGATATAAAAGATATAAAAGTTGAAGATTATGTTATAGCTCAAGAACTTCTACAAAACCCTTATCTTATTGATGGACGTAAAATTAACATACGAGTTTATCTATTGCTTTCCGTAGATAGACATAACAGACTAAATGTTTACATGTATAATGATGGTTTTATATATTATACTCCTTCAAAATATTTGGCAAATAGTGATTCTCGTGAATGTAATATAACCACTGGATATATTGATAGGATTGTATATGAAAAGAATCCTTTAACAATAAGAGATTTCACCGAATTAATAGGACATGAAAAAGCTAGAGTGTTTAATAGAAATGTATCAATATGTTTTAAAACATTATTTACTACTATAAATAAAGAAATTCTCCCAATAGAAAAGGTTTTACCAATGAATAAATTTGTTATTATGGGAGCAGACATAGCAGTCGATAAAGATTTAAGTGTTAAGCTTATGGAAATTAATAAAGGTCCAGATCTTGGATATAAAGATAAAAGAGATGGTATTGTAAAGTATAACTTAATAAAAAATACTTTTGCTAAAATGGGAATAATAGATAATGTTTCTGAGAATTTTATTACAATTATATAATGTAATAAAAATGCAAAAAGAAGCAGAATTGCCCTCATCGTGATTCGAACACGAGACCTTCTGCTTACAAGGCAGACGCTCTAACCACCTGAGCTATAAAGGCTTATTAGCTACTTTATATGAACATTTTATTTTAAAAGTATGAACGCATTCTGCATTCTATTTAACATTTACTAGCCATGATATTTCATAAAATCATAATAAAATAAATTCTATAGATAAAATAAAATGTACATTAATATAGAAGCTTTCGATGACTTAAAAAAACTACAAGGTGGGGCTCTTGAATCGATAAAAAAAAAAAATTGTATAATTTTCATTAGAATGAATAATTGTCAGCATTGTGATCAAATGAAACAAGAATGGCAATCCTTAGTAAAAGACAAAGAAAATGATGATAATATTAATATTCTTGAAATCGAAAGTAATAGAATTAATGATCTCGTGAAAAGAGATAGAGAATTCTTTCATCCCAAGTTAACGGGAATTAGAGGTTTCCCAACAATAATGCTTCAAAATAGAAATAGGGAAGTATTTCCTTTTCAAGGTAATAGAAGTAAAGCGGATTTTTTGAGATTCATTAAAGCACATTCTAACCCATTAGTTGTTAAGAAACGTGTTGTTAAGAAACGTGTTGTTAAGAAACGTGTTGATAAAGAAGCTGGTGATAAGAAACCTAGAAGAGGATTAGATGAAAAAGGTAAACTTTTACCCGGATTCATCTTTGAAAAAGGAGGTAAAGGTAAAGTTATTGAAGTTGGGAAAGACTGATGAGGTCAAAACATATTTAAATAAATAACTTACATTTTAATAAATAAGATGAGTGATAAAGCTGCTCTTTTTAAGGATTATTTATCTCAACAAGCAGATAATGTTTTCATAAATGGACTTTTAGATCCAGATAACATTCAAATGCATAGTAGTCGTTTACCCGTTCATGACCAAAATGATGACAATGATGACAACGAGTTCGAAACGTTTAAAGCAATTGTTAAATATTATATCAAAACCGATAATGAAATTAAAGATATTAAATCAAAAGTTAAACTACTTCATTCTGAGACTAAAAAAAGACAAAAGATTCTAGAATCTGTTTCTCCAACAATTATGGAATTTATGTCTAAAAATGATATTGATGAACTCAATTCTAAAGATGGTGTTATCAAATACAAAAAATCGATGGTTAAATCACCATTGACACATAAAATGTTAAAAGATCAATTGTATGAAAAATTTGGTTCTGCTGATGAAGTTAAAAAAGCACTCGACAAAATTTTTAAAGAACGTGATAAAGTTGAAAAGCAAAGTCTTAAAAGGATTGCGTATTAAAGTCTTGTTTTTTCCAACATTATATTTATTAACCACATATTTTAGTTTTACATAAACATGTATTACATATTAAAAAAAGAACTGGATAAAAAAAATATGTGATTGATATGAGTTTCACATATTTTTGTTTTAATATGTATGTGCTTTTAGGAGAAAATGAATTCATGTTCGAGAATAAATAGTTTATCTTCACATTCTCTGAACTTTTTCTTCAGGATAGCATTTTCCTTATATAGAATTTCATTTTTAAGTTCATAATAGTCACACAACAATTTTTTGTGTCTTTGTTCACATTCTTTTTTGATATGAAGAAGATCAAAGTATGATTCGGTCATTATGTAATATGATAATATAACTTAATTGTTAAATAGTCAATTGTTTGTATAATTATTCAAAACTAAGATCATTTTTTTCCAAAAATGTGAAAATATTCAATATTTAATGTAAATTATTGCTTGTTACTAGGAGATCTTGCCATCACACATGTCGAGGACTATATTCTTGTTTCTTTGCACTATCTCTTTATCTGTATCAGTCATATAGTCGATATCTGATATATTAAGTCCACAAGCGTTACGATTATCAGCCCAAAACTGATTATTCACAATGTCTTTCTTATTCTTATCAATTACATTAGAGTCTCTTATCAACATAGCTGTTTGAACTCCCAAATCCATTAAAACACGTATGAGTGGCTTCCTCATTTCGGTTCCGTCTTTCATAACAGCACATGTATTGGACTTTTGACCTTCTAGTAAAAATATGCATTGATTTTCTTTAGGACTAAGTATCATTCGGGTTAAGTCTTCTGATAATTCGGGATATTGCATTCTACAATTATCAAATAGACGCTTAATATCTTCTTTTGTTATATGGTCTAAATTTAGATTGTCATAGTTATTATAGTTGATACTGTGATCAAAGTAAATATTATTTGTAATGTTATTTATTGTTGATTTAGAATCTTCGGCTTCTTTTCTTTTTTGTTTTTCTTCTTTTAATTGTCTTTCAAGCTCTTCAATTCTAGAATCCTTTTCGTCTTTACAAGGGATACATTTTCTAGCTTTAATATGTTGATGTTTCGATTGTCTTGTATTGAAGAACATTTTACATGTAGGACATTGTAGTGAATCAATACCTTTGCACAACTTCTCATGTCTAACTAAACTTCTTCTACATGATAAAATTTTATTGCATATTTTGCAATCAAAAACCTCTTTATTGTTAATATTGACATTTTGTCCATCGGTATTGACATTTTGTCTCATATGCTTGACATTTTGTCTATCGGTATTGACATTTTGTCTCATATGCTTGACATTTTGTCTATCGGTATTTTTATCATGTCTTCTTAGCCTTTTCTCACATGCGTTTGGACTACATTGATGCAGTTCCAAATTGTATTTTCTATTTGTGCTATATCCACAAGTCTCACATAAAAATGATTTATTACTAACCATTATTATTACTTAATATGTAGAATATATATTTTTAATTTTTTGAACTAAAATACTACTTTACTAAAATAATAATAATTAGTTAGTAACATATATATATCATAAAAATTAAAAGTCATAAAAATAAAAATAAAAATAAAAATAGAAAAAGTTTTTGAAAAGGCATTATTTTCATCACTTGATATTTTAGACCACATATACTGGTATATTGTATAATATATAATATACTATTATTATACACCCATTATGATGTACAAACATATAGTACTCTACCATAATGTGTAACACCAGTCTTATTTACCATATTTATAGGCCTCCAATTTGAAATTATTTAATATCATGAACTTGTTAAGGTCTCTGAAGATTGTGCACTTACCGTTTTCCTCAGAATCGTATATTTGAGTATAGATATAATTAACATGGTCATTTATGAATTGTTGTAATGTTTGTAACTCTTGTCCATTCAATGTAACGTTCAAAAAGTTATGTGGTTGAACATTTTGCAATAAGTTGTCTTGTTGTATCTGTTGTAAATTATTTCTATTGATCCAGACAATTTCATCTTTCGAATAACATTTATATTGATCGTGCACATGATCATCATATGCACCCATTGATTGGTTTTGATTCTTGAACATACTTGTTAACAATTGTACTAAATAATATATGCATATTACTTTTATTTATAGTGTCGCTTTTATTTTTATATAAGTTTGTCATGAAAAATTGATGATTTATGAATATGAATTGTATAAGAAAATAACTCTTCAATATTATATCCATCTAATTTAATATGAAAAATCTTGTAATTGTTGAATCTGGTGTTAAGGGTAAAACAATCGCTAAATATTTAAACATACCAGAGATCAATTCTAAGTATGGAAAATTTAAAGTTATTGCATCAAATGGTCATATAAGAGATTTAGTAAAGAAAAAAGATGGAACAGAAAATGGAATCGATGTTACCAACTGGAATGCGCATTATGAAACTATCAAAACAAAAAGTAAAACCATTCGAGCTTTGAAAGAGGCTATCGATGAGTCTGACATGGTGTGGTTAGCGGCCGATCTTGATAGAGAGGGAGAAGGTATTGCTTGGCACATTAAACAGTTTTTCAAGCTTAAAAAGTATAAGAGAATCACTTTCAATGAAATTACACAAAATGCAATTATTCGGGCTATTAACAACCCACGTGATATTGATTATAATCTTGTTGATGCTCAACAAGGGAGACGAATTTTGGATAGAATCATAGGATTCCGCCTTACACAAACATTGTGGAAAAACTTTGATACATTTTCAACTATGTCCGCTGGACGTGTTCAGAGTGTCTTACTCATGATTTTATGTGAAAATGAAAAGAAAATTAATGCTTTTGAGTCATCAAGCTACTGGAATATTCATGGTAACTTTCAATTGGATAATATTAAAATCGAAGAAGCGAAACTTTATGATGACGCAGTGTTGAAAAAGTATGATGATAAAAAGATGCTTGTCAAATTCTTTGATAAGTTGCGAAAATCACAATATATAATTGATAAGAATAATACAAAAATAAAACAGAGAAATGAAAAAGCACCTCTGCCATTTATCACTTCTACAATGCAACAAGATGCACATTCAAAACTAGGGTTCTCATCTAAGAAGACTATGAAAGTTGCACAAGAGTTATACGAAGCCGGTCATATTACATATATGAGGACTGACTCTACAAGTTTATCTAATGACGCAATGAAAATGATTCATAAACACATTGTTGATACATATGGTGAAAAGTTATTCTTTAATAATAATGAGACAAATACAAAAAAATCTAAAAATGCGCAGGAAGCTCATGAAGCAATTAGACCTACAAAAATGAAAGACTTACAAGTAACAGGAGATCAAAAGAAGTTATATGATTTTATTCTTAAACGTACTATTGCATCGCAGATGAAACCAGCTGTATATGAAGAATTACACATACATTTGAAGCATGATGTGGATAAGACAGTATTTGTTGGAAAAACTAAATCTCTCATTGAACAAGGGTATTTAGTTGTATATGATGTAAAGCGAGAAAAAAGTCTTGAATCAATGTTAAAAGAAATTCAAGTAAGTAATAAAACCATAAAACCTATTAAAATAATAGGGAATAATGTTTGGACATCTCCACCACAACATTTTAATGAATCTAAAGTTATTAAAACACTTGAATCAGTAGGTATTGGAAGACCATCGACATATGCTTCTATACTGGATAAACTGTTTGAACGACAGTTTATTCAAACAAAAGACATTGTGGGTGAAGATAAGAATTATGAGGATTTCATTATTGATTTTAAAGCTGATAAATTAAAATCTGCGAAAGAAACACGCTCTTATTTCAATGAAAAAAACAAGATTGTTCCTACGGCAAATGGATGTGCTATCAATGATTTCCTTTATAAGAATTTCTCAAATATTGTAAATATTGACTTTACAAGTTTGATGGAAGATGATTTAGATGAGATATCGAATGGTAAAAAGAATCTGAAACAAGTTATGACAAAGTTCTATCAGCCTTTCGTGAAAGAATGTGAGAAACTCAAAGTAGAGAGAGGAAAGAAAACTAAAATAGAAGGAACGAATAACGAATTTAACATCAAAGGTAAAACATACATTGTGAGGAATGCGAGATATGGACCAGTCATTCAGCAAGATAAGACATATATAAGTTTAACACAATATATGAAAGATACTGATAAGTCCATTGAAGATATTAACGAGAAAGATATTAAATTATTGGCAAGTCTTCCAAAAAAAGTGGATTCGAATAAAACTCTTATGTATGGTAGATATGGATTCTATTTCAGCTTTGAAAAAGAAGATAAAACGTTACGAGTGTATAAGAATATGGTAAAAGATGTATTAGAAGGAAATTATGACAAGTTTGTTTTGAAGAAATAAATATCGACATAGTTTTAAAAAATGCTCGCTGATGTTCATAAAAAATATGTAATAGTTGCAAAATATAATGAAGATGTAACTTGGATAAAGTCATTATTCAATGATACATGGAATGTTTCAATTTATGATAAAAGTGGAAACACTTATAAAAATGTAGGGAGGGAAGCGGAAACGTTCTTGAGATTTATATTAGATAAATATGATGATCTGAAAGAAAATGATACGGTTGTGTTTTTACAAGGAAATCCATTTCCACATATACCAAAAATAGAATTAGAAAGTATTTTAAAATCAGTACATAAAGATGTTACACCTCTTGGTTCCATTATTCCACAATTTGGTAGTGATATATTGATAGAGTGTGATGCTATTGGAAGACCTCACATATATATGCATAATTCTATACCTCTTCCTATTGAAAAGATGTGGTTAACTATTTATCCATGTGAAAAGAAAACTAGATGGAAATTTGTTTCAGGAGCACAATATATGGTAAAAGGTAAACATATTCTTGCATTTGATAAATTACACTGGAAACATTTGCATGATTTGGTATACACGGAGGTTATTTGTGCATGGACTTTTGAAAGATTTTGGTATGAAATTTTTACTCTACACAACAAATAAACATTTTGTAAATAATAATAAAAACAATCGAAAATCATTGTAATTAAATAATAATTTTATTATTTACGTAAAAATCTTCTATATAATACATATTTTTGTCCCAATTTTGAACATTATCATTACCTTTTACAAATTTCATTCCATTTTTAGTTAATAAATCACATAACTTATTTCTATAGTCCATACCTATATGTGCAGCATTGTGTTCAACTGTTAACGTATTAATGTGATATTTGTTGAAATCAAATAGTCTCAGAATATCATATTCCATTCCTTCTACATCAATACTTAAATAATCTATAATATTTGGTATATTATTTTTGTCTAATACATTCATTAATGTATTAGTTTTACAATCTTCTATGGAAGTATCCAATGTTGTATGATTTTTTTTCATTTCTTCTACATCAATATTAAAAACGTTTCTGTTTCCATAAGATAATTCTCCCATATGTTGAAGGCGTATAATATCACCACATGAATCAGATAACATCTCATTAACACAAATACACTTTCTTACATCTTTCAATTTTTGAAAAGTTTTACTATTGGCTTCAATACATATTCCATTCCATTCGAAATCCTTTTCCAAAATATATGTATTTGATAGATTTATTCCATCAAATGCACCGACATCTACAAATGTTCCATTTTTTTTTTCATTTAAAACTTCTATAACCCATAAATCTTGATTCAATTGTGAATATAAAGATCTCATTATATTTAAAGCAGAATATTATTTTAATTTTTAAACGAAATGAGGGGATTCATTTTTCTCAATAAAAAATGATCTTAAAGAAAATAATTTGTTAAGAAAATTGTTATATAAATTATAATTAATATGAGTTCTATATCATATTCAGAGTGGAAAAAAAGAAATGAAGCATTGCGTTTCAGATATAATATCGAAGACCACAAACATGGAAATGTCTTCCCAATTGTAAGTCAGGTTGCTACAGGGGGTGTGATAATAAATGTTGGATTTGCTACATAATTCAAGATGTTCATATTATAATGAATCATCCTTAATCAAAATGTTCTTTTAAAAATTCTTGAAAGTGCTTTTCGTCACTTTCTTTTTTTACATTATCTATATTTAATTCAAGTATAATTGTTAAATCACCTCTATGTAACTCGTAATCACTAGTATCATCAGATTCATATGGAAGCCCTTTATTTTTTACAGTTAGATACATTCCATTTTCATGTGGTATATGATGAGATAAATCCAGCATCGAATTGATGAAATTATAATTCTTTTTCAATCCATAAAAATATTCATATAGATTCAATTTGACTTTATAACTTAAACCATAATTGTCACTTATCTTGTTGACACATAAAACATCATTGACATATAAGAATTTATCGTATTCACCATAATCTATTGTAATACATACTACTAAATCTCCACATTTTTTAGTAATAGGGTTTTCATCTCCTAGCTCTTCGAATGTATACTCATTTCTAAAATTAAGTAAATCGATATATACAGTATGTCTTATCTTTTCATTATTGAAAAATCTTTTGTAATTAATTTTTTTTACTTCTGCATTATATATATCTTCTATTCTAATTTTTATATCTAGTTTTATGTTTTTTGGTTTCATGAATAAATACATGAAGACCATGAATTTACGTGCCCTATCATTTAAAGACACTGATACGGAACGTTGTTCTAAAATTTTATTATAAGCCTTATTAATTTGAATGAATGTTTCTGTATTTCCTTCATTTTTATCGGGATGAAATCGTAACACAAGTTTCCTATAATTTGATTTGATATCTTCTATAGAATCGTTTTTTTTACTTTCTAAAATTTCATAACAATCTTGCATTAATCTACATAATAATCAGTGGCTTGAATTTAAATGCGTTAAAAAATAATGTCAATCACATTAACAACCATCGCTATTATTAAATGAGTGAATCTACATTTACATAGTCTTTAGCCACTCACAAACTTCTTCACATATCCTATTTTTATCGTTTTGTGCATCGATTATTATTACTTTTTCTTTTTCTTTTATCAACTTTTGTATACAGTCTTCATATAAATCATAAAGTTGTGTGATGTATTCTATGGTTATCCCTGATTCACATTCTCTACTGCGTGTATCTATTCTTGTCATACATACTTCTGGACTTGCACGAAGATATATGAATATTTCGGGTTTGTATCCAACATTATCAGTTATGTTTTCAATTAGTATGTATTCTTCATCTGACAGCAACCCATTATTGAAAGCATTTTTAGCAAAAATATGGCATGCTTCCCATGGTGATCTTTCCACGATTTTATTGTTAATATCCATATTTTTGAATGAATTAAGAATTTCAACTTGTAATGTAAAACACCAGCGTTTCATGTCATTGTAAAATTTAGGAAGAAATTTCCATTCATTCACTGGTTCGTAAGCGACATCAAAATGTTTTTTTGATAATGAATTTAACAATGTGCTTTTACCACAACCAATGTTACCTATGACTGATATATTATACATTGTTGTATAATTATAATTTATTTTTATGTCAATATTATGTCAATATGAGTTTTTATTTGGATCATTTTTTGTATGATTTATTTTGATTTAAAAAATGATCATTAATCAAAGTAAATAACATAAAGTTCTTGTAAATGATAACAGATTATCTTATACATAATGTTACAAAATACTCACAATATATTCATCCACATATTGATATATCAAGATTAATGTTAGATATGAATTATCTTGTATATTCGTTAGATGAATACATGAATTATTTGATAGTTAATGAGATGATTGAAAGTTTCATTCAATGTAAATATGTGAATTTAACAGTAAAAGAAGTTGATAATGTGGTATTTAAAACATTGAACAATGTAATCGATATTGATTGCAATCATATACAGAGAAAATATAGAAATAACATTCATGATTTTGTAGCCAAGTATGTAAAAAGACAGCCTTTAAACGGTAAAAAACATCTAATTATTTTGAGAAATTTTAATGGAATAATGGGTAAATTTCAAGATTTATTTAAAAGCACAATCGAACAGAGTTACATAAACACATGTTTTATTATTACAACAAGTGATATGTCATTAATTCAAAATAATATAAAAGATTTATTGTGCTTTATAAGAATACCTTTATTGACAGATAAACAATTGTTAAATCTATTGCATTATGTAACAAAAGATAATGAAATAGATGATATTGATTTGAAAAGTGTGATATGTCAATGTGATAAAGATTTGTACACATGTTTATGTGATATACATAAATTACACGATTCGTGTGAATCTAAATCAACTTTTGTGAATTTATTTGAAAAAGCAATTGTTGAATTACTTGAATTCATGAAAAAAAGTAAATCGTTAGAGAAGACTATCGAATCAATAAGAATTACAATGAATAAGTTATTATATTATTCTATATCTGACAATTGGTTATGTACTACAATAATGAAAAAAGTATTAGAAATAAAAAAAATAAAAAAACATTCATATGAGATAATTAATGCAGTAGTGATGTGCAACATTGATTTGATAAATAATGGAAAAAAGATTTTTGCATATGAGAAATTGTTGATAACTATATATGGATTAATGCATAATATTTAAATTGTTAATATACAATGCTAAAAAAAAAACTTGAATGATAAATATTATAATAATTTTATAAATCTATTGTAAAATTGTAATTCCATTATTACACATAAAAAGATTTTTATCATCAAGTTCTTTATCATCAAGTTCTTTAATTTTTTGGATATGTTTGCACGTCATGTTATTTTTCGCACAATAGTATTTGTAATTATGACAAGTGCATGTATAATGATCATCTTTTGCCTTATATGTGATAGTGTATACACTACCATTACCACATTCAAAACTTTTGCATTTGTAAATAATATCTTTTTGATCATCCGTAGATTCTTCATCATTCGTAGATTCTTCATCATTCGTAGATTCTTCATCATCCGTAGATTCTTCATCAT
>Ga0209223_10000510_pt1 | contig 45022 bp, 44 predicted proteins | sample COG_06_FD_184750 | JGI IMG/M metagenome (GOLD analysis project Ga0209223, IMG submission 184750) | Pelagic Microbial community sample from North Sea - COGITO 998_met_06 (SPAdes) (version 2) | ecosystem: Environmental > Aquatic > Marine > Neritic zone/Coastal water | place: Helgoland, sampling... | reverse complement strand
CCACGTTGATAGGCTGGATGTGGAAGCGCAGTAATGCGTGTAGCTGACCAGTACTAATAGCTCAATTGGCTTGATTTATGCACTGAAAAAATTTTTTTTGCTATAGATTAATTTGATAAATATTATTAATTATCCTTATAATATGGTTGCAGTAATTGAAAATCTTTTAAAAAAAGGCATTACGAAGGGAAACTCCCAACTATTATCTGAGTCAGAAATTAAAGAACTTAAGATATTAATTTCAAAAAAAAAAGATAGCTCTTTAAAAGAAGAAGTATTCAAAAATATTATTGGAATCGATAGCAGAATTGATGAGCTTCTTGAAAAGATTGTAACTAATTCAGAAATACAAAACACATTATTAAAAGTTCTTGGTAAAAATTATTTACTAAGACATGTTTCTGCAAGATTCAGTGAACCTGGTGATAAAGGTTTGCCAATGCATCAAGACTCGTCAGGAGAAGTTAGTTTAACGATTTTAATTAACAATCAAGACGAGGGATCTACTTTTTTTTTTCCAGGAACTCAATTAATACCCTCTGGCAGTCATTTAGCTCAAAAAGTATCTTGGTCAAGTATAAAACTAATTAATTTAACTAAATATTTTCTACTAACAGCAAAAGGAAATGCTGGAAGCTATTATTATTTTCTCAACAGAACATGGCATGGCCGCTTACCTGGAAAATTAAATAAAAAAAATCTTTCAATTTTTTTTGCTTTTTTTCCAGTTTCAGCAAAGAGAAAAGATTTAATTAATGACGACATAGAATATAACTCGAAAATAATGAATAAATTAGTAACACAACCACACTTGAAAAAAATTTTGTCGAGACAAAATTACAATCTTGCAATTCAAAATTATCAAAAAACTAATGATAGCACTTCATTAAGTATAAAAGCAAATAGTTACAAAATGATATTTAAAAATATATTTTATTTTATTTATGTAATATTTAAATTAATCCTATTAGAAATCTTATTTTTTCCTGTTCGTTTAAAAAGATATTTAAAATTATAGCTGATTGAGTTTATTTTTTAAAAAACTATTGTCTGCATCATAATTAATAATCTTTTTTGTGATTTTATCAGTTTTATTTTTCCACTCTTCCGTGGATAAATTATAAATATAATCTATTTCGCTAATTATTTTTTGTAGATCAAATTTATTTGTCCAAAAAAAACCTTTTTCATCAAAATTTCCCGGGTATCCAAATTTTAAAAATGAGTCACAGCCTAGATTTCTATCATTTACATTAATAAAATAAGTTTTGTTATTTCTTGCAAGATTTTCATATCCCAATGTATTATTCAGAGATACCGAAAGCATTGTAGAGTCAATTACATTATAAGAATTACAAAAATCATCACTTTTTTTATGAAAAATAAAATCTTTATTTTTAAGAATTTCAAAATAAAATTTTTCTTCATCATATGAATTAGTTCTCGCCAATACTTCCAGCCCTATTTTTTTGTTGTTACAATATTTGTATAAATTTTGAAGTATCTCTTTTTCAAAAATATTTGTTGATATTCCATAGGATGAAATATAACAAATGTTTATTTTTTTAACGTGTTTATTCTTTTTACAGAAATTATTTTTAACAGAGCCAATTGAGTAATAATCGGCATTAACTCGATTTGTTAAATAATTTTTTACTTGATCTCCAAAACAATAATATTCATCGCACTCTAAAATGGAATCTGTATTTTCAATAAGTTCAAATAAATCATCTTTATAAAACCTATAGCCATTTTGAACAGCAATAAATTTAGTATGATTAAAATATTTTTTTAATTCAAAAAATCTTTTATCATTATCAATAAATGTAATCACATATATTGGGTTAGAAAAAGTTATAAAAGTTTTGAGATAATTGAAATAAATTTTTCTAAACTTAATAGTATCTTTAAAATTTATAATTGATGAATATAATAAAATAATTAAAGAGATCTTTTCCAATCTAGTTGGCAAGACGTTAAAATCACCTTTTAAAACTTCCCTTATAATTTTTTCACTATGTAAATCAAAAATTAAAAATTTTTTTTTTGGGGGTATTTTAATTGTAAATTTACTTTTAAAAAAATTTTTTATTAAGTTTCTCATTTTTTATTAAAATCTTTGCAATTTCAACATCCATTGCAGAATGAATATCAATTGAGCTTTTTATTTCATAAGATCTTACACGTTTGCCCATAAAACTCCAGGGTAGCTGTCCATTATTTTTTAAAATTTCTTTTGTCCTGATTACCCAAAAATTATGACATAAAAAAAAACACTTTGTTAGATCTTGTCTATTGGAAGAAATTTTTTTCTTATTAATAAAACTTTTAAGAACATTGTTTTTTATTTGTTTTGCTCTTTCTGGGTGATGATCATTTATGTTTTGAACCGGTACTACTGATGTTATATCTTTATTCTTTTTTAAAATTTTTATACAATCGCGTATCCATTTTGATTTCACGATAGGAGCATTAGCCAACAAAACGACCAAAATATCTGGATATTGATTTTTTTTTTCAAAAATACTCAGAGCATGCTTCAACACATCAATGTGTTTACTATTTTTTCTTGCTAAGTTTCTAGGTCTATTAATACTTTTAAAACCAATTTTCTTTGTTTGATTTAAAATTATTTCACTATCACTTGATGTATAAAAAAAATTTATCTCTTTTACTTTTTTTGCCTGTTTTGCAGGATAATTAAATATAAATTCATCATGCAACTTTATCTCATTTTTATTTTTGAAAGTTGAAATTTTTTTACCTGTTAAAAGAGCTGTTATTATCATCAAATTTTTTTAAATCTTGTACAACTTTTTTTATACCATGTCTCAAAGAAATTCTATTTTTCCATCCTGTTTTTTTGATTAAAGAGATATTAGCACATGAATTTTTAGTATCTCCACTATGTTTGTCTAAAACAAATACTTTATATTTCTTATTTAAGTATTTAAATAACATTTTTAATAATGTAGAAACTTTTAACTCTTTACCTGATCCTAAATTAAAGATATCGCTTGACTTATAATTTAATAATTTAGAGTTTGTAAAAGCGTTTGTTATATCATCTATATAGATAAAATCTCTTGATCGGCTTAGGGAACCTGTCACTTTGACCGCAGAGTTTCTGTGAATCTGAGAGAGATAAATAGATAACATTCCTTGATACGGATTATTGTAATCTTGATAAATTCCATAAGCATTAAAAATTCTAAATATTTTTACGTTAATTCCAATATTTTTAAGATTAAGTAAAATTTTTTCTCCATTTAATTTTGATAATCCATAATGTGAGATAGGCTTAGGGACACTCCTTTCAGAATTGTTTTTTGAATTTTTTCCATATACAGCCATTGATGATGAAAATATTATATTTTTAGGGCTAGTTTTTTTGCAATATTCGAACAAGTTTAAAGTGCCCATAACATTTGTTTCAAAACACTTCATAGGATTTAATTCTGAGGAGTAAGTCGAAGTTTCAGCAGCCAAATGATATATATAATCAAAAACAATTTTCTTTTTAATTAATTTTTTAAAAATATTTTTATTAGCAATATCCCCATAGATAAATTTACAGTTTTTTTTAAAAGGCTTTTGACTAATCTTTTTTTTAAAATCCAATATATATATATTATTTTTTTTAAAAAGGTTGAGATACAAGTTAAAGCCAATAAACCCTGCACCTCCTGTAATTAAAATATTTTTTTTTTTCATGAGTCCTGTTAATTATTTAAAATAATTTAAGCTACTATTAAAGGATTTTATATTTTTTGTATCTTTTATTTCCAGGGATTCAAACCAATTAATTTTTTTAAAAAAAGGTTTATTTCCAAAGTTGTAATTTTTCATCATATTTTTTTTTTGAAAAATTGTTGCACTAGTGGAAATTTTTTTTAATGGAACTATTTTTTTTCTCTCAATTAGCATTTTATTAAAATCAAAATTAATTGGATTTTTTCCATTAAAAAAATATTCATGCTCTAAATGGTACATAAATGCTGAGTTAAATCCCCTTTTTTTTATTTTAAAAAATGAATTTATAAAATCATTTATAGTATTTTCAGATAAATATGGAAAAGTACAATTTAACCACAAAATATATTCACTTTTAACTCTTTGACAGCTAGATTTGTACAAATTTTTTAGATTACTTTTATTGCCTCTATTTATTATTTTTAAGTCATAATATTTTACAATCTCTATTATTTTTTTACTATTAGTTGAAACATATATTTCTGAAATTTTTTTGATTTTTTTAGCTTGAGATATTTTCCATTCTAATAATGTGGTGCTTCCCCACTTGCTTAAATCACCTTTATCATGATATTTGTTTTTATCAGTTGCTGGAATGATTATTGATATATCCATGTTATTTTCTAGTATTTAAATTTGTAAGCCTATCAATTTCAGATTTTATTTTTAAATCGTAAATTTCTTTTTTGTTAATTATATAATTTTTTTCAAAATTTAAACAGTGTTCAATTGCATTTGATTTTAACATACTTTTAGCAGGCAATATTATTTTACGCGTTTCAATCTTATCAACATATTTCCATATTTTAATTTTATTATAATTTAAAATTGTTTTTTTATCTATGCCTCCTCCAACTGTTAACTTAATATCAGTCTTCTTCAATCTTTTCGAAATGTCTAAAATTACCTGAGTTATAATTCTTGAGTTTTGTTTTATATTTTTATCAAAATAGCTTTTTGAAAAATCTGACCTTCCTATTGTAATATTTGAAATTTTTCCTTTTGCTCTTTTGATAATTTTATCTAGATTTTTGTATCCAGTTATTGTTTCAATATTAATACTTAACTCTGGTCGTCTTTTTAAATTTAGATTATCAATTGTTTCTATAAACTTTTGTAAAGCAAATTCAGTCTCAACCATAGGCGCTATCAAACCATCGACATTAAGAGATATACAATTATAGACATCGTTAACAGCTTCCACACCTCCTATTTTTACTTTTAATTTTGTACCTATTTTATTTGTTAATATTTTTAGTCTTGCTATGTCATAAATTGAACTTCCCTCAGCTTCAAATTCAGCTTTAATACTATATAATTTGAAATTTTTTTTTAAAAAGCTTAAATTTTTGACCAATTCTTTGTAAGAATTTAAAGACATTATTTTAAATATTTATTTTTAAGTTACGTAATATGTACTTACATATTAAATATAATACAAGTATTTTGAAGCATTAGATTTTAAGAACATTAGAAATATCTTTAATATTAATAATTATATTCTTTTTTTTTGGCTTCAAGATATATTAATCTTATTTTATCATGAAAAAAAAGATATTAGTTTTAGGTGGTTCTGAATATGTTGGTACAATATTAATTAAGAATTTAATTAAAAATTATAAATCAATGTTTGCACTAAATGTTTTCCAAAATTAAAAAATTATTTTTATACTTAAATAAAAAACAAAAAAATAAATTTATTTATTTACAAGGAATTGTAATTTTAAATTCATTTTTAGAAATTTTAGGTATAGGCTCAATTTTACCCTTTATCACTTTAGTTTCAAATAATGATATTATTTTAGAAAACAACATTTTTTCAAAAGTTTATATTTATTATAATTTTTCAGATATTAATGAATTTGTATTTCTTTCAGGTTTTTTGGTATTTATACTTTTATTAATATCATCAGTTTCTGCAATTGTTACTACTGTTTTAATATCTAATTTTGCGAATCAAATTAGTGCTGAAATTTCAATTCGATTATTTAAGCATTATATAAATCAAAAATGGCTTTATCATTTAAATACTTCAAGTTCGTATATTATAAACAATTTAAGCCAGGAGTGTTCAAGAGTAACTGGTGGTATAGCAGATCCAATTATGCAAATGATATCTCGACTTTGTTTCGCTATTCCTATGTCTTTAGGTATTTTCATAGTAAATCCATTGATAGCAATTTGTGGATTATTAATTTTTTTAGTTTCTTATTTTATAATTTACAAAATTATAAGAAAAAAAGTTTTTAATAATGGTGTTATTTTATCAGAATCAAGCAAAGAAAAGTTTAAGGTGATAAATGAAGCATTTGGTGGAATTAAAAATGTTATTTTATCAAATGTAGAATTATATTTCATAGATAAATTTAATACCCAGTCATTTGCATCAGCTAAAGCTTCGGCGCTAAATACAATTTTAATAAGAATACCAAAATATTTGATAGAATTTGTAGCGTTTGGATTTACTGTAATATTAATAATTTTTTTAAATTCTCATAACAAAGGTGATTTTGTTAGCACGATTCCTCAGTTAGCTTTCTTTGTCTTTGCTGCCTATAAGCTACTTCCATCATTTCAACAAATTTATATGAACATTTCAACTATAAAATCACATATTTCTGCATTAGATATAATCGAGAAAGATTTACAAAGTTCTATTGAAAAAAAAGAGATTTATAAGGAAAACATAGAAAACTTTAACAATTTTAAAACTATAATTTTAAAAAACTTAAATTTTTCATTTCAAAAAAGAAAAAAATTTCAAATTACAAATTTAAATTTAAATATTAATGCTAATAGTATAGTTGGTATCGCTGGTAAATCTGGATCAGGAAAATCTACAATTGCAAACCTGATTATAGGATTGCTCGAACCTACAAGCGGAGAAATTAAAATTGATGGAAAACTTTTAGATTATAGAAATATGAAAAGCTGGCAAAAAAATATTGGATATGTGCCCCAATCTATATTTTTGTGTGAAGGCAGTTTGAAGGAAAATATAGCATTTGGAATTGATTATAAAGATATTGATAATGAATTGGTTGACAAAGCAGTTAAGTTAGCTGAATTATCCAGTTTTATAAATACATTGCCAGAGCATTTAGACACACATTTAGGTGAAAGAGGCGTCCAATTATCTGGTGGTCAGCAACAAAGAGTTGGTATAGCGAGGGCTTTATATCACGACCCAAATATATTAATTTTTGATGAAGCTACAAGCTCATTAGATGAAAATACTGAAAAAAATATTATGAATGCAATTGATAAATTTTCTGGATTAAAAACAATTATAATTATTGCTCATAGAATAAATACCCTTAAAAAATGTGATAATATTTTTTTAATTGAACAAGGACGTGTTGCCGATGAAGTGAATTTTGAAAGTTTGCTTAAACAAAATATAAATTTTACAAAAAATTAATTACATCTGTGAGGAAAAAATTAAATCAGAGATTTATATTGATAATATATTATACGAAAATGATGTTGAAAGTTTTATTTCTAATTATAGTTTATAAAAAAAAAAAAATTCAATCTATTTAAGACAAAAAATAATTTTGGTTTATTTTGAACTAGAATTTTGGATAAATAAGAATCCACAATCTTGTCTTCGAATAAATCAATTATTACTCTTAATAGGGTAAAAAGAGCAATATAATTTAATTATTATAAATAATAAATAAATTAGAGAAATTAATTAAATTTAATGACAATTCTTACAAGAGTGTTAATAATCTATCAGCTTACATAATGTTAAATAATTCTTCTATATTAGTCACAGGTGGCACCGGTTCTTTTGGAAATAGTTTTATTCCATTAACACTTAAAAAATATAATCCTAAACGTTTAGTTATTTTCTCTCGTGATGAAATGAAACAGTGGGAGATGGAAAAATTATTTAAAAATGATAAAAGAGTGAGGTTCTTTATTGGCGATGTACGTGATAAAAATACACTTCATCGAGCATTACATAAAATTGATTTTGTTGTTCATGCAGCAGCTACAAAAATTGTACCTACTGCAGAATATAATCCATTCGAATGTATTAAAACTAATATTAATGGAGCTATGAATTTAATTGATGCCTGCATTGATCAAAAAGTTAAAAGAGTTGTTGCCCTTTCAACTGATAAGGCCAGCAGTCCAATTAATCTTTATGGTGCAACAAAGTTAGCATCAGATAAACTATTTATTGCTAGCAATTCTTCTTACGCTAATGGTCATAGTACTAGCTTTTCAGTTGTGAGGTACGGGAATGTAATGGGCTCAAGAGGTTCTATTATACCACTTTTTATTTCAAAAAAAGATCAAGATGAATTACCCATCACTGATGAGCGCATGACCCGTTTCATGATTTCACTTGATCAAGGTGTTGAGTTAGTTTGGCAAGCTTTCGATGATATGATAGGTGGTGAAATTTATGTAAAAAAAATTCCTTCTATGAAAGTTGCAGATATAGCAAGAACGATTGCACCAAAAGCAAAGCACAAAATTATAGGTATTCGCCCAGGTGAGAAATTACATGAACAAATGATTAGCATTGAAGATAGCTATTCAACATATGAATATGCAAACTACTATAAAATTCTACCACAAATTAATGAATGGCAAAAAGATAATCTACGTATAAAGGCTGGAAAAAAAGTATCAGAGGGGTTTGTTTATAGTAGTGATAATAATAAAGAATGGATGACAAAAAATGACTTGCAAAAATGGATTTCTTCTAATAAAAATTTTATAGGTAAGTTATAAACAGTCATCAAATCCTATAAAAATATGGATAGTAAACTCACAACTTAGAAATTTAATCAAAGAATTTTGCAATCAGAAGATTATAAATTAAATAATAAAATAGCAAAAATATCATCAAAAAAAAGTTTTATAGAGATATATAAAAAATATTAGAAAAAACAGATAATGAAATTATTTGAATTTATGTAATAATTGAAAGTATCCAAAGGAAATTTAAAGAGCAATTCTTTTGTCTTCGAAAATAATATTAAAATTCATGAATATGAAATATAAAAAGAAAAATGAATAATCAAATAAAATTCAGAGAAATTAAAATTTCTGATGCAAAAAAAATTCTCAAGTGGAGAAGAAAGACAAGAATAACTAATTTTCAATTCACTGACATAAGTAATTCATTAAAATTACAAAAAAAATGGATCTCAGAATCATTTAATAAAACGAATTATTATCACTGGTTAATTCTTTTTAAAAAAAAACCAATTGGATTTTTTAGCATAAACAACATAAACTTAAAAAAATCAGAAACCACTTGGTCTTGGTATATTGGGTCAGACAAAAATCTTAGTTTAGGAGGATTTATACCTCCCTTTTTTTACAATTGGGTATTCAGAAAATTTAAGATTAATAGAATTAATGCTTTTGTCTTTGAAAATAATATTAATGTTGTCAAAATACATAAATTTCATGGATATAGAATATTAAAAAAAATATACTTAGTAAAAAAAAATAACAAAAAAATTAAATATAGAAAAATGATTTTATTAAAAAATAAATGGAACTTTAATAAGTATTCAAAATATGTTACAGAATTTCCAACAACAAAATGGAAAAAAAATTAAGCATATGATAAAAAAAAATATAAAGATTGATTTAAAATTCATGGAGAATGTTTTTAAAAAAGCTTTGAATAACAATTCTAAAATTACAAACTCTTCTAAATTCGAAAAAGTAAAAGGCTGGGACTCACTAGGCCACATGAAGGTCATAAGTGTAATTGAAGAAAAATTAAAAATTAGTTTTGAAATAGATGAAATAATAGGTGTTGATAGTATAAAAAAATTAATAAATCTTACAAAAAAAAAAATTATGTAATGTCATCATTATATAAAATTTTCTTAAATAATATTAAAAAAAACCCTCATCAGGTATTCATTTATAGTTTAAAGAAAGAATATAATGGAATTGTTTGCTTAAAAAAAATAGAATTTTTAAGAAAGTTTATTAAGAAGAACAAGCTTAACACAATCGGCATTAAATCTCATAATTCATTTGAGTGGATTCTTTGGTATTTAGCTGCGGACTCTCATAATAAAAAGATTGTTCTAATAAAAAATGATTCACAAAAAAAAATAGTTAATAAAATTATAAAAGAATACAAAATTGACTATCTTGCAAAAGAAATACCAGCAAGATTGAAATCAAATGTAAAGATTCACCCTCTAAATAATCCTATAAGACAAGATATCCTATTTACTTCGGGATCAACCAGCTTTCCAAAAGGAGTAATAATCCCAGAGAGTTCTTATTTGCATGTTGCTAAAATTTTAATAAAAAGGTTAAAACAAAAGAAGAATGATGTTGAATTATTATCTATGCCTTTTGATCATTCTTTTGGTTTAGTAAGACTAAGATGTTGTTTGATGTCAGGATCAAAAATGTTAGTCACTGATGGACTTAAAAATTTTCCAGCAATATTCAAATTTTCACAAGAAAATAATTTAACTGGTTTATCTTTAGTTCCATCCGGTTTAGCTTTGATTAAAATTTTACTTAAAAATAAAGTAAACCTATTTACAAAAAAACTAAAATATTGTGAAATAGGAAGTAGCTTTATAAGTAAAGAAACCCGAGTATGGTTAAAAAAAAATTTCTTAAGAACAAAGATAATCCATCACTATGGAATGACCGAAGCATCCAGAAGTTTTTTAATCGAAAGAGGTCAAAATGATAATCTTAAGGATAATAGTAATAAAATTGGTAAAATCATACCTGGTTGCAAGTATGATATTATAAAAAAAGATAAAAAAAGTGGCGAGCTAATTTTAAAAGGAAAAAACCTTTTTGATGGTTATCAAGAAAAACATCAAAATAATGATAAATTTTTTAAAGGATGGTTTAAAACTGGTGATATCGTAGAGAAAAAAGGTCAAAATTTATATTTAATTGGAAGAGTTGATAATCAATTTAATATAGGAGGAAATAAAATCCAAGCTGAAATGATTGAAGGTTTGATTGAAAATATTAATCAGATTTATAAATGTGCGTGTTTTACTTTCTCAGATGAGATATTTGGTAATAGACTTGGTTTAATAGTAGAAAGAAAAATTAATACTAATAAAAAAAATATAATAAAATTAATTGAAAAAAAACTTAATAAGCTGCCTGATTTTTATACTCTAAAAAAAATTATTTTTAAAAAAGTATTGTTAACAAAAAATGGAAAAAAAGTCAGAAACCTGTAGAAACTATTTATATGTATCAAAATTTTTGTAAATCTTTGGGATATGGTGATAAAGGATATCGTCTTCTAAATAAAGATTTTAAATCAAAGAAAAAAACTATTTTAATTTCAGGATCAAAACAGAATTATAAATATTTAATCTCTAAATTAACAAAAATTTTTAAAGTAAAACCAAAACATATTATAATAAAAAAAGAAAGATTTGATTTAAATTCAATAGATAATTTTTTTAAAAAAAACAAAGATAAAAAATTTGATGCAATAGTAGTATTGGGCGGTGGTTCAATAATAGATTTTTCAAAAAGATTAGTTTTAAAATATAATAAGAAAAAAAAAAAAATTAACTTTTATGTTTTTCCTTCTCTACTTGGATCTGGTGCAGAAATATCAATAACATCAATAATTAATACACCAAAAGAAAAAAACTTTGCTGTTAATGAAAAATTTTTACCTGATGGTGTTATTTATGATGAAAATTTGATAAAGACCGCAGATAAAATTGCTACATTGATGGGTATAATGGACTCCTTCACGCACTGTATAGAGTCTGTTACTTCAATAAATAAAAATTATTACTTAAATTCTTTATGTAATGAGACTTTAAATAACTTTTCAAAAAAAAATTTTTTTAATTTTTCAACAAATAAAAAACATTTTAATTATTTTGACATTGCAACCCTTTCTTTTAATGGTGGACTAGCACAAAGCAACTCTGGCTCAGGCATTTGTCATGCACTCGCACATTCAAGTGAGAAAATTCTTAATGTCAAACATTCTGAAAGTATTAGTTTCTTTATAGCTCCAGTCATAAAATATTTACTAATTAAAAATAAAAAAGATTTAAATAACTTTGATAACAGAATTTTTAAATATGTTTTTAAAAATGTGAAATTTTTAAAAAAAAATTATAATTTTAATAAACTTAAAAGTTTAATTGAAAACAATAAATCAATTTCTGATTTAATTAATAGATCTCAAAATGATATTTGTTGGAGATTGTATAATCAAAATGTTGATGTTAATTTATTAATAAAATGTTTAAAAAATGAAAATAATTAAAGAAAAAATATTACAGTACCTACAAGAAGGTCCTTACAATCTTACTAGAAATAAGAAAAAAGCAAGATTTCTTGAAATAATAAGATATCAATTGAAACACCATATTAAAAATTGTGAAAATTATCGAATTTGGTACAAAAAAAATAATTTAATTAATCCTGATAAGATAAAAAATTATGATGAAATTCCTTTTATTCCAAGTGCTGTATTCAAGCACACTGAATTAAAGAGTGTTAAAAATAAATCAAAAATTATAAGCTCTAGTGGATCTTCTGGTCAAAATAAGAGCTCTATAGTGCTAGATAATACTACTTCTCATTTACAAAAAGTATCTCTCAGCAAGATACTTACTAATACTATTGGAAAAGATAGAAAAATATTTTTTATAGCAGATGTTGAACCTAAAGAAAATTTTAGTCAAACTTCAGTCTCAGCAAGGTACGCTGGAATGTCCGGTTATCTTTTGGCGGCTACAGAGCGTAATTATTTATTCAAATTTGACCATAACAACGAGCTTATTCTTAATGCATATGCTGTAGAAAAATTAAATATTACTATTGAAAAAAATCCAATAATTATAATTGGATACACTTACATGATTTATGATCATTTTTTAAAAAATGAAAAAATAATTTTAAATAATTTTAAATGTAATAATGGAACTAAACTAATTCATTTTGGTGGTTGGAAAAAACTTCATAATAACCGGGTATCAAAAGAAGAGTTTAATAAAAAAGCTCGGCTAAAATTAAATATAAATAACAATAATATATTGGATATATACGGTTTTTCTGAGCAACTAGGGACTATTTATGTTTCAGAGGGAAAGAGTGGATGTAAAGTCTCTGACTATTCTCATATATTAATTAGAGATCCTAAGACGCTCAAAGTACTAAAAGATGGACAAGTTGGATTTATGCAGTTTTTATCAATACTACCTTTAAGCTACCCTGGTTTTTCTATTCTTAATGATGATATGGGTTTTGTATCTAAGAGAGTAATTAAAAATAATGTAGAAACAATTGAATTTAAAGTACACTCAAGACTTGATAAACTTGAATTCAGAGGTTGTGGAGATACACTTCCTGAACATTATTATATATAAATTATGGAAATACTTTACCCAAACCAAAGTAATTTTAAAAGTAAAGCTCCAAATGTCATAAAAAAATTTAATAATAAATTTTTTGAAAAAAAAAACCCCCTTTTAAATGAAAAAATTGAAAATGTGATTAATACTTTTGATGAAATTTCTAAATATTGGGTATCTGAAAATTTTAAGTTAAAAAATATATTTATAGAAAACTCACTAGGTTTTATAATTCCATGGTTACAAAAAAAAAATTCAATTAATTTATTAAATCTTAATTTTAACGATTACAGATTATTAGATATTCCTATAATTTATTCTAATAAAAAAACACCTATGTTTGCTAGACCACAAGGAACAGCCCTTCATTGGTTGGCTGGTAATGTGCCCGTTATTAGTCTAATTTCATTATTTCAAGGACTTTTAACAAAAAACAAAAATATTATAAAAGTTTCGAAATCATTTAAAACACTTTTTTCAATAATTTTTTTAGATCTAAAAACTAATTTTAAAATTAAAAAAAACTTAACAGGCACTTTAAAAAATATTTTAGAGTCTATCCTCGTCATCTATGTAGATCATAATGATATTTCAAATCTAGAATATTTATCTATTAAATCAGATATAAGAGTAATTTGGGGTGGTTCTGAAGCAGTAAAAAAGATAAGTGGACTTAAAAAAAAAATTAATTGTAAAGATATAATTTTTGGACCAAAAGTTTCTATGGCTTATATTTCAAAAGAAAAATTAAAAAATGAGAAAGATCTAAAAATTTTTTCAGAATTATTTGTAAATGATGTTTTTAATTTTGATCAACTTGGTTGTAATTCTCCCCACAATTTATTTATTGAGAAAGGATCCAAATTTAATCTAACTGAAATTTCAAGAATAATTGCTCAAACTTTTAAAAGAAGAAAAATCAATAGTGAAACGGATCCAGTTAATAAATATAATTTATTAGTAAAAAACTTTACCCATTCGCTTAAAAAAAATAATATTTCATTTTCAGGTAAAAATTATGATTGGAACATTTTTATTAATGATGATGTAAAAGTTCATGATCCAATCTATAATAGATCAATTTTTTTAAGCTCTATCAGTAATTTACAGCAACTATCCAAAATATTACCTGGTAACACTCAATCTATAGGTCTTTATGTTGAAAAAATAGAAAGGTTAAAAATTGTTAGTAAACTTTCAGAAAAAGGTGTGGATCGTTTTCCTAATATTGGAACAATGTCCATATATACTAATCCATGGGATGGATATCTTCCAATGCAAAATATGATTAGGTGGGTTTCTTATTAGTGATAATAAATTAATAGATAAATGCTTATAAATTACCGTAATTTAAAAATTGTCGATGCAGAAAAAATTAGAAAATGGAGAAATAACCAGCTAAAAGTACTAAGACAAAATAAAATAATAAAAAAACAAGATCAAATAAGGTACTTCAAAAAAAATATATTAGTAAAAAACCCTAAATTACTATTATTTGCAATAGAATCAGATCAATTGCTAATTGGATATGGTGGTTTAGTAAATATTTCTAATCATTTTAAAACAGCAGAGGTTTCATTTTTAGTGGATGATAAAATAAATCACAACTCAAAATTTTATCATGAAATTTTTATCAATTTTCTAATTTTTATAAAAGAATACTCTTTTATAAATAAAAAATTGAGAAGACTATACACAGAGACTTTCTCTTTTAGAAAAAAACATATAAGAATATTAGAAAATTTTGGATTTAAACATGAAGGCACCATGAAAATGCACGTAATTAAAAATAAGAAAATATACAATTCTTTAATTCATGGGCTATTAAAGAGTTAAAGAAAGGATACATAAAATATGAGTATAAAACTTAATAAAATTAAAAAACCATTTATAATTGCTGAATTGTCTGCAAATCATAATGGTCAAATTAACAATATTTATAAATTAATAAACAAAGCCAAAAAAAGTGGAGCAAATGCTATAAAAATTCAATCATACACCCCTCAATCAATGACACTTGATTGTAAAAATAAATATTTTTACATAAATAAAGGGCCATGGAAGGGCAACTATTTGAATGATTTGTATAAAAAAGGTACAACCCCATATTCATGGCATAAAAAAATTTTTGATTATGCAAAAAAAAAAAATATTTTATGTTTTAGTACTCCATTTGGTGTTGAAGCAGTTAAATTATTAGAAAAATTAAATGTAGAATTATATAAAATAGCCTCTTTTGAGATTAATCACATACCCTTGCTGGAAGAAGTAGGAAAAACAAAAAAACCAGTTATTATATCTACTGGAATGGCTGATATTGAAGATGTTAGTTTGGCAATAAAAACTCTCAAAAAAAATGGCTCAACAGATATTGCAATACTTCACTGTATAAGTGCCTACCCTAGTAAACCTAATAATTATAATTTAAATTTTATTAATAAATTAAAAAAATTTAATTTTCCTGTTGGACTTTCTGATCATACAATTGGTAATATTGTTGCTGTTTCATCAATTGGGATGGGAGTAAATATTTTTGAAAAACATATTAAACTTGATAAGCAAAAAGGATTAGATTCAGGGTTTTCTACAAATTCTTCAGAGTTTAAAAATTATGTAAATGATATAAATCTTTCATTCGCCTCCATGGGGAATGAGAATTTTAATAGAAAAACTTTAGAAGGACCGTCTAAAAAACATCGTAGATCCATTTTTATATCCAGTGATGTGTTAAAAAATGATATTATTACAAAAGACAATATTGCAGTTATTAGGCCAGCAGACGGAATACATCCAAAGTTCTTTCAAAAATTATTAGGTAAAAAATTTAAGATGAATAAAAAAAAAGGCACACCATTAAAATTTAGTCATACCTTTTAAGGTATTAGATAAAATTATTTATAATGGTAATCTACTCTAATTTTTTAGTTAATATTAAAAAAACTAGTTTACAAATTCAAATAATAATTTTTTTGATTTAAATGATAAAAAAAAAATATAAAATTGCAATTTTTCTTGCTGCTAGATCTGGATCTAAAAGACTACCAAATAAACACTTTTTAAAAATAAATTCAAATTTGCGAATCATAGATTTATGTATTTTAAGGTTAAAAAAAACAAGATTAATTAATAAAATTTTTTTATGCACAACTAAAAAAAAAGAGGACGATAAATTTAAAAATGTATGTAATAAACATAAAATTGAATTATTTAGAGGAAGTACCAATAATGTTGCAAAAAGAATAATTGATTGTGCCAAAGAACATTCTATTGAAATAATTGTTAGAATCACAGCAGACTGCCCTATAATAGACCCGAATATAATAGATGAATGTATTAAATTACATTTGAATAAAAATAATGACTATACATCAAATACTTTAAATCTTTCTTTTCCTGATGGTCTTGATGTTGAGGTTTTTTATCTAGACACTTTAATACAATCTCAAAATTTATCAAGATCAAACTTAAATAAAGAACATGTAACAAAGTTTATAAGAAAATCAAAACAATTTAAAAAGTACAATTATAATAACAAGATAAATTACTCAAACAGAAGATGGACATTGGACAATTTAAAAGATTATAGATTTTTAAAAAAAGTTGTAAGTTATTTTTTACCAAATATATTTTTTTCTTGGGAAGATTTAATTAGAGCAGAAAAATACCATGATTCTTTAATTAATATAAAAGAGAGATAATGTGAATAAAACTGAACTAAAAAGAAGGCTTGTAATTGGTACTGCAAATTTTACAGAAAAATATGGAATTGATTTATCTAAAATAAAAAACAAAGAAATTGATAAAATTTTATATTTAGCGAAAAAAAATGATATTTATAAAATTGATACCGCTAAGGCTTATTTAAAAAACAAATTTATTTTTAAAAATATTGATAACAAGTTTGAATTTTTTACGAAAGTTTCACCTAATTCTAAATGGGTATCTTTAGATTTTTGTACAAAACATATTAAAAACCATTTTAAGTATTTTAATAGTGGTAAGGTAAATATATTATTTTTTCATGATATAAAAATTTTGTATAAAAAAGATGGAAAAAAAATTTTCAAAAATTTAGAAATTTTAAAAAAAAAAAATTTTTTTCAAAAAATTGGATTATCAATTTATGATCCAAAATGTTTAGAATATATTGATTCTAATTATAATTTTGATGTAATCCAATGTCCATATAACATTATAGATAATAGAATAATAACTTCTGGGTGGTATGATAAATTAAAAAATCAAAAAAAAGAAATTCATGTTAGATCTATTTTTTTGCAAGGGTTGCTTGTTAACAAATTAATTTATAAAAAATTATTATTTATAAAATGGAAACATTTTTTTATTGAATGGTTTAAGTATTTAAAAAATGAAAATATAGATCCAATAGATTATTGCCTAAGCGATATTTTAAAATATGATTTTGATCAAATAGTCATTGGAGTTAACAATTCTGATAATTTTAAAGAAATTTTAAATTTTAAAAAGATACATAAAAATAAAATGACAAATTTAAGGATAAGTGATAGCAAACTAATTGACCCAAGAAAATGGAAATAAAATGAAAACAAAAAATGGAACAATTCTATATAATTATGCAAAAACTATAATTCCTGGAGGAACAACATTATTTTCCAAAAGATCAGAACTTCATTTACCAAATAAATGGCCAGCATATTTCACTAAAGCAAAAAAAATTTTTGTTTGGGATCTTAATGGTCAAAAATATTTAGATATGTTCTGTGCAGTTGGAACTAGTATATTAGGGTATGGCAATGAAAAAATAAATAAGTCAGTTCAAGATAATATTAAAAAAGGAAACATGACAACTTTAAATTGTCCAGAAGAAGTTTATTTAACCAAAGAATTAATTAAACACCATTCATGGGCGTCTATGGCTAAATTTACTAGAGGAGGTGGTGAAGCGAATGCACTAGCAATTAGAATAGCAAGGTCTTATACGACAAAAAAAAATGTTGCGTTTTGTGGTTATCATGGTTGGCATGATTGGTATTTATCAGCAAATATTAATTCAAAAAAAAACTTAGATGAACATTTAATGCCAGGACTAAATTATGATGGAATACCAGAGAATTTAAAGAATACCTCTTATCCTTTTCCATACAATAATTTTGACTATCTTTTAAAATTAATAAATAAAAAAAAAATTGGAATTATTAAAATGGAAGTAATGCGAAATATGAAACCACAAAATAACTTCCTTCAAAAAGTTAGAAAAATTTGTGATAAAAAAAAGATAATTTTAATTTTTGATGAATGCACATCAGGTTATAGAGAAAACATGGGTGGCATACATCTTAAATTCAAAGTAAATCCAGATATTGCTATATTTGGTAAAGCTTTAGGAAGTGGATATGCGATTAACGCAATAATTGGTAAAAAAGAATTAATGAAAAAAGCTGAGAACACTTTTATAAGCAGTACTTTTTGGGGTGAACGCATTGGGTATACAGCAGCGCTTGCCTCCATAAAAGAATTTAAAAGATTGAATGTTTTTGAAAAAATTGAAAGTAATGGAAAATTAATAAAGAATATTTGGCAAGATTTATCAAAAAAATACAATATTCCAATAAAAATAAAAGGCACAAATGCAATATTATCATTTGAGTTTTATGATAATCATTTAAAGAGAAAAACTTTTCTTACGCAAGAGATGTTAAAAAATAAAATTTTAGCAACAAATATGATTTATATTACTATTTTTCACAACAAAGATAATATTAAAAAATATGTAAAAATTTTAGATAATGTTTTTAGGGATATTTCAGAAAAAAAAATCAAAAATATTCTTAAATCAAAGGTATGCTTTAAGCCTATTAAACGAATAAATTAAATTATGAAATATATACCATATGGTAGACAGTTCATTGATAATACTGATAAAAAATCAGTATTAAAGGCATTATCAAATGATCTAATTACGACTGGTCCTTTTGTTGAAAGGTTTGAGGGGCAAATAAAAAAATATCTCAAGTGTAAATATAGCTATGTATGTAGCAGTGGAACTGCTGCTATTCATTTGGCATTACTATCAGTTGGTCTAAAAAAAGATGATATAATTTTAATGCCAGCAATAAACTTTATAGCATCATATAATATGGCGAAGAATATGCAGCTAAAGGTTTATCTTGTAGATGTTGATGAATATACTGGTCAGATCACTCCAAATAAAATTTTAGAATGTATTAAAAAAAATAAACTTAAAAAAATTAATGCCCTTATAGTAATGTATCATGGGGGCTATCCATTGTATGCGAAGAATTTTTATGATTTAAAAAAAAAATATAATTTTTTTTTAATTGAGGATGCATGCCATGCTTTAGGATCAGAATATAAAAGTGGAAAGAATTTTTTTAAAATTGGTTCGTGTAAACATGCAGATATTTCAACTTTTTCTTTGCATCCATTAAAGTCAATTACATCCGGAGAAGGAGGTATAATAACAACAACAAATACAAAGATTGCTAGAAATATTAAACTTTACAGAAGCCATGGAATATCTCGGAATAAAAGTAATTATTGGAAGTATGAAGTTATAAAACATGGTTTTAATTATAGATTATCGGATATTAACTGCGCACTCGGATACTCACAGCTAAATAAAATTAGTTCATTTTTAAAGAAAAGAAAATTTATTTATAAAAAATATTTTAATGAATTTAAAAATTTTAATACAAACTTAATAATACCAAAATACTCCAAAACTATTAAACCTTCTTTTCATTTATTTTTAATAAATATTAATTTTAATAATTTAAAAAAAAATAAAGATCATTTTTTGAAATATCTAGTAAGCCGTAATATTTTAGCTCAGCAACATTATATTCCAATATATAAATTTAAAATTTATAAAGAAAAAAAATATAATTATTTAGGATCGAATAAATATTTTAAAAACTCTATTAGTATTCCAGTTTTTGTAAACTTAAGAATACAACAACAAAACAAAATTATAAAAACAATTAAGAATTATTTTAAAGGATAATGTAACCCAAAACATCACAATAATGGTTCCTAAAGAAATAAATACAGAAGACTTATTAAAGGATAAAAAAATTTCTGCAAACAAATATTTAAGCCACTTAGTTGATCCTTTATATATGATATATCAAGAACTTTATCATAAAACAAATTATACAAATAAGTCAGTAACTTTAAATAATGATAATAAAATTTTAATTCCAATTACGGAAGATAAAAATGAAAAATATTCTTTTTATGGTAATCCAATAAAAATTATCTCAGATAATCATATATCAAAAATAGATTACTTAGAAATACAAAATTATTTTGAGAAAATTAAAAGTGAAAAATTATTTATTTTTGAAATTAAAGATGAAAGTAATTTAATAAATAACAACTTTGAACAAATTGAGAAAATATTTTATGAAATTAATATTGATCTTTTTGAAAGTATTGAGAAAATAAAAAGTAATTTTTCCTCAAACACAAGAAATGAAATTAAAAGAAACTATGAAGACTCAAAATATGAAATAATTGACAAAAAAAATTATAAAAAAGATCAAATTTTTGAAATGATGGATCTTCATATTAAAATTTCAGGAAAAAAAACAAGAACTGAACACTCGTGGAAACAAAATGAAAAAATGATAATGAATGATAGAGGTTTCTTAATCAAGGTTACTTATAAAGGTAAACTTGTGTCTTATAGTTTTTTTTTCTATAATGATGTTACCTGTCGATATTTTTCTAGTGTTTCTAACAGAGAATATTACAAGCTAATAAAAAATATGCATCACAAAACTCTTTGGATGGCAATAAATTTCGTTAAAGAAAAATGTAAATTTTTTAATATTGGTGAAATAACTATTTTTAGCAAAAAGGATATTACTGATAAAGAAAAAAATATAGAAAAGTTTAAAAAGAAATTTAAAGGTATCAACTCAAAATTTGTAGTATTAAATTCTTTTCCTGAATATAATTTTTACAAAAAATTTATTTTAGGGTAAGATCTTTAAAAATTTAATTCTTTATTAACTAGGAATTTACTAAATTGACAATACAGAAACGATATTTAATCACCACTGCAGATGAAAAAACATGGAAATATGATCAGCCAGTCATTTTTTTAGGGGAGTGGTGTCGCTTATATGACCGAAGGCATATATGGCAAAAAATGGATGATTTAGTTGCAAAACCATATGGTTTAGATAAGTCAAAAAAAGAAGCTGATTTTTCTAAGATAAGAGAATTAGAACAAAAATTGTTTGCAGAATTTTCTCAAATATTAAATCATCATCATAACACATTTCACAACGAGAGATTTTGGCAAATTCTTTTAGGACATTGGTTAAGGAGAATTTTAACATTACTTATTAATCGTATTAATACACTTAAACAATGTTTTGAGTTGTATAAAATTTCTGGGACTACTGTTTATAAACATGCTGCTGATTTAGCATCAATAGATAGTACTCATATTAATTCTGCTTGCATAGATGATAGTTGGAATATCTCATTAAATGCTCGTATTATTGATCTTTTAAAAGTTGATTTTCCATTAGAATTTTTACAAGATAAACATAATTCGAAAGCTAATTCAGATATTAGTAATAGACGTTCAAAGAATAACCAATCTATTAAAACGAAAATTTTAGATTTTTGTCTTAATTACTATAATAAGATTTCAAGAAAATTTTTAAATGATAATGATGCATTTATCATTAATAGCTATCTTCCCCAAAGAATGGAAATTAAATTAGAATTAGCATTAAAGCAACTGCCACAGATATGGAGACTTCAACGCAGAGATCATGATTTACAGGAGATTATTAAGGTATCTGATAAATTACTACGTGAGAAATTAACAAAAAAATTTACTTATAAATCAGCGTGTGACATTGAAAATATTGTGCGCTCTCTTTTATTTGAATTACTGCCAATATGTTATTTAGAAGGATTTAAAGGGTTGGAAAAATTAGCAAACCAACAACCATGGCCAAAATCACCAAAATTTATATTTACTAGCAATAACTTTGATACAGATGAAGTTTTTAAGTTATGGACTGCGTCTAAATTAGAGTTAGGATTTAAGTATTTTGTTGGACAACATGGAAATAACTATGGTACAAAAAAAAACTATTCTCACCAAATAGAGATGCTGACATCAGATAAATTTATTACCTGGGGATATAATAAGCTACCATGTCATGAACCTGCCTTTGTGTTTAAAACTGCTGGAGTTAAAAAAAAGATTTATAATTCTGAAGGTGGGTTAGTATTAATTGAGATTTGCCACCCTGGATCATATGAAACTCAGGATGTTGAAAGTGAACATATTAATTATTTTAATGACCAAAAAGAATTTGTAAAAATACTTAATGATGATATCAAAAAAAAACTTACTATCAGGTTACATTCATGTTATAAAATGTTTAGGTGGAGTGAAAAAAAGAGATGGTTTGATTTTGACCCTTTATTAAAATTAGAAACTGGTAAAATTAATATAAATAAATTAATTTCAAAAAATAGACTGGTAGTACATAGTTACGATTCAACAGGCGTATTAGAGACTTTATCTCAAAATATCCCAACCTTAGCTTTTTGGCAAAATGGTTTTGATCACTTAGAAAACAGTGCTATTCCAGATTATCAGACACTAGTTGATGCTGGTATTATTCATTTTTCGCCAAAATCTGTTGCAAACAAAGTGAATGCTATTTGGAATGATGTAGATGGCTGGTGGAGTCAAAGCCATGTACAAAAAGCAAGGAAAGAATTTTGTGAGCTTTATGCTAAAACAAGTCACAATCCTTTGTCAGAACTTAAAAGAATTTTACTTTCTTAAAATACAATCTTTAAAATTAAATTTAAATTTTACAAAATAATCTATATATTAAAGTATGTTTAAAAAAATAGAAGTTTGGGTAGTAGGTCTTATAGTATTATTTTTCATTTTGTTAATAATATTTATATCAGCTATTTTGAGAGATGCCTACTTGGACAAAAATCGGACTCCTGAAGTTTTGAGAAATAATCTTATGATTATATCAGAAATTCCTAGTAATATAATTAATGTAATTGCTCATTTTAGAGGTGAGCATATTAATGCGCCTCCCAAATTAAAAAAACATAAAGATAAAAAAAGATTTGAACAGTTTATACCCAATAAAAGAAATGCTCTTTTGGTTTTACCCAGGTATGATCACAGTATTAATAGATCAGTAATTGATATTGTTGACTTAAATAATTTTGAAGTAATACATACTTACAAACACGATATTTCAGAAATGAATAAAAAAATTAAAAATATTGAGGAATTTCCAAGAATTAATATTGATACCCACCCGGTAAGATTTAGATACTTTCATCCTTTAATTTTAGACGATGGATCAATTATAAGTGAGGGTTTGTATTCAATCTTACATAAAATTGATTTCTGTTCAAATCTTAAATGGATCAATGATGAAGAAACATTTCATCATAGTAAAATGTTAGATCATGAAGGAAACGTTTGGGTGCCAGGCAGAACGAGTCCCCAATCTAAATATATTAAAAAGTATTCACTTAAAAATTTTTCTGATGACTCAATTATAAAAATTAATACAGACGGAAAAATATTATTTAATAAAAGTGTAACGGAAATTTTAATTGAAAATAACATTGTCCCAAATAACTTTGCAATGAAATTATATATATCTGGTTTGACCGATCCAATCCATTTAAACGACATTGAACCAGCATTTAGTGACACTCAATATTGGCAAAAAGGAGATGTGTTTTTAAGTCCAAGACATCAATCAGCAATTATTCATTACAGGCCAAATGCCAATAAAGTTATTAATTATATAACTGGCCCTTTTGCACAACAACATGATGTGGATATTATTTCAGATTCAGAAATTTCAATTTTTAATAATAATAATTTTGTTGTGAACAACGAATATTCAGAAATTGTAATATATAATTTTGAGACAAAAAAGTTCAAAAAATTATTTAACAATCAATTACAAAAAGAAAATTTTAAAACACTATCTGGAGGACTACATCATATCTTTAAGGATGGTGCGCTAATGGTCGAAGAACAAAATCATGGACGAATACTTTTATTTAATAATAAAGGTGAAAAAGAGTGGGAATTTGTTAATAAAGATAAGAATGGTGATATTGGGGATGTTAATTGGTTTAGAGTTATAGAGGACCAAATATTTATTGAAAAATTTAAATTACTAGTAGAAAATACGAAATGCACAAATTAATTTTAATAACTTTATTATTTTTTTTCATAAATACTTCATCTTATGCTTATTTAGGTCCTGGAGTTGGTGGAGGAGTGATTGCAGCAACAGTTGGGATTATAGTTGCAATTTTTGCAGCATTATTTGGTTTAATATGGTTTCCAATAAAAAGACTACTTAAAAAAAGAAAAGAAAACAATAGAAGTAAAGTTGATTAACCAATTATTACTAATTTGTAGTGCAATCACTATTTATGAATTCATAAAATATATTAAATTGATAAGTTTTGTTAAATCAAACTTAAAAATCTATCAAAAAATTCTGAAACTATTCAAATTTAAAAAAGTTTCTGATTTTAGAAAAGAAAAGTTAATATTTAATTATTCAAAATCATTGTTTATTATTTCAGTAAAGATATTTGCCATACTTATCTCCATATTAATTTTTATGTTAACTTTAAATTTATTGTCAAATTCATTTATAAATTTAGTCATTTCTGTTTTTGGAATTATAGAATTAAGCATAATTATTATAATTTATTATCTACTTAAAAAAAAAATTAATGCAAAATTATAGCAACATTCAAAAGTTTTTACATGACTTTGTGTTAAATAGAAAATTTATTAACAAATCTTTATTTGAAATTGAAAAGATTATTTATTTAAAAAATAAAAATATAAGAAATGAATCACATATTTTTGTCACAGGTCTGCCAAGATCAGGCACTACTAGCATTTTAAATTTTATATATTCTTCTAATCTGTATTCATCTTTGACTTATAAAAATATGCCATTTATACTTTCTCCTAATTTTTCAAAATTATTTCATAAAAAAAATTTACCCGCAAAAGAAAGATTGCATGGAGATGGCATAAAATATGATATTAATAGTCCAGAAGCATTAGATGAAATATTTTTTAATAATGATGAAGAGTTTATAAAAAATGAGTTAGTTAATTATATTCAATTAATTTTATTTTCAGATAATAAAGATAAATATTTAAGCAAAAATAATTTTAATTTTAAAAGAATTGATTTAATTAATTCAATATTACCTAATTCTATATTTCTAATTCCAATTAGGGAGCCCCTACAACATGCTTATTCACTTCTAAATCAGCATTTGCATTTTAGTCAATTACAAAAACAAGATGATTTTATTAGACGGTATATGAACTATCTTGGTCACAATGAATTTGGTCTCAATCATAAATCGTGGAATAATCCCATAAAGTTTAAAGATAGAAATAATATCAATTACTGGTTAGAACAATGGTGTTTATTTTATCAAGATATATTAAAGAACTATGAATCCTATAATAGTTGTTTTTTTATAATCTACGAGGAATTAGCCAATCCAGATTATATAAAAAAGCTACTAGAGAAAATTAATTTTCATCAGGGCGAAAACTTAAACTTAAATTATTTTAAAAATTCTAATAAAAAAGAAATAAATATTGATTATGGAGAGGATATTTATGGAAATGCGACAGATTTTTATAAAAAATTTAAAGATAAATATACGTTTAATAATTCATCCGTTTAAAATTGTTTGTTAGGTTATAATTCAATACCTGAAGTTGGATGATGATATATGAGCTCTTATTGAAGATTTATTTCAACACATTAATAAATGCAAATGAGATGAAGTAATTTCATGATATATAATTTTACTACTTGTTTATATTGTTAAAAGTATTTTTATTGATAAAAGCTAAACATTAAAAACTAAAAAATATTTTAGAAAATGTTATTAAGTATTTGTATACCGAATTATAATAGAGGAAAATATTTAAATAATTGCTTGAATTCAATTTTGTTAGCCAAATCAACCTCATCTTTAACATTTGAAATTTGTATTTCAGACAATGACTCAAAAGATAATATTTTATCAATTGTTAATTATTACAAAAAAAAAGGTTTAGTAATTAATTATAAAAGTAACAACAAAAATTTAGGCTTTGGACTAAATTTTTATAAAGTAGTAAAAATGGCAAAAGGAGAATTTATTTGGTTGATTGGTAATGATGATTTATTATATCCATATGCATTAAAAAAATTGCAAAAATTATTTTATAGAAATAGAGATGTTGATCTTTTTTTTATAAACTCATCTAGTTTAAACTCAAAATTTGTTTTTAAACATAAACAACCTTTTAATACAAAAAAAATTCCTAAAATTATTGATAACTTTTCAAAAGTTAAAAAAAGTCAAAAAACTGAATTTTTTAATTTAATAAACCCATCTGTTTCATGGGATTTTTTACTTGCAATGTTTCTAACTATTTATCGAAGAAAAAAATTTGTTAAAAATCTTAGCTTATTAAATAAAAAAAAGCTAAGTGACGCCAGGGTGTGGTCTACTATTGACAATACGGTTCCACATGTAAAGGTTTTCTCATCCACTTTTAAAGACTCTAAATGTTATATTCAAGCAAAACCATTATCAGTTAACTTATTTGGTGAAAAGGGCTGGAGTTCTATTTATCCTTTTATTATCATAATTAGGATTCCAGAAATATTAGATATTTATAGAAAAAATGGCTTACCACTCATAAAATATATTATTTATAAAAATTATGTATTAAAAAAATTTATTCCTTATATGTACTATATTATTAAAAACAGAAAACACAGTAATTACAAATTTATTAGTTTTAGAAAAAATATAATTAATAATATTTTTTATCCAAGTATATACATTTTTGGTTTTTATTATGTGATTAAAAAAATTTACAATCAATTACTGAAAATTTTTAAATAAATATTCTAGCAAATGTTTCTTAGGTTTTCCAGGGTGCCTTTTTTTCTTTTAATAGTTTAATTAAGTATTCCTTGTCTCTTGGGGTATCCATACACTGCCAAAAGCCTAGATGTTTGAAGCCTATAATTTGTTCTTTTTTAGATAGTTTTTCCAAAGGTTTTTTTTCAAGCATCTCATTTTTTTTACTAAGAAATTTAAATATATCTTTGCTAAAAACAAAAAAACCTCCATTAATCCAACTATCGTGAATTTGTGGTTTTTCTTTAAAATTCTTAACTAATTTACCTTTCATTTTTACCTCTCCAAATCTTACTGGTGGTCTAACAATCGTCATTGTAGCTATTTTTTTACCTCTAGTGTGAAATTTTTCTAATTCATTTAAATTTTGATTAGTTAAACCATCCCCATATGTAAGCATAAAATTTTTCTCTTTAGATAAATATTTTTTTAATTTAAGTAACCTACTACCAGTCAATGTGTTTTTCCCAGTATTAATACATTTTATTTTGACTGGTAATTTTTTATTATTTTTTTCAAAATAATTTTTTATTATTGATCCCTTGTAACCCAGAGCTAAAATAAAATCATCATAACCAAATTTCTTATAATAATTAATAATGTGTAAAATTATTGGGTCTTTATCGATCTTAGCCATTGGTTTAGGAATTATTTTGGTTTCATATCCAAGTCTTGTTCCTTTACCACCACATAAAATAACAATTTTCATAAATTATTATTTTTTAGTTACCATTTATAATTAAATCTTTTATCATTTATTTTAGATCTAATCATTTCTTTTTCATTGTGAGGCAAATTTAAACAATTAGCTATGATCGAATGTCCTTCGTTGAGTCCTTTAAATCCATTCCAAATATTAGGTGGAATTGTGATTAAAGAATAATTTTCTAGTGACAAAAATAATTCTTGATATAAGCCAAATGTTTCACTCTTTTCTCGCTCATCAAACAATACAAGTTTCACTTTACCATGTAGACAAGCATAATTTAAAGTAGCTTCCCTATGTAAATGCCAAGCCTTAATTTTATCATCAAAAATTGTTGAAAAATATACCTCTCCAAATTTTTCAAAAACTTGACTATCATTTCTAAGCATATGCATGACTGACCCTCTGTCATCTGAAATAATTTTTAATGGGGTTATTTTTATTCCTTCAATATTTAAGTTCATCGTAAATTCAGTATGTTAATCGATGGAATTATCATTTAATACTTGTAAGAAAAGTTTTTAAAATCTTTATTTACAAAATTTTTATAGTTTTTTTTATTGATTATATGAAATTTTGGCAAATGGAAAACCAAATTTCCCCCTTTTTTTATGTAATTTAATTCTTGTTTTATTATTTCAGACCTAAATGACCAAATCAAGACTAACGTATATTTAGGGTTCAAAACTCTCATTTTTTCTTTTGAAATAATTTTAATGTTAGTACCAGGTGTAAATTTTCTAGATTTTTGTTTATTTGCATCGCAAATATAAGGCATTTGAACTGAGTTTATATTACAATAATTTAAAACAATGTTTCCTTTGGTAGAGGCTCCGTAACCAATGATAGGTTGGTTTTTGTTAACAAAACTAACTAAATCATTTTTTACTTTTTTAATCCTTTCTGAAAAATTATTAAAAGCTTTTTTATTAATTTTTTTTTCATCATATTTGATTTTTTTAATCAAATTTGTGTTAATCTTTCTTTTATCCTTATTTTTTGTAATTATGACCTCTATACTTCCACCATTAATTTCATTTAATTTAATATTTATAACTTTTAAATTGTTATTCAATAGTATTCTCTCAAATACTCCAAAAGTATAATACATAACATGTTCATGACATATTTGATCAAAAGTTAAATTTTTTAACATTAGAGGTAAATAAGAAAATTCGCATACCCAAATACCATTATCACTTAATAGCATTTCAACATCTTGACAAAATGAATTTGGATCCTCAACATCATAAAACATTGCAAAACTTGAAATAAGATCAAATTTTATATTTTCATTTTTTATATTTTTAAGAATATTTTTTTTAGAAAAAAAATCAGTTATTAATTTCATTCCTTTATATTCTTTCTTAAATTTTTTTGCAGAGGGATCAATTCCATATAAATTACAGTTTTTGCCTAATAATTTTAAGAAAGAGGCATCGTTGCTTCCTATATCTAGTAAATTATTACCTTTTTTAATTATTTTATATTTTTTTAATCTTTTAATTTTCTCCCTCAAATGGGAAACCATCATTTTGCTAACAGATGTTTTATAACCATAGTGACTTCCATACATTTTTTTTGTATCTGATAAATTATTTAATTGAACCAAGCTACAGTGTGAGCATTTGTATAAATCTAAAGAGTATTTAGGTAAATTTGTTTCTTTTCTTAAATAAAAAAATCCACTAAGTGGTTGTTTTCCAATTTTTACTATTCTCTTTAAAGAATTTTTTTTACAGTTTTTACATTTCATGGATATTCAATTTAGTTTTTTTAAGACATAGAGTATTATGCACATAAATACTATTTCTTCTTCAAAATACCCCTTAGATAAGTATTGTCACCGCTATTACTAGTATAGGATCCTAATATCTGCATTTCATCAATATTCTTTATATCTACTAATTTTTCTCTTAGTTTTAAAATAGATTTTGGAATAAATTTTTTTACAAATTGTTTAATATTGAATGTTGAGCCAGATTGGATCTTATAATATCTGTCCTGTGATTTTTTTTGATTCCTATAGTCTTCATTGAAAGAATACATGCTTGTGTCAATCCTGAAAACATCAAAATTATATTTTTCACTAATTTTTTCTATACTTTTCTTTGTATAAAATAATAAATGTGGACCATCATATGGTCTTCCAGAAAAGTATTCTTCTGGACAATAAGGAATTTCAAAAAATAGGTATCCTCCAGGCTTAAGAATTTCATAAAATTTACTAAATACCTCAACATCTGTTAAATGCTCTAGTGAATGTGTAGTTATTATTAAATCAAATTTTTTATCTATTTTTTTAATTTCACCGTTATTATAACCTCGTTTTTTAAGAATATTCAAACAATGCTTGTCATACTCAGTACAAAATAAATTTACATTCGGAAATTTTTTTTTAATTGCGTATCCTAAATCTCCAATACCTGCTCCAAAATCATAAATATTTTCGACTTTTTTTAAGTCAATTAAAGTAGATAAATATAATAAATAATTTAAATTCCTATCTAATAAAAATTTTTTCTCTATGTCCTGTTCATTTTCAGAAATCCAATAGGGTGGTCTATACGGCAGTCGATAAATATTTTCATAAAAAAAATCTAGGTTTTCATTTTTAGGCATTGGGTTTGCGTAACTAAAATTACACTCCTCACATCTATCAATTTTTAAATCACCAAAATATTTTTTATCTTCATGTATTTCAAATTTATAATCACATCGATAATTTGATTTAATATTCGTTTTACATATAGGACAGTCCATAATTATTAATTATATTAATTTGAACAAATTACAATACCCAATTTGAAGACTTATCTGATATATGATTTGTTAGTTTTTTTTTTTGTTTTTGATATTTTATTTTACCAGCACAATCAAATTTCTTCCATAATATTTTACAAAACTTCAAAACAGTTAATCGATTTGACTCTGAAACATGAAATGTTTGGCAATTCTCAAATTTTTTTTTATTAAAATTTAATGAATCTACTAAATTTTTAATTACAAAATTAATATGACTAAAATCTCTTATCTCAAAAGGATTTTTAAGAAATAAATTTTTATTTTCTCTTGCACATTTTTTTATAGTTGAATACAACCTTGATGAATTTTCACCATCACCATAAACTGGAAATAACCTCATTATTCTAAACTTACATTTGTATTTTTTTGAGTAATTATTAACAATATTATTAAAGATTAATTTGCTTAAACCGTAAGAGTCATCAGGATTTCTAAAGTCATTTTTTTTTACTCCATTAGCTCTAATATTCATTCCACCAAATTCAGACGAACTACCAATAATTAAAAACTTTTTGCATTTATTATTGATTGCCTTTAAAATTAACTCTTTAGAATTAAATACATTAATTTCAAGATTTTTTTTTAAATTATCTCTTTCATTTGGCTTTGTACCATGTGAAGCAAAATGAACAAGTATATCAAATTTTCCAATTCGATTTAAATTAATTTTATGAAATTGACCTACTACCCATTTCAAGTTTTTATTTGAGACTTTCCTTTTTTTTCTTGAAATAGCAACTATTTTAAATTTACTTTTTAAAGAGTATTCGATAAAATTTTTTGCAATAAATCCACTTGCTCCCGTAACCAAGAGTCTCATAAATTAAAAATATTTAATTTTGCTTTGAAAAAATTTAAATTGATCAATAGTAAATTCTATTATTTTTTTTTTATTTTTTCTATTTGCATAAAAAATTTTAAACCAATCAAAAGTTAATTTTAATGAAACATCAGGTTTCATGTAAATTTTCCATTTTAGAGCTTTTAAAGATTTTTGAGAATTTAAAGATAAGTATTTTGCTTCATGCAATTTTTTTTTATTTTTCTTTTCAACTATTATTTTAGACTTTGAATTAAATATTTTTTTTCCCATTTTTGCTAAATTTAAAACACTCAAATGGACATTATTTGGTCCAAAATTCCAAGAACCAACAAATTTATTGCCACTTTTACTAAAAAGTTTTTCGGCTAACTTCAAATAACCAGAAACTGGCTCCATTACATGTTGCCAGGGTCTGGTTTGATTGGGATTTCTTATTAATAAACTCTTCTCATGAATAAATGCTTCAACACAATCTTTAACTATTCTATCTTTAGACCAGTCACCACCTCCTATGCAATTACCAGATCTGACAGTCGCTATTCTACATTCATCTTTGTTAATAAAAGATTTTGCGAAGCTCTCCGTTATAATTTCACAGCAAGCTTTACTAGAACTGTATATATCATGACCACCTAATTTGGAATTTTCATCAAAATTTACTTTTTTATCATCATTCGAATAAACTTTATCAGTCGTTACAATTATTGCTGACTTAATGGATTTATTTAACTTAATTGATTTTAATATATTAAATGTTCCAATAATATTAGTTTTAATTGTATCGTCTGGATCTCTGTAACTTACCAGTACACCCGATTGTGCGGCTAGATGGAAAACAATATTTGGTTTCGATTTTTTGATTGCTTTATTCAGGTTAGAGAAGTTTTGAATATTATCTCGAAAGTCATTTTCTAAAAAGTTAGAAAGATCTAAATTATCAAAAAAATTCGGTTTTGATATAGGATCTAAGGCATATCCCGAAACTTTTGCACCTAAATGATTTAACATTAAAACTAACCAACTTCCTTTGAAGCCTGTATGACCTGTAATGAAGACTTTTTTATTTCTCCAAAAAGAATTTTTCATTTTAATTTTTTTAATAAATTGTTTATTTTATTTTTTTTATTTATATCACTTTTTAATATTTTAACATCTTTAATATTGTCAATAGAATGCCAAAAACCAGAAAATTTTTGAAATTTACATTTATATCTCTTAATAATTTTTGGATAAAATTCTACCTCAAAATTTTTAAAATTTTTAAAATTTTGAGTTAGTAATTTATTTTTTAAAATTGCCATTCCCGAATAAACATGTGCTGTATTATTAGATTTATTAGCAATTTTAACAGCATTAAAAGCCACATCTCTTTCGAAATTTTTCACTAATCCTTTGGATAATATAATTGTTCCATAGGGTAGATTAGTTTCAGAACCTAAGAACGTAATATTAGTTTTTTTGTTTTTAATATGATTTTTGTATATTTTATCCAAATTAAAATCAAAAATTGCATCTCCATTTAATAATAAAAAATTTTCTGATTTTATATATTTTTTAATAGTAAATATTCTTCTTGCTATGGGTGTATTTATTCCAGTAGAAATAATTTTTAGATTAAAGTCTCTAAAAATTTTTTTCCCTAAATATTTTTTTAATTGATCTTCTTTATACCCTGTGGGCAATATAAAATGATTAAATTTATTTTTCTTTAAAATATTTAAAATGTACCATATTATTGGCTTACCCTCGATTTCAACTAAAGATTTGGGTATTTTTTTTGTAATTGATCCTAGTCTTGTGCCTCTTCCACCACAGAGTATTACTGCTGTTCTCGTTACTTTATCACTTAATAATTTCATACAGTAAAATAATAATTATAGAATTTAAATAATTTTTTATTTTTATAACAACTAGTTAAATAATTTGTTAGGTATTTTTTTATTGAATTAACAAGCTTATACATCTAATAATGTAATTTCTTTAGATAACAAGTTATTTTTTTGATACTAGTAATTCATTAGACTCAATGACAAAAAATAAAAAATCTTTAGGACTTAAATAATGCCTAGAATTGCTGTACTTGGAGGTACTGGATATTTAGCATCATTAATTAAAAATCAAAATAATATAAAAAAAAATAATTACACTTTCTTTTCAAGAAAAAAGGGTACAAAAAATTATATCAATTTTTTATCATTAAAAAAAAATTTAGACATTTTAAAAAATTTTGACTTTATTATTCATCTAGCAGGACCAAACCAGAATCAATTAAAAAGAAACAAGAGATTAATAGAAAAAAAAAATGAAATAACATCAGTGATCTGTGATGTATGTTTATCTCATAATATAAAGTTAATATATATATCCTCAATGAAGGTTTATAAAGATTATGGAAAAAATAATCTTTCTATTAATTCAAAAATTAATTTAAAAAATCTTTATTCAAAATCCCATTATGATTCAGAAAAAATAATTTTAAAAAAATTTTTAAATCATAAAAAAATGTTTATCATATTAAGAATGGGTAATGTTTTTGGATTTACAAAATGCACTAATTCAAAAGATATTGTTAGCAATCTAATTCATAGCTTATGTAATACAGCATTAAGAGAAAAAAAGATTTTAATTAATAATGGTTCTGTTCAAAGAGCATTTATTCCATCACAAATATTTATTAAAGTAATTAATTCTATAATAAAAAAAAATCTTTTCAAAAATTTAATAAGAAATATTTCTTATAAAAATTTAAATCTCAAAGATATTGCTCATATAATCCAGAAAAGATTTGAATTAGTATTTAATTTAGATATAGATATTATAATTAAAAAATTTAGTTATAATAAGAATTTTTCAATATACTCTAATCAAAATTTTAAATTTAATCCTATCAACAAAAAAATTTATAATGAAATTGATCAAATTTTGAAATTTTTAAAAAAAACTACTAATTGAAAATGAATATTTGTTAAAATGATTAATACCTAAATTAAAATATTAAAACTGATAAAAATTATATTTTGAAGTCAAAGAAACATAGGAGTTAAATATTGAATACTGAATTTACACAATTAGTATCGATTGTTATACCAACATACAATCACGCTAAATTTATTAGCAAAGCTTTAAAATCTGTTATTGATCAGACTTATGAAAATTGGGAAGCTATTATTATCGATAATGAGTCAGTTGATGAGACTTACAAACTAATAAATAATTTTAACGATCCAAGAATAAAATATTTTAAAATTTCTAATGACGGAGTAATTGCTAAGTCAAGAAATCTAGGAATTAAAGAAGCAAAAGGAGATTGGATTGCATTTTTAGATTCAGATGATTGGTGGACTAAAGATAAACTTGAAGTTTGTCTTAGTAAAATTAGTAAAAATGTTGATTTTATATATCATGCGCATGAATATGTTAATAAATCAAAATCTTTTTTTAAAAAAAAAATTATTAAAGGTCGTGAATTAAAAAAACCTATATTAAATGATTTACTAATTGGTACAATTACGAAAGGGAGTCAAATTAGTAATTCATCAGTTATTGTTCGAAAAAATACACTCATTAAAATTGGAGGACTTAATGAAAATAAAATTTTAGTTGGCTCAGACGATTATGATACTTGGTTGAGAATCGCCCAGATAACTGATCAATTTTTATATATAAATAAAAAACTTAGTTACTATCTTGTTCATGACGCTAACACTTCAAGTAAAGATATGTCTATTCCACAAAGACTAGTTGTTAAAGATTTTATGCATTTATTTAACAATCAGCAAAAACTAAATTTAGAGGTAAAATTGAGATATATTTCAGGTAGCTATAATTATCTAAATAATAATTATGAGAAGGCAAAAAAAGATTTTAAGTTTATAATAAGAAATGGTTTACCTCATTTGAAACTTCGATCATTATTAAAACTTATTTTAATGATATTTAGGTGAACAAAATTTTTAAATTTAAGACTTTATTTTTTATTTGTCAGATTTATGTCATTCAAAACTCTATAAGATGAAAAAACTTAAAAATTCTTACACTGATATATATAGTTTCTTTATTCAAAAAAAAAATATTAACAAAAATAGTGTAGAAAAAATATTTTCTTTATTAAGGGTTGATACCACATTTAAAACCACTTCTTATAATAGAATGACAGATCTCAATATAAAATTAAAAAAATATATAAAAAAACTTTTTTCAAAAAATGTTATAATATGTGACTTTGGTGTTTCATCTGGTCAATCAACATTAGAATTATATTATGATTTAAATAAATTAAAAATAAAAAAGATATATGGATTTGATAAACATATAAATCTCAAAATTTATAAATTTAAAAAATTAATTTTTTTATACAGTTCAAAAAATGATCTTTTGATGGTTGAGTATAATAAACATTGTTTGAGATATAGATATTTTTTCATATTTAAAAAAATAGAAAATTTTCTCCTCCACTTGTTAAATTTTATGAATATAAAACACGAAAAATCAAATGTATTGATGCCAAATTTAAACAAAATAAATAAGTGCAAATTTTTTGAACAAAATATATTTAATATAAAAAAAAAGTATTTTAATTTATTTGATGTAGTCAGGGTTTCAAATCTTTTAAATTATTCATATTTTTCTAAAGCTAAATTAAAAATAGCAATATCTAATATTAATAAAATATCCAAAGAAAAATGTATTATTTTAGTGAATAGAACTACAAGTAAAAAAAAAAATCTTGCAAGTTTTTTTATAAAAAAGAATGGTAGGTTTGAGTTATTAGAAGATGTGAATGGAGGATCTGAGATCAAAGATCTTATGCTTTTGTGAATAATGGTATATTAAACTTTAATTTCAAAATTAAAGCATTTAATAAAATAAAATGAATTCAAATAAGAAAATTACATTAATAATTAGCTCTTTAACAGGTGGAGGTGCAGAAGCTATTTGTTTAAGTATTGCTAATAGTTTTGCTAATAACGGTTGGCATGTTGATTTAGTAGTATTAAATTTAAATAATGAGGCTTATTTTGATCGCATCTCAAGTAATGTAAATTTAGTTGTGTTAAATGTAAATCACGCACGTTACTCTTTTATACCTTTATTAAAATATTTTTTTAAAAATCAAGTAAAAACAGTTTTAGTATTTAACCATGAATTGGCTGTCATTCTTTTGATCATGCGTCATCTTTTGAGACTTAACATAAGAATTATTTCAAGAAATATCAGTGTCTTATCTATTAAAATAAAAGAATTTAAACTAGAGGGTTTTTGGATAAGGAATGTTGTTGGACCTTTAATTAAATATTTTTACCAAAAGATAGATCATGTAGTAAACCAATGCCATAGCATGCGTGATGATTTAATTACTGTTTACCCACAACTTTCCAATAACTCAAGCGTGATTTATAATCCAATTTCTGCACATATAGAAAATTATGCGAATAAATATGATTTAACTAAAATTAAAAAAGAAAATTATATATTGTGTGTAGGGCGTTTAGAACAAGTCAAAGCATTTCATTATGCTATAGAAGGTTTTGCAGGTATAGCCAATCAATTCCCAAAGTTACGATTGAAAATTGTTGGACAAGGAAGTTTAAAGCAAAACTTAAGACAGAAGGCTATTGATTGTGGTGTAGAAGATAAAGTTGATTTTGAGGGCTTTCAAAAAGATATTATTCCCTATTATTCTCATGCAAAAGCAACTGTTCTTACTTCTCTTTATGAGGGATATCCAAATGTTTTATTAGAGTCTCTTGCAATGAACACTCCTGTTATTGCATTTAATTGTCCTGGTGGAACAAATGAAATTATTCAAGATGGATTAAATGGTTATTTAGTAAAATATCAAGACGTAGATGATTTAAAAAAGAAATTATCAACTCTGCTTTTAAATAATTATAATAATTATGATTTAAAGAGCTCAATAAAAAAAAATAAAACTGAACAAGTGTTTAAGCACTATGAAAAATTAGTTAATTCATTTATTTAGGTTTTTTCAATTTTTTGAAAAAGCATAATTACTTCTTTAAATAAAATTTTGAATCACTAACTATTAAAAACCACACATCTCCAAGCAACGTAACAAATCTGAGAGCAATAGCAACAGCAATGCTTTGTGCTTCACCAATAATAGGTGTAATAAAAAATATTATAACTGCTTCTCTTACTCCAATTCCTCCTGGTGCACCCGGTATAATAAATCCTGCTATCCAAGCAATTGAAAATATAACTACTAGTTTAGCTGTAATAATAAAATTTATATCTAAAAATATATTTACAATAACAACTAGTAACAAGCCTGCTATTAAGAAAAATATAAAATAAAATAGATAGACTTTACTGATGTTAAGAAATGAATCTCCTATCCCTTTATAAGGAAGGATAAAACCACGTAAACTCATTAAATAGGGCACTAAGGCTATAGTTAGACTGGTTATAACTAGAGTGGTAAAAAAAATTAATATTATTTGATAGAGTGAAAAATAAATGTTACCCAAACCAAATATGATCATGCCACCAAAACCAATAAGTATAGATATAGAAAGTAGACCTAAAATTTCATAAACTGTAGCTCCAGCTAACACTACATGTCTTATCCCAGCCTGACTTCCCAATATATGTCTGCCCACAACATGAAAAACATTACCTGGAATATATTTAGCAATTTGTGATTTTCCATATATTCTATTGCATATATTCGCAGATATTTCTTTATGTCCACACCATATTAATAATCTTCTCCAAGCAAATGATAAAAAAAATTCACTTAAACCATAGATAATTGAACAGACAAATACAGTTATGAGTAGTTCGTAATTAAGAGCTGAAGTTTGAAGCCAATTATGATGTTGCCAAAATTTTTCACCAATAAACCAAAATGATAAAAGAATAATTACAAGTTTAAAAATTTTAAGTATTTTTGATTTTATCATTATAAATATGTTTCTATATCCAAGATTCTAAATCAAAAAAGTTAAGTATTAAACGATTAATCTATTAAAGTACTAAAGAAAACATTTGATATTCACTATATCTTAAATAAGCTTGCTTTTAGACTTTATCCTTTCTGTCTAGCATGAACAACAACATTCCAGGTTAGCTTTTTGATAGATAAAATTGATAAAAGTTTTTCCAAAAGAGGATCAAGTATTGCTGCGATCCAAGCTAATGGTATTCCAATAAATTCTGGCAATATTCTTGACTCTGCTAATGGGGTAGACAAAACTCCCTGTGAAAATGTTTTAACCTCATAACCACATTTTTCAAACATTGAATAAATTTCATCTTTGGTAAACTCAACTTGATCTGTAGAGTAATTATCATCAATTTTCTTTCTGATTTTTCTAAGTAACCCAATAAATGGGTTTCCAGCTTGTGGTTCATTCACAACAATAATACCATCTGGTGTTAATATCCTTGAAAGTGACTTAATTACATTCTCAGGTTTGGGCATATGATGTAATACACCTATCATAAGTACAACATCAAATTTCAATTCTGTGTTAAAATCATTAATATTTAAACACTCAAACTTTACCCCTGTAGCACTGTTATGTTTTATAGCATATTTAATTAAGTTTTCAGAATAATCTAATCCTGTGTAGTTGATAAATTTTCCTTTTAAATAGTCCACAGAGAAACCTGCGCCACATCCCACTTCAAGTATATTTTTTATAGGCTGTTGTACGCCTTTGAGAGATTGTACCAATCGCAGTTTACGTGCAACACGACAGTATGTTGTAAGATCTTTTTTAACATAATTAGCTGCTATATCATCAAATAATTTTTTATCGTCAGATTCTCGTTTATTTAACATATATAAACTTCTTGATTTATTGAAGAAAAATTAAACTTATCATAAAGCCTTCAATCATACTTATCTTTTTTTCTATTTATTATTTCGATCACATTTCGATTCATCTTAACAACCAAATCAGCAAGAAAACCAAAACACAAAATTTGTAAACCAAACAAAAATAAACCCAAAACTAGATTAACATTTTCTACCGGCTTTTCAGTATAATCTAAAAGATAAGAAATACCCTGAAATAGAAAAATAAAAATACCTAGACTTAAAAAAAACCAACCAATCGGACCAAAAACTTTCAATGGTTTTAATCCTATAATTACCTGTATAATTTGTGGGATTACCTTAAAAGGATAACTCAGACTAATAAATGACTTACCCGTACCCCGTTTGTTGAAAGATACCAATACATGGCAAAAACGCAAATGCCTATGATATGCATCAAGCAATATCTGTTGTGTATAATTATAATCACCTGGTAAGTAAAAATCAGAAAGAAACACTTTGTTAACTGCAAAAATACCAGGTTGACTATCTTTAAGTGGCCAACCAGTCAGCCATTTCATAAGATTAGTAAAAATTTTATTGCCCATTTTTCTTACAAAGGGCATTTTATAACTCATTTTTTCAAATCTATTGCCATAGACAATATCAGCTTCGTCAGTGTCAATTGGTTTTATTAAAGACAAGATATCAAAAGGCTCATGTTGTAAATCTGCATCAAATTTCACAGTAATATCTGCTTTTTTATTATTAGCACTTAGTAACCCAGTTCGTACAGCAGCACCAAGGCCTTCATTCCTCTTATGAGTGATAATTAATACTTCTCCATACTCATTTGCCAATTTTTCAGTTGAATCAGTAGAACCATCATTAATCACATGTATGGCTAACTCATATCCCATTTTATTTAACTCTGGTTTAATCGATAATAATCCAACTAAAGTATCTTTAATCGTTTTTTCTTCATTATGCACGGGTACAATGACAGCAAGTTTTTTCATATTACTCTACTAAAATATTACAGTTTTATTACACCACATTTAAGAAAAAAAATAGGCCTTATTAGTAATTAAAAACCCATTATATCTATTATTTATTTTGTAGCATAAATAGAAACATTGTTAAAAGTACACTATCTAAAATTATACAAGAAGTCTTTACTGTTTTATCACAGTATCTAATTTTTTTTGAAGAAAAATATTAAAGAGTAAAAAAATAAATATTAATAAAACAAAGTCCGTATAAATGAAATATCTAGGCTGAACACGACCAAACAGATAAATAACAGAATGGTTAGCCAATGAAAATGAAGATATAAAAAATATAAGCAATGAATAATGGGATTTGTGTTTAAAAAAGTTAATTAAACCTGCTAACAACATAAAAAAAGGAACAAATATAAACAGCCATGAAGAGTCATAAAACTTTTTAAATACATGTTTTACATATTTTCCAAAATTTGCCTTTAATAATATAAAAGAAATTTCTTTTTTAAGACTAATCACATCAGTATTTTCTTGGTTAGCTAAATTTTTTAGTAAAGGTTCTGAGTATTCCTTAATATGTCCTAGACTATAGCCAAAATGTCCTCTACCGGTGTAGTATTTTACTAGTGCTTCTCGATTATCCATCTCTTCAAATATTCTAGAAAGTGTTTTTTGTGAGTTTTGATTTTTAAATAATTTGATATCCTTATTTGTTGAAATGTAAATAGCATCAAGGTAGGTGTAGAAAAAAGGTCCCAAACTAACATATGTTAATTTTTGAGTATTAAAAGAATCATCTTTAACGTATGTGTTTAAAAATATTAGAGAATTATGAATAAGAAAAACAGATAAAAAACTAGCTATTAACCAAGTCGCAGTACTCTTTGATCTAAAAAGAATAAAAATACCTATATAGAGTAATAAAACCACTGGGTACAGAAACATAAATTGATTTCTTGTCAAAAGCAATGCTACAATAAAAAATGTAACCCAAAAAAGATTTTGGTAATTGTAATTAAATATTAATTTAAATACAGAACTTACAAAAAAAAGAGAAAAAGCATAACCTAAAGGTTCAGTTAATAAATTATTATAAAATTGTAAGATTGGTAGAAATAACAATAGAGAAATAAAAACTTTTGTTAGGATACCTAAATCAAAATGAATTGCTATAGTTCTTGTAAAATAAATGATTGCAAAACTAATTAATAAGGTCTGTAACACAACAACAGAATTCAAAGTTTCAAACATTGATAGCATTATTTTAATTATCTTAGAATACATAGGTGGGTCTAGTGGACCTCCATCTATATATCGACCCGAGTCAGAATATATAACTGGATCAGAAGAGTAAAAAAGTAGAAGTAGCGCCCCAAAGATAACAAAAATTTCTATTATATTGTTCTTAAATTTCATTTTATTGTTTTGTAATTTTTATTAAATAATTTCTTTTTTTATATAAACTTAATGTTATCTTGAGCTTAATGCATAATAATAGTTGAAACATAATAATAGCTCAAGCACGATTTATAATCTTAATGTTAAATAGAAATTTCAGTTGAAAATCTAATGCTCGATATACTCGGTTTTACATCACTTGTCACTGTATCTATAATCACTTTTTTTATAGCATCAAAGTGGCCAGATGCCTCTAAATTTATTTTTGCAGCATTGATTTTGAGAATAATATTTTTGTTAGCTGGTCGCTATATTGTAACTTTACCAGATAGTACTCAAGATGCAGTAGGATTTGAGATTTTAGCATGGACTTGGGCTCAAAATGGTTTTCTTCATAATTTAGATCTTTATCCTGGATACAATAGTTTTTTTTACCCTTGGATAGTTTCTTTAATTTATTCTTTGTTTGGCAGAAGCTTATTAATGATCCAATCAATTGGATTGCTTTTTGGAATAGGATCTGTTCTGGTAGGTTGGTTGCTTGCAAAAAGACTTTGGAATAACCATGTAGCGATAAAGGTTGGTTGGACAATAGCTTTATTTCCTTCATTAGCTCTATATTCAATTTTACCGTTGAGAGAGGTTTATGCTAGTTTTTTTTTATTAGTTGCAATGTTTGGTATAGTTAATTGGATTAAAGTTGGTCATTATAAATCAATATTTTTAGCAATTATAGGATTTATTGGGACTATGCATTTTCATGGAGTATTGATTTTAGGTAGCTTTATATTTTTATTAATTGTTGGTTTAAGTAATTTGAAAAAATCATTAAAATTAATGCTAATTGGACGTATTAAACCCAAAGCCTTGATGATAATTATTTTAGTTTTAAGCATCTTTATAATTTATTTTACTAACAATATTGCCATACCCTATATTGGAGATTTTGAGCAAATTACTGATATGGATTGGGTGAAAGAAAATATAAATGGTAGAATGAGAGGTGCTGCTTCGTATCCAGAGTGGACAAATATAAATTCAAATATTGAATTTTTTTATAAAGGTATTGTTAGAATGATGTATTTTCTATTTTCACCATTTTTTTGGGATATAAAAAAAACAACACACTTGATAGGTTTTTTTGATGGTCTTCTTTATATGGCTTTAGTTTATTTAATTTTTAAGAATAGAAAGATTATTTGGAAAGACCCTGCCTTAAGAATGATTTTAATAATTTTAGTTTCATATATTTTCATATTTGGAATTGGAACGAGTAATTTTGGTGCAGGCTTGAGGCATCGAACAAAGTTTATTATTGAGATTATAATATTAGCGGCACCTTTAATTCCAAGATTTATCTTTTTTAACAAAATAAAATTAAGGAAAAATTTAAAAAAATTATAAAGTTTGTAGAAAAGATTAAATGAAAGTTATACATATAATTACTGGTTTAGGAGATGGTGGAGCAGAGCATGCTCTGTATAAAATTTGTAAATATGATGTTGCTAACAAACATTTTGTAATTTCACTGAAAAGTCCAGGAAAATATTTTTCATTATTAAAAAAAGTTGGAATAAAAGTTTATTGTCTAGATATAAAATTTTTTTCAATTAATAAATTTATTTTCCTTGTAAAGTTACTTCGTTCTTTAAAGCCTGATATAGTACAAACTTGGTTGGTTCACGCTGATTTTTTAGGAAGTATTGCTGCCAGATTAGCTGGTATCAATAATATTCTTTGGAATGTTCGTTATTCAAATATTGAAATAGGTAAAGCAAAATTAACCACTATTTTTATTATAAAAATATTATCTTTATTATCATATTTAATACCTAAATTTATTATAACTGTTTCAAAAAAAGCTAAAAAAATTTATAAAGTCGCAGGATACAATAAAAAAATATTTAAATTTATTCCAAATGGTTATGATTTATCAATATTAAAGGTTAACAAGCTTCAAAAAGTAAATTTTAAAAAAAATATTAAAATAAAAAAAAAAGTACCATTGATTGGTAATGTTGCTCGTTATGATCCACAAAAAGATCATTTTAACTTACTCAATGCACTTTCATTAATTCAATCAAGAAATATAAATTTTTTTTGTGTTCTTGTTGGTTTTAATATTAACCAAAATAATATTGATCTAATTTCAGAAATAAAAAGATTAAAATTATCTAATCATGTAAAATTATTGGACCAAACTGATAATGTCTCACAAGTAATGAATGGATTAGACATTCATGTTCTAAGCAGTAGTTATGGCGAGGGTTTTCCTAATGTCGTTGCAGAGTCGATGGCTTGTGGTACCCCATGCATTGTAACAGATGTTGGTGATTCATTTTTTATTGTTGGTAAAACTGGCTGGGTTGTTCCCCCTAAAAACTCAATTAAATTAGCTAATGCGATTGAAAAAGCACTTCGTGAAAAAGATACTAATAAATGGAATAAAAGGTGTAATAAAGCAAGACTCAGAATTAAAGAAAAATTTAGTATAGGCAAAATGATAACATCATATAATGAAGTATGGACTAAAGTTTATAAAGAAAACAATTAAAAATTAAAATATATAAAAAAAACTATGAATAAAAATATAAAAAATATTATTGTTACTGGTTCAGCTGGCTTTATTGGTTCTTCGGTTTGTTTTAAACTTTTAAATCGAGGCGATAGAGTAATAGGTATTGATAATCATAATGATTATTATGATCCTAAAATTAAAGATGCTAGAATTGAAAGATTAACAAAATATTCAAACTATCAACACTATAAAGTAGACCTTAGTGATCAAAAAAATTTAGAAGATGTGTTTAAAAGTTGTAAGCCTCAAAAAGTAGTCAATCTGGCAGCACAAGCAGGTGTGCGTTATTCTATGGAAAATCCTCTTGCTTATATCAGTAGTAATATTGTTGGATTTGCTAATATTTTAGAAAACTGTCGTCAGCATAATATTGAGCATTTAATTTATGCGAGCACTTCGAGCGTCTATGGGGCTAATACTAAAATGCCATTCTCCGAACATGATAATGCTAATCATCCATTATCCGTTTATGCGGCCTCTAAAAAATCTAACGAGCTAATGGCGCACACATATAGTCATCTTTATAAATTACCAACTACAGGTCTTAGATTTTTTACAGTTTATGGACCTTGGGGTAGACCTGATATGGCTTTGTTTAAGTTTACTAAAGCTATTTTAGAAGAGAAACCCATTGATGTATTTAATCATGGAAAACATACAAGAGATTTTACATATATTGATGATATTGTGGTTGGTGTCGTAAAAACCCTTGATCAACCAGCATCCATTAATTTTGATTGGAACGGTAATCAACCAGATCCAGCAACTAGTAATGCCCCGTGGCGTATTTATAATATTGGAAATAG
>Ga0209223_10000508_pt1 | contig 45116 bp, 37 predicted proteins | sample COG_06_FD_184750 | JGI IMG/M metagenome (GOLD analysis project Ga0209223, IMG submission 184750) | Pelagic Microbial community sample from North Sea - COGITO 998_met_06 (SPAdes) (version 2) | ecosystem: Environmental > Aquatic > Marine > Neritic zone/Coastal water | place: Helgoland, sampling... | reverse complement strand
CTACTGTTTATTTCTTCTGTTGGTTACAGTCAAACACCTATTACAGATAGCAATGTCTTTTATGCTGCTATAGCTGACTGTCTTTCTACTCACCCAGTCACTGGTCTTTGTGTAGACAGCGGGTACGGTTCTATGCCTGACTGGGATGTATCTAATGTGACTGATATGAATTCAGCATTTGAAGGCAGAGGTGATTTTAATGGAGATATTAGTGATTGGGATGTGTCTAATGTGACTACTATGAATGGTATGTTTTATGCTGCAACTTCTTTTAATCAACCTATTGGTGATTGGGATGTTTCTAATGTGACTACTATGCAAAGTATGTTTTATGCTGCAACTTCTTTTAATCAACCTATTGGTGATTGGGATGTATCTAATGTGACTCTTATGCGAGGTATGTTTTATAGTACAGATTTCAATCAATATATTGGGGATTGGGATGTATCTAATGTGACTACTATGCAAGAAATGTTTTTCTATGCATCAGGATTCAACCAACCTATCGGTGACTGGGATGTATCTAATGTGACTTCCATGAGGATTATGTTTGGTCGAGCAACTTCTTTCAACCAACCTATCGGTGACTGGGATGTTTCTAATGTGACTACTATGCAAGAAATGTTTAATCACGCAACTTCTTTCAACCAACATATTGGTGATTGGGATGTTTCTAATGTGACTACTATGCAAAGTATGTTTGGTAGTACAGAATCTTTCAATCAACCTATTGGGGATTGGAATGTATCCAATGTGACGAATATGTCTTATATGTTTTCTGGCGCAGAATCTTTCAATCAACCTATTGGGGATTGGAATGTATCCAATGTGACTTCTATGCGTCAAATGTTTAATTATGCATATTCTTTCAATCAAGACATTGGCAACTGGGATGTGAGCAATGTTACTTCTATGTACCAAATGTTTTATGGCGCAATATCTTTCAATCAACCTATTGGCGATTGGGATGTGTCTAATGTGACGAGCATGCAGTCTATGTTTTACAATGCAGTTTCATTCAACCAACCTATTGGAGACTGGGATGTATCCAATGTGACTTATATGCAAAATATGTTTTCACAATCAGGTCTTAATACATGTAACTATGACAATACATTGCAAGGATGGTCTACGCTAGACCTTACACCAAATGTAGAATTAAATACAAGTGGCATAAACTACTGTAACAGTGAAACTGAAAGGCAGAGTATTATAGATAACTTTAGTTGGACTATAGATGGCGATGAGTTGGACTGTTCTGATCCATGTCTCACCAGCAGCATATCTGAGTTGAATGCCATTACCGATCTCAACATATACCCCAACCCTACCAACAAGTTATTTCATGTTGAAATGACGCTCTCGGAATCTATAGACCTACAGATGCAGGTCATGGATATTCATGGTAGAATAGTACACAAAGAGTCTATGAATAACTTGGGTGGCAAGGTGAGTAAATCAATAGATCTATCTGACGAGCCATCGGGTACTTACCTACTAAGATTTATCAATGGAGAGCAAGTGAAAAACAGAAAAATAGTATTGCAGAAATAGTTGGATTGCTATATGTTGAAAAAATAAATCCCCTGACACATAACCAGAGGGTTATACTACATTGTACGCAACCCACCCCTAAAAAGAAAGTCATTATTCTGAGTTGTGGTGTCAGAATATCAAAACTTTTAGGCTGATTATTTTGGCTTTTTACTGTCAGTTTTACTGTCAGTTTTGGGTGATTTTACTGTCAGTTTTGCGTATATTGCTTTTTTAACTACGTCAGTTTTAATTAACATATTATTGAAACCAACTGAATAACACTCAACTAATACACCCTTAAACCCTCTGTATACTTGAGTTTAAATAAGAAAGCCGCTACTAAATGAATAGTAACGGCTTATCTACTGTGTAGCGGGGACAGGACTTGAACCTGTGACCTTCGGGTTATGAGCCCGACGAGCTACCAACTGCTCCACCCCGCGATATATCTCAATTAACCACTACGTTCGATTGGTTGTTCCCAACGTGGTTAATAATTTATTATTTCTTGAAATTGGACTTCTTTTAGCCCTTATTTAAATCCTTCGGTGCGCAAATATACTCAGGTTAATTATATATCAAAACATTGTAACTGATATTTCCGAAAATCAACTACATTAGTAACGGAACGAGTTATAAAGCTCCAAAAATATTTCAAATGCCCTTCGAAAGAGAGAGGAAAGAGGCTAATAAAATATATCTAATAAAAATAAAAAACAAGATGACTTTGATGAATTCGTATAAACATTTTTTTCTGCTAATCACGTTATTCGTGGGTGTTAGTGGAATGGCACAAACTGAACTGGAGAAAAAACTATTTGAATTGCCAGATGTCATTTTTAATAAAATAGATACGCCTGATGGTTATCAGTCTGCCTATAAGCTGATGGTTAAGCAACCATTAGATCATAACAATCCAGACGCTGGATACTTTTATCAGCGAGTATGGCTTAGTCACAAAGGGTATAGTAATACTACAACGATCATTACTAATGGATACGCAAGAGGATATAACAATATCAATGAAATAGTAAAACTGCTAGACGCCAATCAACTCAATGTAGAACATAGGTACTTTGGTGAAAGTATGCCTGATAGCCTCGATTACGAATATCTTAATTTTGAGCAAGTAGCACAAGATTACCATCATATTCGGGAATTATTTGACAATATATACAACGGCAAATGGGCTTCATCAGGAATAAGCAAAGGAGGTACCACTACTATATTCTACAAATATTTTTATCCTAATGATGTAGATGTATCCGTTCCATACGTTGCCCCTCTCAACTATGAATATGAAGAGCAAAGGATCTATGATTTCTTAGATAAAAAAGGTACTCCTGAGTGTAGAGCTAATATGTTGGCCTATCAAAAGAGACTGCTCCAACAGCGTGAATCCATACTTCCTCTACTTGAATGGTTTGTCAAAGGAAAAGGATTAAAATTTAATTATTTATCTCTGGGCGAAGCTTATGAATATGCTGTGCTCGAATATCCATTTAGCTTTTGGCAATATGGCTGGGATTGTAGTAAAGTACCTAATGAAAATGCTACTCTTGAAAATCATGTAGACTACCTACTAGAAGTTGTTGGCCTCGACTTTTTCGCAGATGAGAGTATGGAAGCTTATGCTTCTCATTACTACCAAAGTGCGCACCAAATGGGATACTATGGCTATGAGACAGAAGACTTTGATGGATTACTAAAATACCTACCCTATGAGCCTCATCCGCATGCTGCATTTACTCCCAATAAGATGGAAGTGAAATTTGATGCTACACTTACGAATAAAGTAGCGAAGTGGATCGCCAAGAATGGAAATCAAATGATATACATCAATGGTGATTTAGATACTTGGAGTGCAACTGCTGTGCCTAGCTCAGAAGGGATAGATGCCATTTGGTATTTTCTCAAAGATAAACATCACTCGAGTGCTAGAATTAAAAATATGACAGGCAACGAAAAGAGGTTGCTCTACATGAAGTTAAATGAGTGGCTTGGAACTGAATTAATATTTGATAAATAAGGTGTTGAAGATTACAAAATCTATTGTGCAAATGAGAAATTATAGCTGCGAAGCTGTAGAGGATATATCTTAACAACCAAAAGTCAAAGAAATTTACCGTTTGCATCTCTTTTCAAGACCTAAACCAGCTTTCTTCTTTTTTAAACTTTACCACATACCACTATGTTAATCTCTAGAACAAAATAATAATACATTGAAGAAAATAACATTAGGTGGAGGATGCTTTTGGTGTACAGAAGCAGTTTTCCAGAGGCTAAAAGGAGTAGAGCATGTAGAGTCAGGATATATGGGTGGTCACATCATCAATCCTACTTATAAAGATATATGTACGGGAGAGTCTGGTCATGCAGAGATCATACAGATTACATATGATCCTGATGTAATATCTTTAGCACAATTATTTGAGATATTTTGGACTGCTCACGATCCTACTACACTTAATAGACAAGGTGGTGACAAAGGAACTCAATATAGGTCTGTGATATTCTATGCAGATAATAAAGAAAAAACTATTGCAGAAAAATCTATTCAAGAAGTAGCCAGTAAATTGTATTCAGATCCAATCGTAACACAATTAGCCGAACTGACCACGTACTATCCGGGAGAGAAGTATCATCAAAACTATTACAATGGTCAACAATCTAAGCCATATTGCCATCTAGTGATCTCTCCCAAAGTAGGTAAGCTCAAAAAGTCATTTGCACATATGATAAAAGAGGAATATAAGTAGACTAGAGCAATTAAATACAAGATTATGGACAACAAGAAATATAACAAACTCACTGCAGAGGAATCACGAGTAATAGAGCAGAAGGGAACAGAAAGACCTTTTACAGGTGAGTATGACAAACATTTTGAGCATGGTTATTACATCTGTAGAAAATGTAATACGCCACTATATACTTCAAACAGTAAATTCGATTCAGGTTGTGGATGGCCTGCATTTGACCAAGAAATAGAAGGTGCTGTAAAAAATGTACCTGATGCAGATGGACGCAGAATAGAAATCGTCTGCAATACCTGCGATGGACATTTGGGTCATGTGTTCGTCGGAGAGAGATTGACAAAAACTAATACACGTCATTGTGTGAATAGTCTGAGTATAAAATTCGTAAAGGAGTAGGGCAAGAGTGCGATTATAAGATAAAGACAAAACAGACTTGAAAGGATTACTTTAAAAAAACTTGATAGACTGGAAAAATACTCAGAAGGATTGCTAGCAAAGCCAAATACCTTCCTACCCTATTGGCCACATTCATTTTTTGCTTACCCGATCTAGAATAATTAATTGAAAATGACAAAGCTATTAATGAAATAGATAGAGCAATCATCTTTATGCTCCAATGCACAAAAACCACCGTTGGTAAAAACGAATTTTCATCGATAATTAAAACAGCATTAGATGCTAAAAATGCATTTATTTGAGCTCCAGTTATGAGCATAAAACTTAACCCACCAATTATTAAAGACAGTAAGCCTTTCATAGTTAATTTAGTTATTTGTTTCTAGCTATTCCTTGACTCGCTCTATTAGTAAATTAGTCTTGCTTATTAGTGGTAGTCTCAGTTTGATTATCTTCTTCGTAAAATTCACCCCAATCAACTCTAGTCCAATCCTTCTGCATTTTTTTCAACTCCACATTAATCCAAGCTTGCGCATCTAACGAAAGTTGAGGACCATCATCAGACGTCATAGCCGGACCAAAACTCATCTTAACTTCAGTTCGCCAAGAAGCAAACTGCTTGAAATAATGCTGCAAAAAATTCGTGCCTTGCCATAAATCTTTGGTATCACGATATTCTAAAGCTATTGGGACTACAGGAATATTATTTTTAGCCGCTTCAATAAAAGTACCTTTGCTAAACTTAAGCGTTTCTGGAGTCACACCTACGGTTCCTTCTGGATATACTAATACGTTGTAACCTCTCAGTAATGTTTCAACCAATTTTTCTCTTGTGGCATTTCTTGACTCGACACTTTCCCTTTTGACCCAAAGGACGCCTGTTGCCTCTGCACCCTTATTGATGATTGGGTAGTTTGCTATTTCAGCTTTAGCTATTACATATGCATCCAGAAATGTGCAATTAATAATTGGATCAGAAAAAGATCTATGATTACAGACATATAGTGCCGGCGTCGTTGAAGCCTCACCTTTTACCTGACATTTTATATTAAGTATAGGGAGAGCAAAATATTTAATCCATCGTCGACGCAAGCGAAATGCTTGCTCTGGTGTCTTACCAAAAACCAAAATTAATAAGGGATAACACAATAGAAATATAGCCATAGTTTTTACTAGAAATATGGCTTTGAAAATAGATATTACTTTGAGTAAGAGTTTGATAGCGTATGGTTATTTGTGTATATAAAAAGCTTAAACAATTAACTATTAATTCAGAAGACCGATTTCCGTTTGTATATCCATAGATACTGCTATCCCTGATAGAAAGAGTACTGACTAAAATGGTATACTGAAAACTATTTTTCGGCTTTCATCTGTGGAAAGAAGAGTACATCTTGGATCGAATTGGAGTTGGTCATAATCATCGCTAATCTATCCATACCCATTCCTAATCCTGCCATTGGTGGCATACCATATTCGATAGCTCTTAGGAAATCTTCGTCTAATACCATCGCTTCATCATCACCGCGCTTTCCAAGATCTAACTGAGCTTCAAATCTTTCTCTTTGATCGATAGGGTCATTTAGCTCGGTGAATGCATTACATATTTCCTTACCATTACATACCGCTTCAAAACGTTCTACCAAGCCATCTTCTGTTCTATGTTTTTTAGCTAAAGGAGACATCTCTACTGGATAGTTGGTTATGAATGTGGGTTGTATCAACTGTGCTTCACACTTCTCACCAAATATCTCATCTATTAGCTTTCCTTTACCCATAGACTTATCCACTGGTACATGAAGTTCTTTGGCTGTTTTGAATAATTCTTCTTCATTCATCTTAGAAATATCTACGCCTGTAAAGTGCTCTATCGCCTCATACATTGTAAATCTCTTCCACGGTCTTGCAAAATTGATGACATTCTCTCCTACTTGTACTTCTGTAGTACCATGCAAATCCATAGCGATACGCTCTACCATCTCCTCCGTCATATCCATCATCCATTCGTAGTCTTTGTAGGCTACATATACTTCTACTTGCGTAAATTCTGGATTGTGGAATCTACTCATTCCTTCATTACGAAAATCTTTACTAAACTCATATACACCATCAAACCCGCCAACAATCAAACGTTTTAGATATAACTCATTAGCGATACGCATATAGAGTGTCATATCTAACGAATTATGATGTGTCTTAAAAGGTCTTGCCGCCGCACCACCATAAATAGGCTGAAGGATAGGAGTCTCTACTTCGAGATAGCCACTTTCGTTAAAAAAATTCCTAATTGTATTATACATCTGCGTACGCTTACGGAAAATCTCCCTTACCTCTGGATTGACTACTAAGTCTACATATCTCTGTCGGTATCTAAGCTCTGGATCTGTAAACGAATCATAAATAGTACCATCAGTATCCGTCTTAACTACGGGCAATGGTCGAAGTGACTTACTCAAAAGAACTAACTCTGTTACATGTACTGAACACTCTCCTACATTAGTGTAAAATGCATATCCTTTGACACCTATAAAATCACCAAGATCCAAAAGCTTCTTAAACATCGTATTATAAAGCGCCTTGTCTTCACCTTCGCAGATGTCATCTCTACTCACATATAGTTGGATACGTCCATCAGAGTCTTGCAACTCTGCAAACGAAGCTTTACCCATAATACGACGTGACATCAATCTACCAGCAAGTACCACTTCTTGATATGAAGAATCTCCTTTCTTGAAATTCTGTTTTATCTCTTGCGATAAGACATTAACTGGAAATTCTGCTGCCGGATAAGGTTCTATTCCTAAGTCTTTGATCTTTTGAAGATTTTCTCTTCTTACTAATTCTTGCTCGCTAAGTGTTTGTTCCATATTGTACTTGTAAAAATTGAACTGCAAAAATAGATAATAAGCAGCATATGACTTATAAATATAATATTTACTATATATTAAATTGAAAATCAGTATTTACTGATCAAATCAATAGCAAAAGTTGGTCTATTGAACTCTAATTAACCGAGTATTAATTGCAAATAAAAATTTTGCAATTCCGCTGCAATACAATGTAAAACAGACCTTGTAGCGACTATTATTCTATATATTTGTTTTCGTAGAGACATTTATATTTTATTAAGTATTAGTTTAACACACTCCACCTGAAGTATGATTCTCAATTATCTTAGACTTATCACTTTAATCATTTTATTTATTTACTACCAAAATAGTTATGCGCAAGTTATTGCAGATGGACTTCCTGGATGTTTAGCAATTGAAGACTCTGCAGGGACATCTTGTGGAGGTGGAACAACATTTTTTGGCATAAATGGATTAGGACAATTCGAAGTAAATAATATTGATGGAGAGTTTTGTTGTTCGGGGTCCGGTGGAGATGGAAGCGGTTATTTTGAGTTTGAGGAGATTGATATTTCTTGTTTTCAAGATATTATGATCTCAATGAATTACTCAGCATCAAGTACAAACTATGAAGATGACTTCCCCACAGCTCCACAATTTGGGTGTACTGGAACAGGTACAGATAATAGTCATGATCAGATAGTTTTTATGTATATCATTGATGGTGGAGTAGAAGTTCAGTCATTATATGTTCACGGAACAACACAAGGGAATTTTACCGGAACTTGGAATGAAGGTCCACTCAATGGAAATACACTTACCATAAAAGTATACGCAGCAAATAAAGCTAGTGCAGAGAAATTTTATTTTGATAATCTCGTGATCGAAGCTAGTGCATCATCCGTGTCCGCTGGTGATGATTTTACCTACTGTGGAGATGGTCCCATAAATCTTGACGGAGATGGAGATGGTACGTGGAGCGGTGGTCTAGGGTCATTCTCAGACCCATCTAATCCTAATGGTACTTACACACCTGACGCCTCGGAATTTGGATCTACAGTGATATTGAATTATGCTGGTTGTAGCCCATCGTCTTCGTGCTCTGCTGATGATGCTAGTGATGAAGTAGAAATAACCATTAACTCAGGTGCAACTGCATCAATCGATCAAAGTTCCGATGGAGAACTATGTTTTGGCGAATGTACTACCATCAAATTTGATTTTGTTGGGGGCGAACCACCTTATGACCTTGATCTTACATTTACGATAACTGGAATAGGATTTCCTATCAATTTCAATGCCCCAGGGTTTGAGGCGAGTGATGCTATTACGATATGTTATGATATTGGTGGGATATTTCCAACTTATGATTCAGGATCTCAAACTATAAGTGTACCTGAAATAGCGGCCGGATTTAGTGGAACATTTACACTTAACGGATTCACTGATTCTAATGGTTGCGAGGGTGTAGTGGGAGGTTCGGGTTTTTCTGTTTCATTTTTGGATACTCCAGAGGCCAATTTTGCGTCACTTGAAGCATGCGATGAAGGTGGAGGTGTTGCTACATTTGACTTAACTGCGATGGATAGCGATGTAAATGGTGGAAGTGGAGATGCTGTAAATTATTATGATGATCCCGCGTTGACAAATGAAGTTTTTTCCCCTTACGTCAGTCCTTCTTCTGTATTATACGCGACTGTATCTAATGCTGACTGCACGTCAGAACCCGAAGAGGTAGATGTTATTGTTATCGATAATGGAGATGTTGGAATTGTAGAATTCTATTGTTCTGATATCGGATCTACTGATTGTATTATTTGTGACGAAGATGGAATACTTGGAGAAGTAATCGAAGTACTATTTGTCTTTAGTGATCCGTCAGTAGAACATATAGTTACCATAGATTTTATAGATGATTCAGGAAGTACTGAGGGTATATACACTTTAGGAGTTAACCAAACAAGTCTAGATTTTACTATTAGCAGTAATACCACAATAGAAATTATTTCAGTCATTTCGGGAGACGAGTGCGCTGATAATACTGATTTAGGAGAAATTGTCAGTATTACATATCTCTTGTCACCTGCTCTAAACGATATCGGCCCGTTTTCAGAATGTGGTGGTGTGGTGCTACCTGAAATTACTGGAAATAATCTCAGTGGTAATGAGATGTATTACACAATGTCAGACCAAGGAGGAATTAGCTACTCAGCAAATGATTTAATAACAGAATCGATTAACTTATATGTCTATACAGGTAATTCAGATTGCTTTGATGAGATTTTTGTAGAGATCGAAATATTACCAGAAACCATATTTGATGAACCCAATGACACCATCGTTTGTGGTTTTCTTTTACTTCCAGAAATAGAAGGTTCTGGAGTAGAATTAAGCGCAGCCTATTATACAGCTCCGAATGGTGGTGGAAATATATATGTTCCTGGCAATATTGTTCTTACTAATACTACTCTTTATATCTTCGATCCTTTATCTTCTTGCCCCTCAAATGAGCCTTCATTCCAAATAACTATTCTGGCCGAACCAATACTCGATATTATTGAAGACATCGACACATGCGGCACATATGAATTACCAGCTATTACTGGAGCATTGCTTACAAGTAATCAAGCATACTATACAGAACCTAACGGTATGGGTATCGAATTACAATCTGGGGATACCATCTTCGTATCGGATACAATTTATGCTTACGACAATAATATGGGATGTTTCGACGAAATAGAAATAGAAATTATAATAGATGAAGGCCCTACAGCAGGTATTGGTGATACCATAAGCCTTTGTTCTGCGACGCCACAGATATTAAATCTTCCAGAATTGCTTACACAACCCGCTGATACCTTAGGACTTTGGAGTGACGATATTGGATTACTTACGAATGATACTGATAGTACGCAAGTAAATATAACTGGCACTACCGGAACCATAAACTTTATGTATGTCATTGAGAACTTGGAATGTGGCAATGATACTAGCCACTTACAAATCAATATTCAAGAACAATTTTATGCAGGTGGCCAAGACCTAATCACAGGTTGCGAAAATGATTTTGGGACCATCGATCTAAATACATTCTGGAACATAGTAGGTATCAATGATACGATTATGGTTTTGGGAGCGGAAACCATCGATGTAACAAACCCATCTGTTGTAGATCTGAGTATTGTTAATCCTGGCATTTACAACTTACAATACATTGTAGGTATGATGGATACGATATGTTTACCAGACACCGCAAATCTGACTATACAAATCGATGAAGCTCTAGATGCAGGAGAAGACGTAAGTACAAGTACTTGCGAAGGAAACATAGTGCAGTTAGAAAATGTCCTCCAAGGAAATAATACAATTGGCGTATTTGGAGATCCGGGAGTTACCGGTGCTCTTATAGGAAGCAACGTAGACTCTGAAATACTTGGTGTTGGAATATTTACATTTACACATACAGTATCTAGTAACGGTAGTTGCGATGGAGAAACTATAGAAATCGAAATAGAAGTAACTAATGATGTAACTGCTGGAGTGGATGTGATAGATACTCTTTGTTATACTGGGGATGTAAATCTTTACGACTACCTGGATGGCGCATCGCAAGGTGGAATATTTTATGATCCAAATAATGGCAATGCAATAATTCCTGATGGGATATTAGTAATAGATGTGTGGCCTACATTACCAGCAGGTACTCCTCTACTAGTTACAGCAGCCTATAAAGTTGGTGATGATATAGATTGTCCTGTATCAACTTCTACATTAGAGTTATTAATCCTACCAGAACCGAAGATAAATTTAGAAGCAAGTCAAACTATTTTATGTGATAATATACTTGACATACTTATAGATTATACATACTTAGCCAATTTTGGATTTACAATAGAGATCAATGGCCCTCTTCCTGAATTACCAATATCAATACCATATGTCGATTTCGAACCTGCATTACCAGCGACCGAAATTTTAGCCCTGCAAATAAACTTAGATAATTATAATCTTCCTGCTGGTATAGAATACACAATTAGTATAACCTCAGTAATACGAGAAGACTGCTTTACAAATATTACGGAAATTCCAGATACATTTGTAATAGGACTACAAGATACTCTATTAGTCAATGATATTATCTGTGTCAACGAATCAGTTACTTACGACGGGCAAGTATATAACGCGAGTAACCCTACCGGAGAAATTATTATTCCTAGAGCTGGACAATGTGATAGTATTATCCTTATAAATCTGGATATAAAAGATCCGGCGACAAGCCTAATCAACACTACCTTATGCACTGGCCAGTCTATTACTGTTGGTGGTACTGTATATGATGAAACTAATCCATCTGGAGATTTCATATTCTTTGGTGGATCTGTCAATGGATGCGATAGTACTGTAATTATAGATTTAATGTTCGGCGATGCTAGTGTCAATGATATTGTAGAAAATATATGTGAGGGTGAAATACTTATTTTTAATAGTATAATATACGATCAAAACAATCTGATTGGATCTGATACACTAATAGGAAGTAGTGTTGGTGGATGCGATAGTATTATCAATGTCAATCTCACACTTCTTACTACAGAAATAGGAACTGAGACCACTACTACTTGTGATGTTACATATGGTATCACTGTGAATGGCATACTTTACGATATCAATAGTCCAACAGGAAGTGAAACAATAGTAGGTGGATCTGCTAATGGATGTGATAGTACAGTCATCGTTGATATTACTTTCCTTGACACAGCATTGGGATTAGAAGATAGCTCAATCTGCCCAGGTGAATCTATAATAGTAAATGGTAGCACGTACGACCAAAATCAACTGGTCGGAACAGAAATATTTGCAGGACAATCAAGCAACGGATGCGATAGTATTGTTAACATAAGTTTGACATTACTAGACATACCAGAAGGCAATTTTATCAACTCTAGTTGCGATCAAAATTATGAGCTATCTATCAACGGAAATACTTATAATATTGAGAATCCTAATGGAATAGAATTAATTGCCAACGGAGCAAGTAACGGATGCGATAGTTTAACAAATATACAATTGAATTTTGAAGGAATTACAGCTACGAGTTCTATAATACAACCCGATTGTAATAATTCAGAAGGCGAAGTAGTAATCACAAATATTAGTGGCGTAGCACCATTCTTTTACGAGCAATCTGGAGGTGCCGTTATCGAAATAACCGAATTTCCTTATACAATAACAGGGTTATCAGAAACAGGCCAGTTGGACTTTATAGATACAGATGGATGTGAAACTATAGTAACATATTTAATTACGGAATTCAATACTCCTATCTTATCCTCAGAAATAATCGGCAATCAGATTTTTGTTACTGGCATATCTATAGATGAGATTAATTCAATTACTTGGTCTTCTGAAAATGGGCTAAGTTGTAATGATTGCCTTAACCCGACTTTTGTAGTAATCGAGGACACAGATTATAATATAACTATCAACTATGGAGTAGGATGTGAAGTCACTCTTTCAATCCTAGTGATGGCAGAAGAAACACCTGTAATACCTACATATAATATTCCTAATGTATTTAGTCCTAATGGAGATGGCAGCAATGACATATTTTATATTATCCCAGGTATTGCTGGAAGTAGCCAAATAATCTCAATGACAATATATGATCGATGGGGAAATCAGATATTCCGCAAAGAAAATTATACCACGGAAATAGGTCAAGGGTGGGACGGAACATTCAAAGGTCAAGAACTCAATTCTGGCGTTTTTGTATACTTTATCGAAGTATTAGAAAATGATGTAATCAAACCATTCTATGGTGATGTAACCATTGTAAAGTAAATCTGTTATAAAAGCGAACTTTATACTAACAGATGCTTAAGATTGCCTATAGTCCTATCTACAAATATCCATTACCTGAAAAACATAGGTTTCCTATGATTAAGTATGAGCTAATACCTGAGCAACTTATTTATGAAGGTACTGTAAGCCAAGATCAATTTTTCCATCCAGAGCCATTAAGTGATGAGCAATTATTGCTTACACATACTGCTGAATTTCTAGACAAGCTAAAAAATCAAACGCTATCCGCTAAGGAAATAAGAGCTATAGGCTTTCCTATGACACCTCTTTTGATACAAAGAGGGAGACATATCGCAAACGGAACACTCCAATGCGCTAAGTATGCAATGGAGCATGGTGTAGCGATGAATATAGCAGGAGGAACGCACCATTCATTTGCAGATCACGGTGAAGGCTTCTGTATATATAATGATATCGCATTGTCTGCACATAATTTATTGGCCACTGGAAAAATTAAAAAGGCATTAGTAGTCGATCTAGATGTACACCAAGGGAATGGTACTGCCAAGATATTTGAAGGTGACAATCGAGTCTATACTTGGTCCATGCATGGTGAGCGTAACTACCCTACTCGCAAAGAAAATTCTGATCTTGATACCGCTTTACCAGATAAAACTGAAGATGCTCTGTATCTCAAAACAGTTAGAGATATACTCCCTCGCCTGATAGACGAAGTAGAGCCCGATATTGTATTCTATCTAAGTGGTGTAGATATTCTAAAATCAGACAAATTGGGTAGACTTTCTGTAAGCATACCAGGTTGCAAAGAGCGAGATAAAATCGTCTTAGAAACATGCAAAAAAAACAATCTGCCTGTTGCTATTAGTATGGGTGGTGGATACAGTCCTCGTATCGTTGATATTATTGACGCTCACGCTAACACGTACCGTCTAGCTCAGGAGATTTGGTTTTAGATTCAGTCAGCAATTTTACGTTTAGAGATCACAATAGGTACATATACCGTGACAGAAATGAGGTCTTCTTTGGAAATAAAACTCTGGGGCTCAGAGTCCAATAAAATCAAATAAGGTAATAATCTATATTTTAGAGCAGTCTATAAAATAAAAGAGGCTCATCGGTAACTGATAAGCCTCTTTTATTTTTTTGTTTACTTTTTCTCAATTTGCTTAAGACACAAGATTGAGCTGCACTTGCTTCTCTAAATCTGCTACTGTATCCTTAAATACTAGGTCTGTATCCATCATATCTTGAACAGCCTTTACTGAGTAGATAACCGTGCTGTGGTCTCTGTTTCCAAATTCACTACCGATAGCCTTTAAAGAACTATTAGTGAAATTTTTAGCTAAATACATTGATAGCTGCCTTGCTAATACGATTGCACGCTTACGAGTCTTACTGTGTAACTTCTCAACTGGTAGATTGAAGTAGTCCGCAACTAATAGCTTAATATTAACAACAGTAATTTCTTTACTTACTTGACTAATAAACTGAGCAATGACTTCTTTTGCTAGAATGATATCTATTTCTCTTTTGTTTAGTGTGCTCTGTGCCACTAGCGACACGAGTACGCCTTCGAGTTCACGTACATTGTTACGTATGTGATAACATACATACTCTATTACATCGTTAGGTAGCTCTACTCCTTCAAAGACCATCTTGCGATCAAATATCGCCAATCTAGTATCATAATCAGGTGTAGTCAGATCCGCAGATAATCCCCACTTAAATCTCGAAATCAATCTATCATTTACGTCCTTAAGATCTTTCGGAGGTCTGTCAGATGTGAGTATCAACTGTTTCCCGCCTTGGTGTAATTGGTTGAATATATTAAAGAAAATCTCTTGAGTCTTTGGCCTATTCGCTAAGAACTGTATATCGTCGACTATAAGAACATCTATCATATGATAGAAATTCATAAAGTCGTTAACTCCATTATTTTTGATCGCTTGGATCACCTGATTGGTAAATCGTTCGGAAGTAACGTATAATACTTGCTTATCTTTAAACTGGGAAATCACACTACTACCAATAGCCTGAGCTAGGTGCGTCTTACCCAAGCCTACATCTCCATATATAAATAGTGGGTTGAAAGCCGTGCCTCCTGGTTTAGCGGCTATAGCCTTACCTGCCGATCGTGCGAGTTTATTACACTCTCCTTCTATAAATGTATCAAAGGTATATTCAGCATTGAGTTGTGGATCTATATTAAGTTTCTTAATACCAGGAATAACGAATGGATTTTTGATTCTCTCTGACTCAAAAGCACCAGGTACTGGAGATTGATCTGCTGTAGCTGCATTTCGTCCAATCTTGCGATGATTATCAACTAATATTTGATACTCGAGTCTTGCATCACCACCTATCTCAGCAGTGATTGCTTTTTTTAGCTCTTTCACGTAGTGCTCCTCTAGCCATTCATAAAAGAACTTATTAGGCACTTGAATGCTTAAAATATTATCTTTAAATTTCACTGCTTTCACAGGCTCAAACCAAGTTTTGTAACTCTGTGGATTGATGTCTTTCTTTATGATGGTAAGACAATTATTCCAGACGATATCGGGATCTTTTATCATTCGTATTGCTTATAAAAATAACGGTCTCAAAAAATATGTTCATCAAGAATCTTGATCGTGAGCATTACCTAGACTGTAAATCGTGGTAATGAGGGATAACACGTTAAGAAGTTGATTAAATAAAAAACTTCAATACACAAGATCACTTCATGCCTGAATTAATCAGGTCTTTTCACTCCAGATTGGTCAGTATGTTATATTTCTTTCCAATATAATCTGAGAGACTTCTTTATAGTTGGTTGACAAAAGTGTCTCTTTTTTAGCAGACATAATAGTATCCGATCTTCTTTTTTGCAAAAAAATAAAAGTCATCTAACATGTTGAATTTCAACAATATGAATATCTTTTCAACTTAGTTATCCACATCCTTGAATGGGAGCAAATTATACTTGAAAAAAATATTTAATTTGTTAATAATCCTAATATGAGTCTTTTTTCTCTTTCTTTAGATTGTTGTAACAAATGCCAATTATCCTTGTAAACCGCATGAGTTATCTAATTGGGAAGAATGTATTGTGACTTAAATAAATATTAGAGTTAAACGCAATTTTATTTTGAAATGTATAATCTATTGACTCCGACAAGAACCATCGACGAGTGTAATGTTAACAAGTACGGCCATCAAACAAAACATTGATGATTAGTTGTTACCTATGATTTTAGAGATAAAAGTTTTAAATCATTATCATTCACGATACTGATTAGTACGAGGCAATTATTTGATTCAAATTTCCAACTATGCGTTTCTGCATCATTACTTGAATCAATTATCAATCTTTATCGTATATAGCTATTCCTACATGTAATACACTTCTTGTTTTTACCTTTCTCTATCATTACTTCTAGCCTACCTAACATTAGTCCAGCCCAGCCTACTTGATTGATAATTACTTCTTCTCCATTCAGATTTTTGCGTACATCTGGCTCATCCATAAACGTATGTGTATGACCACCAATGATGATATCTATATCTTTACTATTGGTCGCTAACTTTGTATCGCATGGCTTTTCACTCTTGTAATTGTATCCCATATGACTGAGACAAATCACTAAATCACACTTCTCATCATTTTTGAGGATATTGGCTATTCGATTTGCATTGGATATTGGATCACTGTAGATAGTATCTTTATATAATGCTTTTGGCACTAAGCTATTTAAGGCTATACCTACACCTAATACACCTACTTTTATCTCACCTTTTTGCCAGATTCGATATTCCTTTGTTTTTCCCTTCAAGACTGTATTAGAGAAGTCATAGTTAGCGATTAACATATCGAAGTTAGCGTGCTTGAGTTGCTTTTCTAAGCCATCTATCCCGCCATCAAAATCATGATTACCAATAGTCGCTGCATCATAGCCCATCTCTGACATCAGCTTCATCTCTATTTCACCACCGAAATAATTGAAATATGGAGTCCCTTGAAATATATCTCCAGCATCAAGTAACAATATATGCTCTTCTCTGGATCTTATTTTCTTTATTAGCGAGGCTCTCCTCGACGCTCCTCCTTGACCTGCGTTACGCCCACCATCCATTGGAAATGCTTCTACCCTACTATGTACATCATTAGTGTGTAATATAGTAAGTCGAGCAATATTAGGATCGTGCATCGCCATCAATGGAAATGCTCCACTGCTCATTACAAGTGATCCTAGTCCTGCTTTTTGTATAAATACTCTTCTATTCATGATGTGATGGTTACCTATTAGAATTTGTTTTTTTTAAAGCTGGAATTGGGTTTACCTAATCCTTATTCCTGTTGGAGCAACTATTGGGTCCGATGGTGGATTATTTTGGAAATACTCTATGACTAAATCCCTGATCATTTTATCATTATCTTCTTGCGGTTCCTTCATGAGAAAAGTGCATCTATCTCCTCCATTGGCCGTATAATCAGGTAAGGCTACTCGATAAGATTTTTTGATATCGAATGATTCACCTTTAATCATAATATCCGTTGCTTTTTCATCTTCAATAGCAAATGTCAAGTTGCTACTGATAGGCCATCCACCGTAATCTGCAATACGATTGAGCAGCATTAGTGTTTTCTCTCCAGTCAGATTAAGTACCACTAACTTATTATCAAATGGCATCACTTCGTAAATGTCTCCCACCGTAAGATCTCCTTTAGCGACTACTGGTACTCTTAGTCCTCCATAGTTTTGTACTGCAAAGTCTACGTATCCATCAAACTCTATGTTGGCAGTGGTCTGTAACAAATCTGCAAACCAGTTTCCAAGATTAGAATTAGGTTTTGACTTTACCATATCTTCTGCTAGAACCCCTAATACGACATTCATCTCAGCATCAAGCTGCTCTTTGTATGGTGAGATCATATCTTTTACCTTTTTATCTTCTTTAGCGGAATACCTATTGACTCTAATATAGTCCGTATCGATATCGGCAACGTGCACATATTGCTTCTTGGAGCATCCGCTGAGAAGTACTACAGCGATGGATAAGTATAATAATCTTTTAACAGCAATCATATAGCAATGTTATTCTGAGTGATTAGAGTAATTGTTTGATCTCTTCCTTGATAGCAGCCTTAGCTTGCTCCAATGGATTCATATTCATACTATCGATGATTCTATTAGCTCTTTCTAAAAGCATTGATGGAGGATCTCCAGCTTGCATACCTTCAGATGCCTTGGAGATCAGTTGAATCGTCTGATCTTTAGCTAGATTGATAATATCCCAGAGCTTATCTGATACATAGATCTGTTGAGTCAAATTATGCTCATATTCTTGCTGTATGGCAATCATCATGGCAGTCTGCAACTGCTCTTTACTAATGTCTTTATTAGCCAACCTGTATGTCAAATTAGGAATAGAGATACGTTCGCATAGCAACATAAGTCGCTCATAGGCTTGAAGCTTGAGAGGTAGTATATCTTGGTTTTGTCCTTGACGGAATTTTAGCGATTCTAGGGCGTATTGATTATCCATATACTTTTTCATGATAGTATATATGGTAGCGAATACGATTAGCGCAGGTATTGAGTATTTGAGTATTTCTAAGAATGTTTCCACTTAATGTAATTACGTTTAATAATAGTGGCTAAGGTAGTTGATTAGATGGTATAAGTAGAATGTGCGCTATGGCATAATTGAGATTTTTTATCAATTGCTTGGCGAAAGTTCACTTTCGCCCTAGAATTAGGCCACGGTTAAAAATTGAAATTTAGTTGATAAACGGTTTTACACTTGTTAACAACAGAATCAATACATTTGCCCTAAATAAAGAATATGAAATTTAGCTGTGGTATAGAGATTGGCAATGAAGTGAAGGCATTACTATTTGACCTCGATGGTACGCTAGTAGATAATATGCAGATACATATAGATGCTTGGGTACAAACAGGAACTCATTATGGATTACCTATCACTCCAGAGATGATACAAATCAATGCAGGAATACCGACTCGACAGCTAATAGTGAAATTAGCATCTGAGAATGACTGGAAGATTAATACTGATGATTTCACAAAGCTGAAGCAGTCGACGTACAGAAAACTGAAAGCTAATGCTGGTCCGATCAAAAAAATCGAACCGATCATCCAGATCGTAAGACACTATTATGGAAAGATACCTATGACAATAGGTACTGGATCAAGCAGAATTAATGCAATAGGAGCCTTACAAGATGCTGAGATTTTAGATTGTTTTGATCTAGTAGTATCTGCTGATGATGTTGACAATCCAAAGCCACATCCTGAAATATGGCTCAAAGGAACTACACATATAGGCATAGATCCAAAAGACTGTCTAGTGTTTGAAGATGGAGAGAAAGGGATGGAAGCCGCTGATGCTGCTGGAATACCTTGGATTGATGTAAGGAAGCATCTTTAATCAAGAGAATGTAGATTTTTTTTAAGGACTTGAAATATAATTTTGCATCAATTCCACCTTAATGACTACAATACTAAGACTTGAAACAAAGTACCGAGAATAAATACTGACATCTAAAAATGTCCCTATTCCAACTTTCTACCTTATATTTGTTTTTATTAATAGAACTATGCTAGGTAATATACGTTAGAACTAGCAGAAATAGATAACATTAATACTATGAGTGAAGTAATAGATAAAGCAGTAAATACATCATCAATCGTATTGACTGACGATGCTGTAGTCCAATTGAAGCGAATCATGAACGAGCAAAACGTTCCTAAGGAGTACGGTCTACGTGTAGGTGTAAAAGGTGGAGGATGTAGTGGATTTAGCTACGTTTTAGGATTTGACGTGCAAAAGGAGAAAGACACTGTTACTTATAGTAATGGTATAAAAGTATTTATGGAAAAGTCCCATGGTATCTATTTATTAGGCATGGAAGTAGACTGGTTGAACGGACTCAACAACAGAGGCTTTGCATTCAACAATCCTAATGCTTCCGAAAGCTGTGGATGCGGTACTTCTTTTAATGCCTAATAGGTGATTGAGAGTTAAGAGATAGTGATACCTATCTCCATGATTAAAAAGCAAAATTAGTGTAAAGGCTGACCTGTAAAAAGGAAAGCCTTTTTTTATTTGCTCAATAGTTAATTATAACCATAAGAAATGGCTAAAACTTGGTAGACATTTATTATTTGAATTTTTCGATGAACTGATTGAATCTACAATACATAGATACTTTTCTACTTCGAATATTCTAATATAACTCTGATGAATACAATTATACTGGTCATATCATTCCACAGCCACGTATTCGTATTCAATTTATTTGCCAAAACCAGTTCGGTTTGAACTAAATGTACATGGAAGTAAGTTTTAACTACATGCATAACAAACTAGCTATAGATTCATCTTGGACTTTATTTCTTGATCGTGATGGCACTATCAATCGTAGGCTCAAAGATGATTACGTCAAAAATATTGGCGAATTCGAGTTTTTACCCAATGCCTTAGAGGGTATTTTTAAGCTTTCCCCACTATTCGATACTGTTGTAATCGTAACTAATCAGCAGTGTATCGACAAAGAGATTATGACACATGAAGAACTAAAACTTGTGCACGACTTCATGATGGATGGTATCAACGCTGCACATGGCCGCATAGATCAGATATATTACTGTCCTCAACTCGCCGTATTTGAACCCGTATGTCGCAAACCTAATCCTGGGATGGCCTTGCAAGCAAAAGAGGAATTTCCAAATATCGACTTTCAAAAGAGCATTATGGTAGGTGATACATTAAGTGATATGGAATTTGGTAAGAGATTAAATATGACGACAGTATTAGTACTCGATGGTAACAATACAGAGATAGAAGCAGATATAAAAATTAATGACTTAAAAAACCTAGCATCATATTTGATATAATTATAATATGTAATCTACATATTTATACTTATTACTCTTTTATTTTAAATTTTAACAACACTGTACGAATTATGAAAGCTAAAATAATTTTCACTTTTATCTTCTCTGCTGCATTCTTTATGGTAGCCTTTACTTAAAAAGCCAAGTCAAACAATGGAATAAACTTCTTAAGAAATTTCGGAAAGTTATAGAGCTCCATTAAGGAATTTGGCTAAAGTGTTGAAGAGAAAACTGAAGAACAATTCTTTGGTTTCAGTTAAAGTATGATATAATTTATATCTAATGTATCACATTCAATGCCAGATGAATTGACCATTGGCGTTACAATATTAGCATTCTTTGCAATTTTGAATGTAAAGATTAACTGCTTTCTATGGAGAGTAATATAGGTCTCCCCCCTATTAATCAAAGTTGCAGCACAACTTCTTCTATTGACGTTCCACTTACCTTGGACGATATCCATTTCTCCTTACCGAATAATACTTAAGTAACGAGTGTAAACTTCCTCTAATTTTGAAGGAAGTAGCTCGATGATTCCTTGGGAATAATTTGTACACAACCCACTCCAATAATTGAAATTTTTCTTGCAATAGCATTTTTTGATGTTATTATCAGCAGAATATTTCACTCTAGATCAAGAAGAGATTTCAAACAAAAAATTGCTGTTTTTATTGTTTCTGAATTTTATGACCAATAAATAAAAACCCCATAACAAAGTATATAGTACATTAAAACGTAATATATACAATTAGTTAGCGATCATACAAAAAATCCAAATAGGAACATTGCTTGGCAAATCGAAATAGAAATTTAAAATTCAAATAAGACTACTTCAGGCTTCATTTTTTCAGCTTTACTCAATTTTGGAGAAATATTAGAATCACGTATTTTATATTTGACTTATAAAACAATATAAAATGAAGCATAATTTTAGAATAATAACAACTAAAGGACTTATTTCAGTCTTAATATTTATTACTACTATTCATGTGAGCTTCGCTCAAGGATACATTGGCGAAACTATAGAGTATGATGGCTTAACAAGAGAATATAGCATCTATGTTCCAGAAAGTTATGATGGAACTACCAGTATTCCTTTATTGTTCAATTTCCATGGAGGTGGTGGCAATATTGCTTTTCATATTGCTATCGCAGATATGAGTCCTATCGCTGATACGGCAAACTTTATTGTTGTTTATCCTCAAGCACGCCCAGACCCAAGTGATGGAAACTCTTTCAACTGGATTCCTAAAGTCCCAGGCACTTTTGATGATGTGCCCTTTATTAGTTCATTGATAGATAGGATTGCTAGTAATTACCAAATAGATCAAAACAGAATATATGCTTGTGGGTATTCTTTAGGAGGTGATATGTCCTTTGAGCTTGCTTGTAAACTCAATAACAAAATTGCAGCTATAGCTCCAGTAGCTAGAACCATGCAAGCCAATCCAGATAGTTTTTGCTTTCCGGTGCATCCCACTGGAATTCTTTCAATACTTGGTACGGATGACATAACTTCTCCATACAATGGAATTACATATCTTGGAATAGAATATTATCTTTCTGCAGCAGCAACACATAGTTATTGGGCAACCCATAATCTTTGCAATACAAATGCAACCATGAATACTGTAAGCCCCTCTGTAGAGCGATATACTTGGTCTACTGAATCAGGTTGTGCCTATGTGGAGGAATTAAAGGTGATAGGAGGAGGGCATGATTGGCCTGGAAGTTTTGGGAATATGACGATCGATGCAAGCGAAGAGATTTGGCAATTTGTTTCACGTTACGATATAAATGGATTAATAGATTGTACAGCTTTATCTATCAACGAAAATAATGGAGAAGCTGAAAATTATAAGGTTTTTCCAAATCCTTTTAATCAGACGCTTAACATTGAAATAAAATTTCCAAAAGGTAATGATTTTAGGATATACAATGGAATTGGTGAATTAGTAATTAGTGGTAAATTGAACACTCAAATTAATACAATCGATTTATCTTCATTACCTCCTAACGTATATCTATTGAAGGTTGAAAGTCAATCGATAAAACTCATAAAAACTAAATAAAAGTACATTTTTCAATCTTTTCAAAGAGGAGAGTTAACTTTTTTTATTTTGGATTTCTGAATAATTACTAATAGTTAAACAGGAGGTCATTTTTGACCTCCTGTCTAATATAGCTCCCCTAATAGTACATCACTTTTTTTAGTAAATAGGGGGAATCAAAGTATTAGCCAGTGAAGCTAAGTATATAGAGTACCCCTCTCTCGCACTTTTGGATTTTGCGAAAGCTTAAAAACGAAATAAAGCTATTTGCTATATTTATTACTATTTTTCTCTCACTAAAGTTGATTGTTATACTATTTGATAAGATCAAGAATTAGGTTCTAACTTTTCTGATAATCTCCATTACCCTCTCTCACACTTCAGATCTAAATAGAATAGCACTGTTGTATTACGGTACTTACCGAATGTGATATAATCATACATTAGACTATCTTCACCTCTAAAAACCTACCTTGAACAATATGTACAAAGTCAAAGAGATATACTATACTATACAAGGCGAAGGATACCATACAGGTAAACCTGCTGTATTTGTAAGATTCAGCGGATGTAATCTATGGAGTGGTAGAGAAGAAGATCGCCACAAGGCTATATGCAAATTCTGCGATACGGACTTTTGGGGTACAGATGGCGAGCGCGGTGGTAAGTATACCGCAGAACAACTATCCGCCATAATATATGATCTATGGCCAACTGATATGATGCAGCATCCATTTATAGTATGTACAGGTGGAGAGCCTGGATTGCAGCTGGACCAAGCGTTAGTAGACTTCTTACATGACGCTAATATCCAAATCGCAATAGAGACTAATGGCACTGTAGAGCTAGCCAATGACATCGACTGGATATGTGTCAGTCCAAAGGCAGACTCTAAAATCATCATCACCTACGGTAACGAACTTAAGCTTGTCTATCCGCAGCTAGAAAATGATCCAGAGCAATATTCTCATTTAGATTTTGAACACTACTATCTACAACCTCTTGATGATGAGTCTCAAGCAGAACATATTTCCAAGTGCGTCGAGTATTGCATGCGTTATCCGCAATGGAAACTTAGTCTACAGACTCATAAATTTATTGGAATAGATTAGGAATGTAAAAATCTTCTAGATCACATCTTTAAAATAAAATAATAACATATTTTCTATTCATTAAGAATAGCTACATACTTTTGAAAAAGTAATAATACATCGCTTGCTCTTCATTAGTAATCCTTTTATTTCCGGAGTGATGGTCAGCAATAATAGATTTTCTTATACCTAATGTATTGGCCAAAGTTTTGATCTTCATAGAATGATCAGCCAATTGTGCTTTGAGCCATTTGAAATCTACCTTATCGTGAGCTAACGGGACATACTCAATGGCACCAATATGAAAATTATCGTGAACAGAAACAAAAAGTGATTTTGCAATTTCTCTTAATTCTTGAGCACTCAGATATTTATTGTCAAGAGTTTTGTCTTGCGATATTTCTATAATGACTCTACCTTCATCTTTCTTCACTTCTCTAATTGTGATATTGTACTTATCCTTATATCGTACTATTGCTTTTTGTATAACATCCATTTCAGAAGAAATTTATTTCAAAAAAGATATCAGAAATTAGACTCTACTTTCCGACTAAACCTATATACTACAAACTTATGCTTCCTTAAAACTAAAATCTAAACCTATGAAGTTTATAACTTAATGTCATGCCTCTTTTTCTTTGCTACAAATTCGATTTACATAAATTATAAAATCGTACAATCAGTTAAACTATACTATTAATTACATCATCATAATTAAGTTGAAAATAACTATCAATCAATTTCAAATAAGTAGGATTATCTGAAAGTACTTTTCTGTTGCCCAATATGATGATCTGCTCTTTAGCTCTGGTTAATGCTACATTCAGCTTGCGATCTACACCTTCCGATGATAATGATACTAAAGAGTCTAATTGACTCAACTTATTGGTACATAATGATATAATAATAATATCACGTGCTCCTCCTTGATATCTTTCTACAGTATCAATAGTAATTTTGTTCGTCTCTACACGATCCATATCCTTGATTTCTTCCTTGATCATAGCGATCTGTGCACGATAGGGTGTTATGACTCCGAGAGATCCGTCGGTTAGCAATAAATTATTACTTATAAACTCTGACTGATAGATTTCTATGAGTCGTCTAGTCAGCTTAGCTTCTGGATCGTTAGTCTTCCAGCTGTAATAACTATCGATAGGAGTATCAATGTATATACATCGCTCACTTATCCATGGATGCGCATCACTGTCAAGATATGATTTTTCAGCAGATAACCTTGTCAGCTTAGAAAGCAATGATAGTTGATCATCATAAAAATAATGATTGGGAAATTTCATGATATCCTTATGCATCCTACCTTGCTGAGAAAGTATACCTATGACATGCTCCCATCCTTGCTCATGACACCTTAGATATAATCGCTCAAACAATGACATCCTCTGATCTACTATTCCACGCTCTATCAATACCTCATTTGCTACCTTAGTCTTAGACTCACCTTGGACCACAACCGCGGGTAATTGCTTGTGATCACCTATCAAAATAAATCGCTTAACATGAGACAATAATCCAATTAACATAGGCTCTAATATCTGCGATGCCTCATCTATTATGATCGTATTAAACTGCTTCATCTTAAGGAGATCTGTTCTATTGATGATGCTCGATACTGTACTTACATACAAATTAGTATTAGAAATAAGCTTCGATATCTCCGATCTTCTATTCATACCTACTATTCGCTTTCTAAGCAATGTTGACTTATATTCTTCGCCACAGGAGTAACTACTACCAATCCTTATAAATAGATTCTCATCCTCTGGACTGATGCTCTTTAGAGATGCGCAGATTTCATCCACAGCCCTATTAGTATATGCCAGTACAAGTACGTTTTGCTTTTGTTCCTGGGAGATATATTCTACAAGATGTCGCAGCATTACACTAGTTTTCCCAGTACCTGGAGGCCCCCAAAGCAGATAATAATCTTTGGCACCAATCATCTCATTGAGAACCTGATTTTGCTCTGTTGTCAACTCACTTATCTCGACTGATGGCCCTTGCACCGCCACTTTAGGAGCTGCCTTGGTTAGTATCAATTCTCGATATGGCTTTGGAGAGATGCAGAACTTATACAGACTTCTATACATCGTATTGAAGCCACTATCCATATTATCTTCTTCTATATTCCAGTGTGCATACTTGCGAAATATACCATGATTATATTGCTGACTACGCAGCCTAATAGTCACCTCGTGCTCATCGATCTCCAGCACCGTGCATTTAAATACTTGATTGCTCAGTACCCCACGCAACGATTCATCAACTGGATATAATATTGCGATATCCCCTTTTCTAAAATTAGCCAAAGGGTTAGTCTTAAGTCCTCTTTTCAATACTAGAGTCGGAGGGTCATTCTCCGCATCGTTCTTGATTACTTGAAGATTATTCAATATGGCAAATCGCTCTTCTTTCTCTTCCATATTTTCTAGCCAAAGCGCTGCATGTCCATTCCTATTACTGAGTCCATGTTCCCCTGTTTTAGATAGAGATTGTTCTCTAGCAATAAAGGCTACATAATGCTCTAGATATGCCTTCTCGACTATATCTAAATTAGCATATACTTTTTCGAATTCTTCTACGGCTTTCTTATCATATCCACTAGCCTTAGGAAAGTGATCTAGCTTTAGGTAGGACAGAACATTGCTCTCAGGCAGATGTGTATTTCCTAGATTTTGCTCTAGCGTCATGAGGTCATTCCTGATTCGCATCGCTTCATACTGCTGTGCCTTTACTGGTGGAGCATATCTTAATTGATCCATATCCAAGGCAGAATAAAGTATATAACTATTGATTTTTAACTTTGATCCAAAAGCAGATTTGATCAATAGATCATAGAGAAGCGTCTGCACATAATGATTATTATTAAGTCCATAAGTATTCGTTCTGAATGGTTTACCACTCTTCAATTCTATGATATCGTATCTCTGAGTAGATTCGTCGAAGTGCAACATATCTAGTCTTCCTTGGAGACCATAAGCTCTACTCAGAAATGATGGCTCTAAATAACTCTTGGATCGATCTATATTATGTCTAACAAAATCTTCTTTGACCACTTTCTGCAAATGCAAAAAATGGATCTCAATCTTACGTAAGATATCGACTACCGTCTGGTCATCATATAAGGTAAATTCGATTGGAGACATATGAAAAATCATAGGTTCTAATTCCTTGTAAACTGTATCTGGATTGGACACCAACACATCCAGAAAGTAATTAGCAATATTACCAATCATGAGAGGAGGAGATGATTCTTTTTGTCGAAACTTGTTGACCATATACAATAGCGCATCGGTACCGTAGTACTTAAATGTCTCTGCCACCGCAGTAACATCTACCAAATGATCTGGTTTAATGACTAATGCCTTAGGTATATACTTACCATCTGCCAATATTTCTATATCTACAAGGTTAGCATGAATCGGCATCTCATAAAATTTATTCAGCGCCTGTATATTTCTATTAAATATTTCATTCTTATCAGAGATATCGAAGTAAGCTTTCTCTATTATAGATCCATCGGATTCATCGATAAAATCCAATGTAAATGCATCTATATCTACCGCCGTCACAAGACACTCTATCAGCGGTCTAAACTGGACCACATCTCGTTGCTCCCTTCTAAAAAACTGAATCGCCTCCGCTGGCAGATCAAACTCTTTCTCATTTTTCGGTTCCCATACAGCGGCTGTAGTTGTATTGATTACATAGCATCCTAGGTCTAAGTAGTGCAAGATATTATCTTCGGTAAGCTTACTCTGCTCATTAGCTCTACGAAAAGTATGTAGATAGTATAGCAACTGTGATTCTAACTGGTGTACAGAGCCTGTATAAGCGATCCTTGAAAATAATGTAGTGAAACTGACTTCCTCATCCTTAGTAGCTTCCTCCAGTAACATAGTGAATAGATGAAAGAGCGCTTTCATCTTAGATCTACTATCCAATTCTTTATCCTCGTATATCCTGTAAACTGACCTATAAAGTAAGTCGTGGATAAGTTGGTCGCTATTCATCAAGGCAAGATACAAGAAATGTATGGATATAAAGGTCAGCGTAAAAATACCAATAAGTAATTTTTGAGCTCAATCTTCTGCACAAAATAAAAGAGGCTATCCTTAACAGGATAGCCTCTTACTATTTATTTTTGCGTCTAATAACTATGAGAGATCAAATCTATCAAGATTCATCACTTTATTCCATGCAGCTACGAAATCAGTAACAAACATTTCCTTGGCATCATCAGTGGCATATACCTCTGCGATAGCTTTTAATTCTGAGTTGGAACCAAAAATCAAATCTGCTCTAGTTCCTGTCCATTGAAAATCTCCAGTCATACGATTACGACCTTCAAATTCTTTATCCGCTTCAGATGTAGCTTTCCAAGTCGTCGTAAGATCCAATAGATTTACAAAGAAATCATTAGTAAGCTTTCCCTCTTCTGATGTAAATACTCCATGCTTTGATCCATCAAAATTCGTATCTAACATTCTCATACCTCCAACTAACACAGTCATTTCTGGAATTGTCAATGAGAGTAACTGAGCTTTGTCTACTAGTAATTCTTCTGCAGTAAGTGTATGTCTACGATTTACATAATTACGAAATCCATCTGCTACTGGCTCTAATGCTCTGAATGACTCTACATCAGTGTGCTCTAGTGTAGCATCTACTCTACCTCCTGTAAAAGGCACAGATACATTGTATCCAGCATTCTTTGCTGCTTGCTCTACTGCAGCACATCCACCGAGTACTATGAGATCTGCTAGAGATACTGCAGTGTCTGACGCACTTTGGATTCCCTCTAGGGTAGATATTACTTTAGATAGTTGATTTGGGTTATTCACTACCCAATCTTTCTGAGGAGCTAATCTTACTCTTGCTCCGTTAGCACCACCACGCTTATCTGATCCACGGAATGTAGATGCTGAAGCCCATGCTGTAGATACTAATTCTGAGATAGATAGTCCACTTGCAAGAATAGAATTCTTAAGAGCTGCTGCGTCTGCTTCACTCACATCATTACCCCCTTCAGGTAGAGGATCTTGCCATATCAGTTCTTCAGACGGGACTTCTGTTCCAAGATAACGATTTACTGGCCCCATATCTCTATGAGTTAATTTAAACCATGCCCTTGCAAATGCATCTTCAAACTCAGAAGGATTCTCGTAGAATCTTCTTGATATCTTCTCGTAAGCTGGATCCATACGCATAGACAGATCTGTAGTCAGCATAAATGGTGCGTGTGATACTGCTGGATCATGCGCATCTGGAACAGTACCTGCTCCTGCACCATCTTTTGGAGTCCACTGGTGTGCCCCTGCAGGGCTTTTTGTTAGTTCCCACTCATAATCAAACAAGTGCTTAAAGTAATCATGGCTCCATTTCGCTGGAGTCGTCGTCCATGCACCTTCAAGTCCACTAGTAATAGTGTCTGCACCTTTACCCGAATTGAATGTGCTTAACCAACCTTGACCTTGATCTGCTATGTTCCCCCCTTCTGGCTCTACTCCTACATGGCTATCTGGGCCGGCACCGTGAGCCTTACCAAATGTATGACCGCCAGCTATTAATGCCACTGTCTCTTCATCATTCATCGCCATTCGGCCAAAAGTCTCTCTTATATCATGCGCAGCTGCTATAGGGTCTGGATTACCTTCTGGTCCTTCAGGATTGACATATATAAGTCCCATATGTGATGCTCCCAGTGGTTGCTCAAGTGACCTATTCTCTCCATATCTATTGACTCCTAACCATTCTCTTTCAGTTCCCCAATTCACGTCATCTTCTGGCTCCCAAACATCTTCGCGTCCTCCTGCGAATCCAAATGTCTCGAAATTCATTGATTCAAGAGCACAGTTACTTGCAAGTATCATTAGATCTGCCCAAGATATCTTTCTTCCATATTTCTTTTTGATTGGCCAAAGTAATAATCTAGCCTTATCTAAATTACCATTATCTGGCCAACTATTAAGCGGCGCAAACCTCTGTTGTCCAGCTCCTGCTCCACCGCGACCATCAAAGATTCTGTAAGTACCAGCACTGTGCCATGCCATACGTATAAAGAAAGGACCGTAATGACCGTAATCTGCAGGCCACCAGTCTTGTGAAGTAGTCATAAGATCTACAATATCACTCTTGATAGCTGCTAAATCTAAACTTTCAAACTCCTTTGCATAGTCAAAAGATTGACCCATCGGATCTGACTTCTCAGAGTTCTGACGAAGTAGATTAAGTTTGAGTTGATTAGGCCACCAATCTCTATTGGCAGTACCACTTCCTGCTGTTTGGCTTTGAGAACCACCCATAAATGGGCATTTGCTGATGTCGCCAATTCCGTTGTTATCCATCTTACTTGTTATTTATTTTGTTGTATTATACCTGTTTGCAAAACTACTGAATAGTGCGGGCATTTGTGTAATAGATATCATTGAATTAGGTGATATGAAAAAGAATGCTAATTATCTGAGTTTAATCACGTTGTGTCTACCGCTTTGTTTCTTTTTCAGAATTTCGCTTGAAGTAATAGAAAGCAGGAACCCCTATCAGCAGTATCCCTACCCCAGCCCAAGACTGCGCAGGCAATGCTATCAAAGTATTAACCACAAAAGCGATAGTCACTAGTAGATATATAATAGGTACAATAGGATAGGCACCTAATTTATAAGCGGGCTCTACATCATTCTCTTTATCTCTATATCTGAATATAAAAATAGATCCTGTAGCTAAGGCCATGAATATGATATCCATGAAAGTGACGAATGTCATTAGGTTATGAAAAGTCCCCCAAATCAGTATCAAAACACAAGCCCAAACCATCTGTAGTAACATAGCGACATACGGCGTGTGATACTTAGGATGTAGCTTCGCCAAGTTATCGAAAAACAATCCATCTTTGGCCATAGCATGATAAATCCTAGGCGCAGTCATAGTATAAATTCCAATCGTACCGAATATCGATATCGTAATCGCTATCGTAACCAACTTACCCCCACCAGTAATTACCTGCGCCATAGCATCACCAGCGATTTTCTCAGATAAAACCATATCGCTTCCAGAGATAAGTTGCATATAAGCGAAAATTACAAGCAAATAAACAGTAGTGACAGCCAGTGTTCCTATGAGCATTGCTTTCGGCACATTTCTTTGTGGATTTTTTGTTTCTCCCGAAAGATAAGTAGCGTGATGCCATCCTCCGAAAGACCAAAATACACCTACAAAACCTACCAAGATTCCTTGTAATAGGTTATCTGGAGTATGGCTCATTAGGTTCATATTAGTCTCCACAGATGTCGTAGGCCAAAAGTACAATCCAATTACAATAATAATCAATAGTGCAATCAATTTTAAACTAGTGAAAACAGTTGCAAATATCTGAGATATATTGACCCCTATTACATTGATCAAAGTCAGTCCTATTATAGTACCTATTGAAATAATATACTTCGATGTAGCAGATAACTCCACAAAGAACTCTACATAATTAGCAAACACAGTAGCTAAAGCCGCTAATGCTCCAGTATTGACTATCAACAATATTATCCATCCGTATAAGAATCCGAAGATATTACCATACGCCTCTTTAAGATAAACATATACACCGCCAGACTTGGGATATCTAGCACCCAATTCTGAGAAAGTCATCGCTCCCAAAAATGTAACCAATCCACCTATTGCCCATATCAGCAATACCCATCCATGATGACCAACTGCCTCCATTGTGGATGCGGGAGTAACAAATATACCTGACCCTATGCAAGCGCCAATCGCTATCATCGTCAATCCCGTAAGTGTAAGGTCTTTTTTTAGTGCCATCGAAATGTTAGTTTTAAGAATACCAAAATACAATTATCTCCCAATAGTCAAATTTCTTAATTATTCTTCTATTTCTTCAACAAGGATAGTTTCAATTAGCAAACGGATTGTCCTCACTCTATAGATTATGAGTATTCACTACATTAACTCAAAAAACTACAAGCAATAAGTGCAATGAACTCTTATTCTATTCCTTTTAAGTACTCTTTACCTAAACTCAATCCAAGCACAAATACGTGCAAGTGATTTGATAGTTAAATATGGCTGGTGATCTACAAAATGGTATTCCTTAGAAGGGATAAGCAATCATCTTTGTAAAAAAGAAGGAAAGAAAATCAATCTCACTATCAAAAGAGGAGAAAAAAATTAAAGAAAACGTTCATACACAGGGACTTATTCCTTAATAATAAACAATAAATATGTTTGCAGAATAGAGGAATAAAGATTACTTTTGCACTCGATTTGAAATAATCTTATTAATTAACATTAAACATAAATCTATGTTAGCTATCGTTACTATAGCTGGTCAACAATTCAAAGTTGAGGAAGGTCAGGAAATCTTCGTCCACCAGTTAGAAGCATCAGAAGGTGATAATGTTTCATTTGACAACGTACACATGTTGATCAATGGAGACAACACTTCTGTAGGCACGCCGATAATAAGTGGAGCCTCTGTAGGTGCTACTGTTCTAGGTCACCAGAAAGGAGACAAAGTAATCGTTTTCAAGAAAAAAAGAAGAAAAGGTTACCAAGTAAAGAATGGTCACAGACAATCATTTACGAAGATCAAGATCGACTCTATCAAAGGATAAGATCAAGCTTCACTAAGACAACCAATTAATAATAGAAGAGTCGATAACCCGGCAATTCAGTAAAAAATTTAAATATCATGGCACACAAAAAAGGTGTTGGTTCTACGGACAACGGAAGGGATAGTAATCCTAAGTACCTCGGTGTAAAACTATTCGCAGGCCAATACGCTAAGCCAGGAAGTATCATCGTAAGACAAAGAGGAACAAAATTCCACCCTGGTGTAAACGTAGATATAGGTAAAGATCACACTCTTCACTCTATGATAGAAGGAAGAGTATCTTTCGTAAAAAAAAGAAATAATAGAACATACGTAAACATACTACCTCTTGATGAATTAGTTGTAACGAAAGCAGAAAGAGCAGCAGCTCTAACTGATAAACAGGCAGCAACTGAAGCAGGTGGAGCTAAACCAGCCCCTAAAGCAAAGGCTGCCCCTAAAGCAAAGGCTGCCCCTAAAGCAAAGGCTGCCCCTAAAGCAAAGGCTGCTCCTAAAGCAAAGGCTGCTCCTAAAACAAAGGCAGCCCCTAAAGCAAAGGCAGCCCCTAAAGCAAAGGCAGCCCCTAAAACAAAGGCAGCCCCTAAAGCAAAGGCAGCCCCTAAAGCAAAGGCAGCCCCTAAAACAAAGGCAGCCCCTAAAGCAAAGGCTGCTCCTAAAGCAAAGGCAGCCCCTAAAGCAAAGGCTGCCCCTAGCGACGACGCCCTATAAAATTGTAAACAGTTATGCAGAAAGTAAGATGACTCAAAAGGTTTGAAGGTAAGGTACCTGAAATAACTGAACATCTTACAAATGCGGTTTACAGTACTTTCGCAGCACGGGCAGCTGCTACTTCAGAGAACATATCTTGAATAATAGTAAATGTAGGTAAGAGATACAAACTATATACAACCCGGGATTATGGACTAAACAAGCATAAGTGTCTTCAGAAGGTAAATGAAATTAGTTTAAAGCATAATATGATGAACTAGATAGTTTTAGATAGTTATATTCTATTACAGTTCACTGAGATTAGGTAGACCCAACTAACAAGTTAGTTGGGTCTTTTTTTTCACTACTTGATTAGATTTACTCTTTACCTATATCACAATTGCCTATTGGTAAAACAATATGACTGGGGGAATCACCGCAAAGATTAACGAATATTACAAATTGGCATTTAATATAATTACAGAATTCCATTCCATTGTTTGTAAGATAAATCCAAGTATTAGCGATTTTACTCAAATACTATTTTAAAAAAATACTTATCCTTATGCAATGAAAGAGATAGTAGATAGCTGGAAAAATCATGCAAAAGAAGAATACGATGAAAATCTGACTTTCCTCAAATCTCTAAAGGGAAATAGATCAGTTGACGAATCAGCAGCGTCACTAGACAATACAGTATTTGACAAAGTAGATTGTCTCAAATGTGCCAACTGTTGCAAAACTACGCCCGCGATAGTCTCAAGACCAGACGCTAAGCGTATTGCTAAGCACTTAGGAGTACCTACAAAGACTTTTATCAAAAAATTCTTGATAGAAGATTACGATGGATCGCTAATGATCAATGGGGTTCCATGTTCCTTTCTAAATAAAGACAACACCTGCCAGATCTACGAAGTAAGACCAGTTGCCTGCAGAGAATATCCTCATACTGCACAATTTGGATTCCATCGAAGGAGTCGCATGAATGCTCAAAATACACTTGTCTGTCCTGCCGCTTATGAGATAGTTAAGAGACTTATGGGTATACATCCAATTAAGAAGTAAGAATTCTGCTCGCGGTCAAGAAACTAAGAGCTAAATTGGCAATTCCTACAATTAAACTAGGGTCTTTTGCATATTGTTATGATATAGGTCTCCAGACCTTATGCCGACACCTTGAAACAAAATGATTCATTTAAAAGATCCCAATACAAAAAAGGCCATACCACAAATGCGATAAGGCCTAATAAATTTATTTTCAACTAACTCTTATTGAGAGTTCTCAGTTTTACTAGAACAACTTTTTTTAGCTGCATTTTTGCTAGAACAACATCCTTTTTTAGTTGCCTTTGCCTCAGCGACCGGCACTACAGCATCAACAGTCTTGCTTACTTCACTTACCATAGTCTCTCTTTCCATAGATGCAGAAGCCACTTTAGTAAATTTCTTGCTTTTATCGCAGTAATTTACTTCTTCCCAACTCACTTTACCAGACTTAGCACATGTGCTCTTCTCATAGTATGCTACTTTTCCTGATTTTGCACATTCTTCTCTTTTTATGTCTTCCGTTGCCATAGCCAAAGCATCAGCCTCTACTAGGAATGAAGCTACTTTTGTTGCTTCAGAAGCATCAATTGCAGCAGTAGCATCAGTTTTTACGCATTTAACACCGTCTTTTTTGCACTTAGCCATTTCAGCTGCAGTACATTTTTTTTGAGCATTCATTGCTGTTCCAGCCATTAGAAAAACTGTAAGTACACATAAAATCTTTTTCATTGTTAATATTTTTATTGAATTACGAATTCATTTGAATGTTATCTACGCAAATAATGCTCTACAAAGATATACAGAAAATTTCAGACCATCTAACTTTAGAAATTTTTAAATGTAATCCATATTGAACTGAAACGACGTCTAAAATACCTAATTAACATATCTTTAGCTGTATTTATCATTCACTTAGAAGCTATTAAAGTTACTCACCACTAATATTAAATAAATGCACAACTACTTTCAAATCCGATTTTTCGTATTAATTACTGACAAGGTCATCTCATAATACATATATCTACCATGGAGAACAGACTAGCTACCTCCCAATTGTACAGTTAGCTTCAGGATTATATAATGTAACATTAGTTTTAGGTAATCAATTTGTAACCATAAGGCTAGTTAAGCAATAGGCCTAAAAGACACAATATTATGAATTAAAAAAATGCTAGCTAATTAATAGTGGGCATTTTCATTTTACCATCTTTGCAAACTATGTCAGCAAAAGTACTTATAATCAGATTTAGCTCTATCGGAGATATCGTTTTGACTACTCCTGTCATTCGCTGTATATCAGAGCAGTTAGATGTAGAAGTACATTTTCTAACTAAGAATAGTTTTAAAGGTATACTTCAGCATAATCCCTATATCACAAAGCTCTATGGCATTGATAAAAACGTATCTGAAGTAATCTCTGATCTCAAAACAGAGTATTATGATTACATTATTGATCTGCATAAAAATCTGCGTACCCAAGAAGTGAAACTAAGACTAGGTATCAAAAGCTATACATTCAATAAACTGAATATTGCTAAATGGCTCAAAGTCAATCTCAAGATCAATCAGTTACCAGAAAAACATATAGTAGATAGGTATTTTGAAGGTATCCAAGGACTCAATGTTATCAATGACGGTAGAGGCTTAGATTACTTTATATCAACCTCTGATCAAGAAGAAGCTGAGGATATTGTAAAGCATATCAACCAGTATAAGGTCTTAGTTTTGGGCGCCAATTACTTTACTAAGCGGATTCCCAGTTCAATATCTTCACAAATCATCCTCAATAGCAACAAACCAATCATTCTTCTGGGTGGTAGAGATGTTTCAGAAGAAGCTATATCACTTGCAAATGAACATCCAGTCAAGATTATTAATCTCGTGGGAAAAACATCTCTCGCTGTATCTGCAAGCATTATTAAAGGATCATCAGAGGTTCATACTGGCGATACTGGATTGATGCATATTGCCGCAGCGTTCAAAAAGCAAATTCACACCTATTGGGGCAGCACTATTCCTGAGTTTGGCATGTATGCGTATCTTCCTACCGACATGAGAAAGCGGATAGATCATCAGGTTACCAATTTAAGCTGTCGCCCTTGTAATAAACTGGGCTTCGACAAGTGTCCAAAGGGTCATTTTAAATGTATGCTCAACATCAAATTATAGCACCTCTTCGAATCTCTGTTATACTTTATAGATGTTACGAAACCTTATCTACGTTCTATCAGTTACATTTAGTACATTTAACATTGTTGGTGTTCATTAATATGTTACACCAGAAAAACATAACAAAATAAAGTAATAAATATGGCTAATCAACAACAATTACCACCCAACATAATCAAATACGGAATTTTAGCATTCCTATTGATTTTTATTTTTTCTATACTTTCCAATACTACATTTCTCACTATTCAACCTGGTAAAAAAGGGGTTGAGTTTAAGAGATTTGGTGGCGGACTAGACAAAGACAACATATACGATCAAGGATTCCACATAATCATGCCTTGGAATAAAGTATTTATCTATGATGTACGTACCAATGAAGGGTTCGAAACCATGGACGTACTCTCTAAGAATGGTCTTAATATCTCAGTGGAACTATCGTATAGATATTCGCCTATGCCTGACAAAATAGGATATCTGCATGACGAGATCGGTACTGAATATGTCAAAAGAATATTAATGCCAGAGATCAGATCTGCAACTAGAGAAGTAATCGGCCAGTATCTCCCAGAAGAACTTTACTCTACTAAAAGAGAAGCTATCCAAGATGAGATATTTCAACAAACAGCAGACGGTATCGGTCCCAAGCACCTAATCATAGATGCCGTACTAATCAGATCTGTGAAACTTCCTGCAAAACTGGAAGAAGCCATAGAGCAGAAACTAAAAGAAGAGCAGCTATCTCTGCAGTATGAATATAAACTAGATAGAGAGAGACAAGAAGCAGAGCGTAGAATAATAGAGGCTCAAGCCAAAGCAGACGCAAATAGAATATTAAACGCTTCACTTACTGATAAGATTTTAAAGGACAAAGGTATAGAAGCGACTCTAGAGCTCGCTAAAAGTCCTAACACCAAAACAGTGATAATAGGTGGTGCAGAAGGTGGCCTTCCACTTATACTCAATAACCAATAGATTATAACTAATACATCGAATATGTAAATTATGCATGACACGTATATATTGCATATAGCCAGCTGGTATCCGCACGAGGAGTCTCCTTACGAAGGTGATTTTGTGGATCGTCATATTCGATGTATTAGTACTCAAGTACGTGGAATAGTGTACTTCGGCAAAGCTGTAAATAAGCCAATTGTCAAAATGCAAATCTCTAACTATGAGAATTATAAAGTGTACAAAAGGTTATTCCAGAGAGCAGGATCACTATCTAACTACTCCAAATATCATGCACTAGCCAATCAGGATATTAACACTATCATCAAAGATCATGGTATTCCTGTTGCGATTCATTGCCATGCTGGATTTCCTGGATTATCTCTTTCGTCTGCACTAGCGAAAAACTATAGAATTCCATTGATTTTCACAGAGCACAGTACTATTTACCAGCAAGAAAAGCTTTCTATCAAGGAGAAATTAATTTTTTGGCACCTCAATAAATATATTTCGAAAGCGGATATAGTGTGTCCAGTAAGTTCAGCACATTCCGAATCAATATCTGCGAAATGCTTTGTAAAGAAAATAGATGTCATTCCTAATGTAGTAACTAATCCATTTTTTGAAACACTTCTCAAAAAGTCACCTTCACCCTCCAAACTTCTACATATATCGTCGTTGGATAATGATCAAAAAAACATAATAGATCTTTTAAAAGGGTTTAACATTCTTAAAAATAAAAGGCCAGATGTAAGTCTAACGCTTGTTGGAAACAGTAATATAACGCTCGTCAAAAGATTAATCAAACGTCATAAAATAGATCTTCTGGATATCAAGATCATAGGTCCCCTCGAACATACTGCAATTCCAAAACTGATGACAGAGCATGACCTTTTCCTTCTTTGGAGTAGATACGAAAGCTTTAGTTTAGTAATAGCAGAATCTTGGGCTAGTGGATTACCTGTTTTATGTAATGAAAGTGGAGGAATCACTGCAGAAAACAATGAGACCCTTGGACACCTTTCGAAAAATTATACACCGGAAGGATTAGCCGACGATATTGACCGCACCCTTAATCGATACGATGAATTTGACATCACAGAAATAAGGGCATACGCACAGAAGCGGTATTCAGAAGTAAGTATTGCACAAAAGTTTGGAGATCTATATAACTCTCTAAGTATACTCTGATATAGTCATTGTATCTTTGTATTATAATTTTCAACTAAGGCGATATAATATCAATACAATAGTACCTTAACACTCGTTGATATAATAGATATGACTACTAAAGCGATCAAAAAACATTTAGAACAACTTATCGATATAGCTTACAAAGCGGGTAAGGTTATCCTGGATATTTATGAAAGCAATGATCTGGGTATTGAATATAAGTCAGACGAAAGTTCGTTGACCAAAGCAGACAAAGCAGCCAATGAAGTCATCTGTGCAGGACTAGCTAAAATCACTCCTAATATTCCCATAATATCCGAGGAAAATAAAGAAATACTCTACGACGCACGTAAGAATTTCGAATACTTTTGGATGGTAGACCCTCTTGATGGCACTAAGGAATTCATTAAAAAAAATGGAGAATTCACTGTAAATATTGCACTAATTCATAATCAGAAATCTATCGCTGGAGTTGTTTATGCTCCCGTATTGGACAAAATGTACTATGCTATAAAAGAAGAAGGTGCCTACATAATCAAAGACAATGAACTAGTATCTTTAGTAGCTAACAAGTATCATAAAACTGATAGTCATCTTAAAATTGTCTGCAGTAGATCTCATCTCAATGATGCTACACAAGCATTTTTGAATGATTATACTCAACCAAAATTAATATCTAAAGGAAGTTCACTGAAGTTTTTGATGCTAGCTGAAGGTAAAGCAGAATTATATCCAAGACTAGCTCCTACGATGGAGTGGGATACGGCTGCAGCTCATATAATACTTACAGAGTCAGGAGGACATATATCTCAGGTAGACGGAACACCACTACTTTATAATAAAGAGAATTTGCTCAACCCTCATTTTATAGCTACCGCAAATGAACGGTAATCATAACATATCTGCTGTCATTATCTCCTTCAATGAAGAAAAGCTTATACAACAATGTATAGAGTCAATACTACCTATTACTAATGATATTATAATTGTAGATAGCGGTAGTACCGATCAGACTGTATCTCTAGCCACAGCAGCAGGAGCTAGAGTATTTCATATGCCATGGGAAGGATACGGCGCTAACAAAAATTTTGGCAACAGCAAAGCAAGATATGATTGGATTTTGTCCATTGATGCCGATGAAATACTAGACAACGATTTAGCAAATCACATTAATAATATAGATAAGAATAGTGACACTATTTACAAAATAAAAAGTCTTGTCAACTATAATGGAAAGTGGATCCGTCACTGTGGTTGGTATCCAGCTTGGAAGCTTAGGTTTTTTCATAAAACCATTGCCAAATGGAATCTAGATCCTGTTCACGAGGCATTAATTTATCCTTCTGGCATTAACTTAAAAGAATTGAACGGAAAGTTATTACATTATAGTTATAATAGCGTCGAAGACCATAAAAGCAAGTCTACGAAATACGGAAAACTGAAAGCGGAGTCGTGGTTGCATAGTGGCAAGTCAATAGGTGTATTGAAAAGATTACTTGGTCCTACTTTCAAGTTTTTGCGTACCTACATTTTAAAATTGGGTTTTCTAGATGGAAGAGAAGGCTACATCATTAGTAAAATGGATGCACGGATGATAAGAACTGCTATTCAACATTATAATCATTTAAAGAAAAGAGGATAATGAATATCTTACATATATCCTCTGCAAATAGCTGGAGAGGTGGCGAACAACAGATTGCCTATCTTATAGATGAGTTGCAAACAATTGGACATATTAACATACTCATGCATCCAATTAATGCTCCTATTGCAGATCATAATCAGATTAAGAACCAATGCATTGCAATTCCCTATCGCAAAGGTATCTCTGTAAATCCTTGGGTAGCTAATAAAATTGAGAACGTCGTATCCAAGTATAATATTGATATCATACATGCTCATGATTCTCATGCTCATACATTTCTATATTTATCATACATTCTATTCAGATTAGATTGTCCAAGTGTGGTGAGCAGACGAGTAGATTTTACAATTTCCAAATCTTCTCTAAACAAATATAATTATCCAAAAATCAAGAAAATCATCTGTGTCTCCGATAAAATAAATGAAATTATTACTGGGTCTCTCGCATCTAGTAAAAGAATAGTTACAATTCATAGCGGTGTTGATTTAAATAAATTCAAACAGTATTGTGGACTAGATCTTAGAAAAAAATATAATATTCCCAAACATCACAAAATAGTTGCTAACGTCTCAGCTATAGCTGATCACAAGGACTATCCTACTTTTATTGCTACAGCCGCGGAAGTCTTGAAACAAAGAAATGATATTACTTTCTTAATCATTGGCGGCGATGGAGGTGAACAAAGTATGATTACTAACCTAATAAATAGACATGGTCTAACGAATAACATTATCCTGACAGGATACATACCAGAAGCATACTTAATGATTTCTCAGCTAGATATTTTTCTCTTCCCTTCCAAAATGGAAGGCTTAGGCACTAGTATATTGGACGCTCAAGCTTCAGGAGTTCCTGTTGTTAGTACTATAGCCGGAGGTATCCCTGAACTTATAACACATAACCATACTGGCTTACTGAGCAAAGTAGGAGATAGTAAAAATCTAGCAAAGAATATCATTTTACTCTTAGATAATCCAGACCTAAATAAGCGTATTACAAGAGAAGCTCAATTAATTGTCAGTAAGTATTCAAAAATAATAACTGCTCAAAAGACTTTAGAGGTATATCATAGCGTCATCTAAACGAACTGTAACATATTATACAATTATATTCTATGTAAAAGCTAAACATCAATGAAATGCTTGTTCTTTAAATTATCAGTTAGCGTCTTATCATACGGTGACTGAAAAGAAACAATCAACAAACAGAAAAAATATGTATTTTAAGAATGACGTACATTTTCTAAAGTCAAATAACATTATACAATATATTTGAAGAGCTGAAAGAGAAAATTAATTAATATTTATCGACATTGTTACTATATAAAGTCTTCCATATAAAATGATGAAACAAGATGTCTATACTGACAAAGGAATAAATGAATATCTAAATGAGAATTTCATATCATACATGTTAGATTCTATTAAGCTAATGGATAAAATATAGTAGTAATATTTGATATAAAATATTTTCATACAGTCCCCTTCTTTGATAACAATGAACAAATATTACAGCTTAAAGTGGGAACTGAATATCACATATAACTCTGAAACTTCGGTGAACTAGCATTAACAGATTAAACTAACAAGATATAGCAATTTTTCACTAGTTTAAAAAATTACTGATACAACAACGGCTCTTTAGCTCAATCCGATATTTTCCTTTATAGCTATTACGATTATTGAGTATTTACAGCATATTATTCACTATAATTGTGCTTTCAAATATTTCTAGAAGAAAGCAAGTGTTACTGTGAGTAAAAAACCATCATATCATCCAGAGAGCTATTGGTCAGATGTAGCAAAGAGGATCAAATCTAGAGAAGGACGTAACGTAGTAGCTGGGGATGACGAACCATTCTATAGGTATAAGCGTCAGCGTTTTCTTGAAATGCTAAAGGCTGTTAATTTTGAAGGAAAGTCAGTTTTAGAAATAGGCAATGGTCCAGGAGGTAATCTAAAGGAACTATCGCAGCTAAATCCTGCTCGTCTTGTAGGAGCAGATATATCTGCCGAAATGATCAAATTGGCTAGATCTAACAATAATGATTTTGTAGAGTTAGTCAAGATAGACGGTACTTCACTTCCTTTCGAAGATAATACTTTCGATATAGTATTTACAGCTACTGTTCTCCAACACAATACTGATGATAAGATGATGCTTACCATACTAGATGAGATATGCCGAGTCAGTAAGGATAAGATTTTTTTATTTGAAAAGATTGATTCAGTTATCAAAGGCGATAATCTATGCTATGCGCGACCTGTACAATACTACGCAGACCTAGTAGCGCCACATGGCTTTAAATTAGCTTCAACTGAGTATATTAATATACGTTCAAGTTATTACGTGTCAGGAGCAATTAGAAAAGGTCTCAATACTAGTAAAAGACAAGAAGGAGAGCCACTAAATGGAATCTCTACCCTGTTACAAAACATTACTCTCCCGCTTACTAAGATATTGGATAAAATATTTAGCTCAAAGAAAGACGTTGCAAGACTGGAATTCATAAAGAAGAAATAGAAAATATATTTCTTAGTTCCTTAGGGTATAATTATAAGATAGGTTTGATCTTTTTTACCAGCATATCCGAATATACTTCCACAAACTCCTTCTAAAATATAAGAAAACCTCGAGACACTATCTTTTCGAAGTGACTGAAATACTACCTTGTCCAGCAACAGTAATGCTACTGATATTAAACGTAATTGGTATCTCTTCTGAATTTACATTCGTAAAACAAACTAGTAATAAAAGTATAAACACTATTCCACTTGCTCCAATCAATCATGTATCAAAAAATATTATGTTTAAAATTCGTGTGATCAGTGCTGTCACAAGAATCATGATTAAAGTACTTCGTGATCTATATTATTATACTGATAATAAAAAATCATATTAATCACCTTCTCACTAAGCTAGAACTTTGATTAGTCATTCAACTAACTCTTAAAAATTTTTGTTATTCCAATTGACCTTTAGTATTGATACATTCACGATCTAAAAAATGAGAATTAATCAACCAACGATCCTAGATGCACCCATTTTTGCACCTAAAAAGACCGCTAGAGATGTTCCCACTATATCTAAAATAGAAACTACGTTAGGCGGTACAATTGAAAATGAGGTCCATATGCTAAAAGACAATAAAATAGCGCCTGCAAGTAATCCAACATTTATGCGTTTAGTCCGAGCTACCATACTCGCAATAAAGGCAGCAATAAAAGCACCTAATATATGAGCAATAATTATCAACACAAACACTGCTAAATCAGGATCACTAACATTCAAATCAACAGGATTAGGATAAAGACTTAAATTAATCATCTTGACTAAAAAGACTCCAAATACTCCAACCAATACACCAGCAATAATCGATAAAATTGATCTCATAAATATATGAATAGACTATGGCCTTAAAATAACTCCATCAGCCATAAATTTCAACTCTATTATTGACTCTGTAATTGCCGCCACTTCTTCAGCTGACTTTCCCTCGTCTTCTGCATAATGTCTCAACTCATCAACTGAAGTTTCCTCTTTATAAGCCTTGCCCCTCATTATCACATCTTTACCTGCTATATCTAGTGGCATAAAAAATCCATAATCTTTAAATTTAACAAACATTTCCTCACTAGTGCCTCCATCAGAATCTACTATATTCATCCAACAACCTTTAGCTTGACAAACAGATCCTACATTACCTGTTACAACAGCTTCAACTTCATCAGATTGATCCATCTTAATAACTAATTCGCTAAAAGAAATTGCTCCTACATCACTAATCATTTCACCAAAATGCTGCCCCTTCTCATCAGTAATAATAGGCTTATCATTATTCTTACAGCTTACTGAAATCATCATTACAATAATTAAAAAAGTTAAATGTATTAGTCTCATATTCCTTACTTTAAGTTTATTAACAAAGAAAACTATTTTATTGCGTATTACATCCTATAGATCATTCTTTTTACAAGCTAATTATTGTCTATTTTTCAAGCATAGTCATTAACAAATACCAATAATTAATTAACCAATAATAACAACTCTTAAAATAAGAATGCTCAGTTATAAAAAATACATAAAAAAAGTCTTTACAAATAAATTGTAAAGACTTTAGTAGCGTGAGGCAGGCTTGAACTGCCGACCTCAGCATTATGAATGCTGCGCTCTAACCAGCTGAGCTACCACGCCAAATATGCTAAGCGGCTGCAAATATATAAGTTATAGTTTACAAAACAATAATAATTAATTCTATTTTTCCCTTTGTTGTATGCCAAAAAAAATAGCGAATACCCACTTGGATATTCGCTATTTGATTTCTGTATAAGAAAAAAAAAGGTGGCGACCTACTCTCCCACAAATGCAGTACCATCGGCGCTGTAGGGCTTAACTTC
>Ga0209223_10000502_pt1 | contig 45282 bp, 38 predicted proteins | sample COG_06_FD_184750 | JGI IMG/M metagenome (GOLD analysis project Ga0209223, IMG submission 184750) | Pelagic Microbial community sample from North Sea - COGITO 998_met_06 (SPAdes) (version 2) | ecosystem: Environmental > Aquatic > Marine > Neritic zone/Coastal water | place: Helgoland, sampling... | reverse complement strand
GGTATTTCTGCAGGACATGTAGCAATGGATATCGCCACTTCCCTGGGAAAAAAAGCCATTAGTGCTACCGTAAACGACGTCCATTGGGATCTACAATGGCCAATAGAAGAAGATTGCAACATAGCAATTAATACAATGAAAGATACTAAACCTGCTCTTGAACTTGTTCGTCATGACTTAGCACACATAATGGCACGTGCGGTACAAATGATTTGGCCAGATGTACAAGTTACTATCGGCCCTGTTATAAAAGATGGTTGGTATTACGATTTTGATCGTTCTGAACCCTTCACTCCCGATGATCTAAATGTGATAGAAAAGAAGATGAAAGAAATTATTAATAATCGTGATCCGATCAAAACTGAAATTTGGAATAGAGTGCAAGCAATCCAACATTATCAAAATAATAATGAGCCCTACAAAGTCGAATTAATTGAAACCATCCCAGATAATGAGCCGCTGAGAATGTATTGGCATGGAGACTGGCAAGATTTGTGTCGAGGGCCCCATTTACAACACACGGGTCAAATTCCAGCTGATAGTTTCAAACTAATGTCTATTGCTGGTGCCTACTGGCGAGGAGATAGTAAAAATAAGATGTTACAAAGAATTTATGGTATTGCGTTCACGAATAAAGAAGATCTTAAGGCCCATTTGAATTTTCTGGAGGAAGCACAAAAGCGTGATCACAGAAAACTAGGTAAGGAAATGTCTCTTTTCCATATGCAGGAAGAAGCCCCAGGAATGGTGTTTTGGCACCCAAATGGCTGGATGATTTATCGAAAACTTCAAGAATACATGCAACGCAAACTGGATAAATCTGGTTATTTAGAGGTAAAGACACCTCAAGTCGTTGATAGAAAGTTGTGGGAAGCCTCGGGACATTGGGATAAATATCAAGAAAATATGTTTATAGTTGAGGTCGACGAGGAAGGTGCTAGAGAAAAACGTATCAATGCTTTAAAACCCATGAATTGTCCCTGCCATGTGCAAATTTATAATCAAGGACTAAAATCCTATAGGGACCTACCTTTAAGAATGACCGAATTTGGGGCTTGCCACAGATATGAGCCCTCTGGTGCTATGCATGGAATAATGCGCGTGAGAGGCTTTGTGCAAGATGATGCTCATATCTTCTGTACTGAAACGCAAATTGAAAGTGAAACAAAGAGCTTTGTAAATCTCCTTACTGAGGTCTACCAAGATCTTGGGTTTCACAAATTTCATATAAAGTTCTCTGACAGACCTAAGAAGCGTGCTGGAGCGGATATGGTTTGGGATAAAGCCGAGGACGCCCTTCTCAAAGCCACGCAAGCCGCTAACTGCGAATATGAGTTAAACCCAGGCGAAGGAGCCTTCTATGGGCCGAAACTAGAATTTGTACTTACCGACGCTATTGGTAGAGAGTGGCAATGTGGAACCCTGCAAGTCGACTTTATTCTTCCAGAACGTCTGGATGCCAACTATATAAATGAAGAGGGTGCTAAACAAAGGCCTGTGATACTGCATCGAGCAATACTGGGCTCTTTTGAACGATTCATTGGTATTCTCATTGAAGAAAACTCAGGCAAAATGCCCTTATGGCTTGCTCCGCAGCAAGTAGCAATCGCCTCTATAATTACAGATGCAAATACCTTCGTTGATGAGATAGGAAGAAAACTTACTGAGCAGAATATTCGTGTAGTTCTAGACAAACGGAATGAAAAAATCGGCTATAAAATACGCGAGCACTCTCTGGCAAAAGTACCAATAATTTTAGCAATAGGCGAACAAGAGGTAACCAATAGAACAGTTGCAGTCAGAAGGCTTGGGCATAAAACTACCGAAACACTGTCTTTAGATGATTTGATAAGTTCTTTGAAGACGGACGTGAAAGCTCCAGACCAAGTCTAACATATTAGATAAAAAGAGTAAAAAACCGTCAAACCCAATCTTCTTTAAAGATAATACAAGTGTTTTATAATTTGTGTCTTGCCACAGAATAAGAGAGGGAGTAGAAGTATAATTTGAAAACAAAGTATAAAAAGGAATTGGCCTCATAGCTCGAAGACCACACAACGCGCCTCAACAGACGCGCAGCGCAGGACCCCGTGTTAACGAACAGGTAAACTGCACAGAAATCCGACTAATAGGTGCCGAAGGCGAGAATGTTGGACTCATAACTCCAGAAAATGCCCTTAATATGGCGACAGAAGTTGGACTGGACTTGGTTGAAATTTCACCCAATGCTGAACCTCCAGTTTGTAAGATCATGGATTTTGGAAAATATAAATACGAGCAACAAAAGAAAGAATCTGAAGCTCGGAAAAAACAGAAGACTATTGAGGTTAAAGAGATTAAGTTTCGGCCTAATACAGATACACACGACTATGAAGTAAAGATGAGATCTGTAACCAAATTTTTAGATAATGGTGATAAAGTAAAAATAACAATGCGCTTTAGAGGACGCGAAATGGCCCATCAAGATTTAGGCCGGCAGCTTCTAGAACGAGTATCAGAAGATACAAAAGAAATTGGCAAAATTGACTCAATCCCAAAATTGGAGGGTCGACAAATAGTAATGCTTATAAATCCGACGAAATAGAATTGTTTTCGAAGAATAGACCTATAAATGAATAGACAAAAAATTCGCGATGGAGTCGAAATATTTCCACTCATAGTGTTTATGGCTTTAACAAAATTTCTCTCACTAAAAACAAGGGCAGTACTTGGTGCATTTCTTGTTAGCTGGATGATACGTATCAACCAAAAATTAAATAAGCGTATTATTACAAATTTAGAACTTACCATGCCTCACAAAAGTGCCTACGAAAAAAAAGAATTTGTGAAAGTCTGCGGTAGATTGATTGGTCAGACATTTATTGAACTAATATACAATTCCGAATTTCAAAAAAGAACGAGTCATTTCAAATACAAGAAAAGTCAACTCGAACCATTAATTAAAGCCAACAAACAAGGTCGCCCAATAATAATAGTCTCAGCCCACCTTGGTCCATGGGAAGCAGTAAGATCAGTGCTAAAAATGAATGGCCTGACTGCGGGTGCTATTTACAAGAAGAATAAAAATCAATTTTATGAAGCCTTGCATATTAAAGCAATTAAGTCAGGTGGCGAACCAATATTTTCAACAGGATTAAGAGGTACGAGGGAAATGGTGCGTCATTTACGAGATGGCGGTATAGTTGCAATGATGCTAGATCAAGCTGTAAGTGACGGCGAGTTCTATGACTTTTTAGGCAGACCAGCCAAGACATCAACCTCTGTCGCAAAAATAGCTCTAAAGCTTAACGCTCTTGTCGTTCCAGCTTATGCTGTCAGAGAAACTACTGGCGAACTTATAGACGTGACTTTCGAAGCTCCAGTAATGCACACAAGCTACCAAGACATGACACTCATACTAACTAGAAGCATTGAAAAAATTGTCATGTCCAACCCCTTGCAATGGTATTGGCTCCATCGCCGATGGAAATACTGATTAAATTTTCAATTTATAATAGTTTATGGGCGATCGCCGAAAATCGACAATCGCCCTTGAAATAGCTTTTAAAGTTTAGCTACAACCGGCCGATTTTGAACATACTACTGCATCAGCAGGCACAGTCATCCCTGTTTCAGCACAGCCAGATATCACAGCTGCCACAGTTATTAACGATATTGCGAAAAACTTTCTCATTTACACATTCCTCAAAATTAACTTATCGATCCTGTTGTAACGGTTTCATCATAATAGTCAATTCTAGTATCCCAAAATAACTATTTTAGTGACAAAAAAATCAATTTTGCTGTAAAAAAGCACCAAATAATTTACAAGTAAAGGCAATGTCGAAGCTAACTATCAATTAACCCAAATATAATTATCGATATTGAAACATTACTCGCTATCTGCTAAAACAAAACAATCCAATAAATAGGTAGCATACAGTTCAGACAAAAAAACTAACTATTTAGAAGAATGCGACGTATGTATTTATAGACATATCAGAGTTCGTATTTAACATAATAAGTGGTGGTATAATGCTAGAAAAAGAATTAACTGAACTTTCGGACCAATCTCTCTTAAGTTTATATAAATCAATAATCCCCTCAACATCAATGCTCGAATATTTAAGTGACCGCTTAGATAATCATGGCGGTGGATCGTTAGATCAAATAAAAGAAAGATCAACTAATAAGAATGACACAGGCTTTGAGTCTGATAAGTCTGTACTAAACTACAAAAGACATCTTATAGAAATGAAAATTCTCTCATTAAAAATCTTGGAAGAAATAAATCAACGGGAATTAGAAACAAGTGAATATTATAAACTGATTGAAAAAGAAATTAATTATATTGAAAATTGCACTGAATTTCTGGATAATAATGGAATTCCTAATTTAGCGTCAGTACCCCAAGGAACGGAAACCTTACCATACCTCAATAGAAGCCTAAAAAAATAATCAGTGTTATCTATCCAAACTTCTCCAATTTGGATTTATCCAAGGTTCAAGATTTTCAGATGCGAGAGGATTTAGGCCTAATATATGGTCCGAAGCTTTCTCACCAACCATTATGGAAGGTCCATTTAAATTTCCGTTTGTTATTCTTGGAAAAATTGAGCTATCGGCGACTCTAAGATTTTCTACTCCAATAACGTTACAATAGGAATCAACAACCGCTTTTGGATCAGAAACTGCACCCATCTTACAAGTGCCACAGGGATGGTAGGCACTCTCAGCGTGATCTGCTACAAATGTGTCAATTGCCTCATCAGTCTGGACCTGTACTCCGGGCTGTATCTCAGAACCACTAAATGGCTTAAAAGCATCCTGGGCAAAAAGTTGTCTGGCAATGAAAATACATTTTCTAAAATCCACCCAATCTTGATTGTTACTCATATAATTAAATTTAATCTTTGGTGAAGAGTCAAATCTCTTTGATCTCAACAAAACTGAACCTCTAGACTTTGACCTCATTGGTCCCACATGAGCTTGAAATCCATGACCCTGCTTTGCGGCAGTACCATCATAACGAATAGCGAACGGTATAAAATGAAATTGAATGTCTGGATATCTAATTCCAGGTTTCGAACGAATAAATGCAGCACTCTCAAAATGATTTGTCGCTCCAAAACCGTTTTTGGTAGTAAGCCATTGAAACCCAATTCGTAATTTTGATATCCAATTCCAATATTTAAATAAAGTAATCGGTCGTAAACATGCTTGTTGCACATAGACCTCCAAATGATCTTGTAGGTTTTGACCCACCCCAGGTCTATCAGCTACAACTTCAATACCAATGTCCTTTAAATGCAACGCAGGCCCAACACCAGAATGCATCAAAATTTTTGGGGAATTTATGGCTGAGGCAGCCAAAATAATTTCTTTGTTTGCTCGGACAAGGAAGGTATCATTTCTTGATGAAACTTCTACAGCTATAGCTTTCTTATTTTCAAAGATTACCCTATTTACATACCCCCTAACCAGACGCAGATTTTTTCTTTTTAAAGCAGGTTTTAAATAAGCGCTCGCAGATGACCAACGTCTTCCTTTAAAAATCGTTTGCTCCATCACACCAAAGCCTTCTTGCTTTTGACCATTATAATCATCTGTGAGTTCATAACCAGCCTCATCGCCAGCTTTAACGAAGGCATCATAAAGTGGGTTTTCTCTTTTTCCTCTCGTAATATGAAGCGGACCATTCTTCCCTCTCCAGGTTGTTTCCCCATCCCAATTCGAATGATGCCAACACTCCATCCTTTTGAAATATGGCAAGACATCAGCATAACCCCAACCAGCTGCTCCACTGTCTTTCCAGTAATCATAATCGCAGGCATGCCCTCGTACATAAACCATCCCATTTACTGAGGATGAGCCTCCTATAACTTTCCCTCGCGGCACTACTAACTTACGATTATTAAGATTTTCTTCTGGTTCAGATTGATACCCCCAATCATATCGCTTAGAGTTCATGGGATATGATAAAGCAGCTGGCATTTGAATGATAGGACTGCTATCACTGCCTCCCGCTTCAATAATAATTACAGAGTATTGTCCACTCTCACTTAATCGATAGGCAAGAGCACAACCGGCTGACCCACTACCAACTATAATGTAATCTGCTTCCAAGACTTCTCCCCAAAATTAAAAAGATATGAATTACCTTTTGTGAGTCTCAGCCATCAGTCTTTTAAACTTAAAGGAACTGCTGGCATCCATTTACCCATTTCTAGTGAGGAGGCTTGTGCTGCATGAACCGCAGCTATGGATCGCAGTCCATCCTCCGCATTAGGATAAATTGGTTTTAGAGTCGTTCCAGTGTCATGAAAACCACTGGACAGTGCTTTTGCAATATCAACATATATGTTTGCAAATGCGAGTGGCATGCCTTCAGAGTGTCCTATAGTCACTCTACTGGCACCTTGAGCCATTAAAGATAGTCTAATGTCGCCTCTCTCTATAATTTGCGTTCGCCCACCTAACTCAGTAAAAAACAATTGATTGGGCTGCTCTTGGGCCCATCGTAGCCCTCCACTCTCTCCAAAAACTTGGATTGTCAAGCCATGCTGCCTTCCCAACGCTATTGCTGAAGACCATAATCTTCCAACAATCCCACCAGTCATACGAAAATTAACCATAGCGTCGTCCTCTAGCTTTCTTGACGAGATGGTCGAAACAAAGTCTGCAGAAACTTCAAGAACTTCCTCGCCACTTACAAAACAGGCCATATGCAAGGCATGGATTCCACAATCAGCCATTACAGCTGACACACCAGCCTGTGCTGGATCATATCGCCATCGAACTCTTGGGTTATCTGCATCTACTTCATCAGCGTGGTGCCCATGAGCAAATTCGGCCTTAATAACTCTAATCTTACCAATTACACCCCTGCTAATCATATTTTTCATTTCTCTTACTAATGAAAAACCAGAGTACCCATAATTTACGGCACATATTTTATTTGCTTTTTTAGCAATAGACAGTAAGGCTTCGCCTTCTTCAATATTCATTGTCATTGGCTTTTCACAAAGAATATTAAAGCCAGCCTCGAGAAATGCTTTTGAGATTTCGAAATGGGTCGAATTAGGAGTAGCTACCGTAACTAAATCAAGCTTGTCGGTTTGATTAATCTCATGAGTTAGCATTTCTTTCCAATCGCCATAGGCTCTATTTTTATTTAAACCCAACTCTAAAGAAAATTTTCTTCCTTCATCTGCATTAGCATCGAGGGCACCTGCAACAAATTCAAAATTTCCATCAACAGTTGCTCCAAGTCTATGAGCAGGTCCAATTTGACTTCCACGCCCACCTCCTACTAGTCCCCAACGAAATTTAGTCATAATTTCTCCTCAGTTGCTCAGAAATCAGGTTAAAGTTTAATTCTATAAATAATAGTGCAAAAAAACTAGCTTAATTCAAACTTTAGTTTACTGCATTTGTGGATTTTCATAAAACCCACTGACTTGAGTATTGCAGCCAAAATTGTATGCATTCAAAAATAAGAGGATAATTGATTAAAACAGTAGCTAAGTTACTGCGCTAAGTTACTGAGCTCAGTTAGATCGCAAGTTCTTTTGCTAAGTCACCGATCTCCGCACCTCCAGCCATCAGCCGTTTAATATCATCACCTTCAAGATCTTTTGACAACCCTCTTCCAATGACCTCACCAAGAGATAAGAATGTGAATCGATCTGCGACAAGCCGTGCATGAATTTCATTATGGGTTATCAGAATAATCGCAATATTACCAAGCTGTTGTACTCGCCGAATTGTTTTTAAAACTTCCATCTGCTGCCGCTGTCCAAGAGCAGAAGTTGGCTCGTCTAGGATAAGTACTTTAGCCCCAAAATAGATCGCTCTGGCGATGGCTAGGGTCTGCCTTTGGCCACCCGACATTGTGCCAACAGCCTGCTCCGGGTCAGATATATTTATTCCAATCTTAGACATCTCGGCAACAGCAATTTCGTGCATTTCTTTCATTTTGAGAAGACCAAACGCACCTTTTCCAAAAACTAACTCTCTGCCTAGAAAAAAATTTCTTGTCACAGACGTCAATGCATTAAGTGCGAGGTCTTGGTAAACAGTTCCTATTCCGGTATTAGAAGCATCCCGAGGAGAGTTGAACTGAACCTCTCGACCTTCAACAATAATTCGTCCGGATGTCGCTGGATGCACACCTGACAATGTCTTAATCAATGTCGACTTTCCAGCTCCATTATCCCCCAGTAGTGCATGGACCTCTCCGGGGAATATTTCCATAGAAACACCATTCAAAGCCGTAAACGCTCCAAATTTTTTTACAAGATTTTCCGTAGCAATAAGTGGCTGGTTTTCCATTTTTCCCATCTTAAATATTACCCATAATTCGTTTGCGTATATTCTCATTAAGAAGTGCTGACGAAATAATCACAAGGCCCAAGAATACACGATAGAAAGAACCATCTATTCCAGGAATATAGAAGAATGCTTCACGAGCCACACCAAAAATGAAAGTCCCAACGATTATCCCAACGACAGTTCCGAAACCGCCAGTCATTACTAAACCACCAATTACTGCGGCGGCGATCGCTTCTAATTCTTTTAGATTTCCCTTGGCCGCATCAGAAGTGTTAACCTCAAAGACTTGGCAAGCAGCAAATATAGTTGCACATAGAGCTGAGAATACAAACAATGATACTTTTACCTTATCGGTCGGAACTCCATTGGCCTTAGCAGCATTTAAGTTTCCACCAGTAGAATAAATCCAATTTCCAGCCTGCGTTCGGCTTAGAACAATATAACATACAAAAGATAAAATTACCCAAATCATCACGCATGAATACAACCCTGGTGCAAACTGGTTCCCGAAATTATTCACATTCCAATCGATTGGATAATAAAGCCAGCTAAAAAGTGGTTCTAAAATGTCTCCTCCAAAAAAGTTCGCGACCTGATTGATCGTTGGAATAGAGTCAATATAAGAGCGGACAATATCCAAATCTGTGAGCGATTTTGGTGTCACGGGATCAATATTGAAAGTAGCAATTTTATCACGAATTGTCGCAACCATATTTTCGTTACCCGACTCAATAGCATTTTCAAGTGCACGCTCTAAAGGTTTAACACCCTTTGCTTCCATTATACCTGTTTTTGCACTGGCAACCCGCTCATAAGTATAAGTTAAACGTTCACTGATTATAGCCACAGTTTCAGCTGGTATTGTTTGAAATATAGCTAACAAATCCGATTCAGGAAGAGATTTTGCAGCCTCTCTCTCAAGTTCTCCATATCCTGGCAATTGTATAATATTTTTTATATCTGGAATATTCGTGACCGTTGTAGAACCCGCTGCCTGATCCGCTCTGTGATTAAACGCTCGAAGTGAAACCTCTGTCAGTCCTCGGAGGAAAAACAATCCACCAAGCGTAACAATAAATGAAGGTAATCCAGATTTTACAACTATGAAACCCTGAATCCATCCAAAAAATAGTGTGAAACATAAGGTAATCATTATGGCGCCCAAGGGCGAAACATTATCGATGTGCAGCAAAGTTAAAAACTCGATATGAACTCCGCCATCAAATGAAACATAAGGTATGACGATAGAAAAACCCCAGCGTAATGTCATGGCCATGCACGCTCCCGCAAAGCCAATCATCGAGCCAATTGATAAATCAAATTCTCCAGCAATGATCAGAAGGCCGGCACCTAATGAAATGATACCAAGCTGAGAAATCACTCTAAGGTTATTTCTAATACCCAGGGCATTGAAACCTTCGCCCGCAAATGGGTTCCAAGTTGCCTCCGCAGCAGGAATCGAGAAATATCCTAGCATCCCAAAAAGAAGTAACATTACTCCTATTGGTCCTATCTCCGGTCTCGAAAACACTGCAGAAAATATTCCTTTGGGTGCAACACGATCCGATTCTTGTCTATCTTTAACATTTGAATTCATAATGATTTCCAAAAAAAAAATGATTTCCAAAAAAATTGGATAGCTTAATGCTACCCATAAATTCTTAAATAAGTGGGCAGCTTATCGCCACCCACTTTAAGTTTTCTAAATTATCGGTCTACACCAGCCAACGCCGCAACTGAAGAAGCATTGCTTTTGTCAACAAAACCTGGACCTGATGGAATGTTTGCGCCAGGAAGTAGTCCTGCACCGTTGTTGTAAAGGTGAAGTACTATTATTGGCATATAACCCTGAAGACGCTGTTGCTGGTCAATTGTAAATGCAACTTTACCTGCATTGATAGCATCCATCACTGGAGGGCTAAGGTCAAAACATGAGTGATGTACGCTCATACCTAGATCGTCAAGAGCAGCTTGTACGCCCATACAAGTATGCGGGCCAACGGAAAGTACAGAATCAATGCCTGGGTTTGCCTGAAGAGCAGCAGCGGCACGAGTTGTAATTGTTGCAGGATCACTTGTTGTGTCAACAGTAGTTACAATGTTTACAGCTTCGCCATATCCATTACATCTATCATTTAACGCTGTGTTGTACTGCTCATGCATCATGCAAAGTGCAGATGTTGCACCCTCAGCTTTTGCTCTTTTACCAGCACTTTGACCGGCAAGAAACTCAGGCTGCCCAACATGCATAAGAGCACCAACAGACGCTGACATTTCAAGACCAGAATTCATCGTTACAACTGGAACACCAGATGCAACTGCATCTTTAATCGCCTGCCCAAGTGCATCTGGATCTGGTAGAGAAATCACCATTCCATCTGGCTGTGTTGCAGCTGCCGCTGCAATTGACTTAGCCATATCACCCATATCAGCAGATGGGGTATATACATATTCAAATGTCGCACCAATGTGCCGAGCAGCATCTTCGCCACCTTTTTGAACAACTGGCCAGAAAGGATCTTTTCCTTCGCCATGTGTTACCATTACATATCTTTCTGCAAAAGCAGAAGAAGCTATTACCGCCAAAGCAGCTGTAGCAAGTAGTATCTTTTTCATTCCAATGTCCTCCCAGGAATAATTTCATGAATTTGAGAAGAATCTCAAACCATACTTATCTACAAGTATTACCGAAATATCAACGCCTAAATCACACTTTTAAACAGGGATTGGATCAATAGGTACACAAATAGTTTGATCGAGAACACTTTCTAACCAGGCCGCCACTTGTAATAGTCGTCTTTCTTGATACGGCTTAGCAATCAGTTGAATTCCAGCAGGTAGGCCTTGTGATGAAAATCCGCAAGGTATTGAAATTGAGGGACAACCTGTCAATGATACAACATAGCCAAGAAGAAGCCATTCCAAATAATCGTTCATTTCAATTCCATCGATATCAGTTACAAACCTATCTTCGGCAGAATTAGCGACCACAGGTGCGGTCGGTAAAACTAAAAATTCATTTTTATCAAGAAAATTTAGTAAGTTTTTTCTAATTTCCTTCCGTTTTAATTCAGCTTCAACAATTTTTACCGAATCAAGAGTTAGGCCTTGCTCAATATTCCATACCACCTCGGGCTTGAGCAAGGCTCGGCTATCCTTCAAAACATGCGACCACATCCCTGCAAACTGTGCAGCACGTAAAGGTCGAAAAACCTGATCAGCGTTCTTAAAGTCCGGACAATCATAGGTTATATTAACGCCATGTTTCTCAATAACACCCACTCCATTCAGAACTAATTCCGAAACTTCCCTTGAAACCATCGCCAACCCATCAAGATCTAATGAAAATCCTAAATTTTTTGGTTTTTCGGGTGATGCGGCTGCGAACCGAAACCCGTCTTGTTGATTGGGGCTTGTCAAAGGATCTTGTGGATTAAAACTAACCATAGCGTCCATTGCTAAACCAATATCTCTGACGTTTCGAGCCAGAGGACCAATTACAGAAAGGTTTTGATATGGGAGCCTATTGGGACCTTGAGGCACTAGACCCGGGGTTGGCCGCAACCCTACGATACCACAGAATGCTGCAGGATATCTAATTGAACAAGCGAAATCAGAGCCTTGGGCAATAAAAGCCATTCCTGTAGCTACCGAAGCAGCAGCACCTCCAGATGATCCAGCCGTGGACTTTTGGGCGTTCCAAGGGTTTCTTGTAATTCCAAATACTTCGTTAAATGTACTTGCCCCGGCCTCAAACTCGGGCGTGTTTGTTTTTGCATAAATAACTCCACCAGATTTTTCGAGGGTAAGTGCAACGAAGTCCGAATAGTCTGGAATAAAATCTTTAAAGGCCAGCGACCCAAAACTTGTCCGAACTCCTGAAACTGGATATGAATCCTTTATTGGAACAGGTAACCCAAGCAACGGTTTTCTTTGGCTTATCGCATTTTCATTATCATTTGAAATTAAATCTTTTGCTCGTTCAAAACAAGTTGTCGGAAGTGCATTTACAACTGAATTGACGGCAAGATACCTCTCCTCGATGCTCTCAAGAACTTCCAAATGATTTATTTCTTTGCGTTCGAGTGCATCAACGACATCACAGGCCGTCCACATCCACAATTTTTTTAACATTTATGGTCCTTTCAAATGGAAAAGAAATTTTTTTAATTATAACTTCAGCATATAAAATATCAATTTTTGGTATTTACTCAAAAGTCCCACCGCTATAAGCCTTAATAGACCTCAGTATGCCACAAATTGGAATGAATAATGTCTAAAAATAAAAACTTATTTTCCCAATTAACTCAAAATTTAAAAAATACAAAAAATCCCTTTATTACGGTATCTGCTGAAACAGTCTATCTCTACGGCGACATGCTCAAACTGAGCGGTAGGTACGCCAACGCTTTAGCCGCAATAGGTATTCAAAAGAATGATAGAATACTGGTACAAACTGAAAAACAGGTAGAATGTATTTGGCTTTACTTGGCCTGCTTGAGACTTGGAGCAATCTACATCACAATTAACCCAGCGTATACGCTCACTGAAACTGAATATTTCATTACTGACTCTGAGCCAAAGCTATTTGTAACAACTGATTTAAATAAAAATTTGGAGTTATTGAAATTATTAGAAACCCGCACTGAAACCATAATCAAGGATTTACAAAAAACTGGGAATAATTCTCTCCGTGTAATGGCGTCATGCGAAAACCCTGACTTTGACACCTGCTTTTGCAACAATGAAGATATTGCAGCTATTCTTTATACCTCAGGAACAACTGGCCGCTCAAAAGGGGCACTTATAAGTCATCAAAACTTATTTTCTAATGCAAAGGCTTTGGCTAATATATGGCACATGTCTTCTTCTGATAAACTGCTTCACATCTTACCAATTTATCACACCCATGGTCTCTTTGTTGCTTTTAACTCAACTCTATATTCTGGAGGATCCATTTTATTTCATAAAAATTTTGCGGTTGAAGCCGTGATCGATGCCATTACCAAAGTCACCGTGTTGATGGGAGTTCCAACGCATTACATTCGATTAATTTCCGAAAGAGAATTTTCAAAGGAATTGACGAGTACAATGAGATTATTTATTTCTGGCTCAGCTCCATTATCGTCTGAAGTGCATTCAAATTTTAAAAAAATAACAGGGTTAGATATTCTTGAACGATACGGGATGACAGAAACAAATATGATCGCATCAAATCCATATGAAGGTGAACGAAAGTCAGGAACCGTCGGGTTTCCACTTCCCGATGTGACTGTACGAATACGCGATATTGAGACTGGAATACTTTTAAAAAATGGATCTGTTGGAAGCATAGAGGTAAAAGGCCCCAACGTATTTACCGGTTATTGGAAAATGGAAGAGCGAGCTAAGGTCGATTTTCACGATGATGGCTTTTTTATTACTGGAGATCTTGGTTTTTTTGACTCTGCCGGATATCTAAATATTTCTGGAAGAGATAAAGATTTGATAATATCAGGGGGTCTAAACGTATACCCCGCAGAGGTTGAACGGGTTATGGATGCTTTACCACAGGTGGGTGAATCCGCACTCATTGGCATACCACACCCTGATTTTGGCGAAGGCGTGACTGCTGTGATAACACTTAGGAATGGGCATGCAACCGTCAATGAACAGAACCTTCGAAACCGTATTCGTAATCAGCTTGCAAGTTTTAAAGTACCTCTAAAGATCATAGTAAAAGACCAGCTCCCCAAAAATGCAATGGGAAAGATCCAAAAAAATCTTTTGCGAACCGAGTTTGAGGATACCTATTCAGAGAAATCATAGTTTTCAAAAACTTAAAGATTGCCTCAGGAATTATTTTATCAGAAGCTGGAATTCTTTCCATTCGCCGGGGCTCATTTGTGAATTCACAGCATCAACATCTTCGCCTGCAAGCAGTCGTTTAATACAAGCTAAACCTTTACCCGATAATTGTACGCCATTTAAACGGTAATCAGTGAAAGCTGCAAAAGCTTCTGGTACCCAGTCAGCCACAATTTTTAATATTTCATCCGCATAAACTCTTATTTCATACTGAGCATGAGAATCTGCTCTCAACCTTAAGAAATGAAACAAGTTATGTAGATTTGTTTTCCAGTACCATTGTGTATAAATATTCATAGGAAGGTTCATTCGTGCCAATTCTCGAGCCAGTCCCTCCTTATTCTCCTGTGAAAGCATACTTTCATAATTATCGTAGGCTCTCATACTGTCAGATTTTAGAATCTCCAGTACTTTTTCTGCTTCTTGTCCTTTCAAAAGGTCACCGCGTCCTTGATGGTTCTTCTGTGATTGAGATGCCAACTGATCCTCTTTTGGAATATAAAATTCTCGATCTAGTATAGAATACCTGGCTGAATACTCATTTACATTTGCGGTTCGGTGCCTAATCCACTGCCTTGCAACAAACACTGGTAGTTTAATGTGCAGTTTGATCTCACACATTTCGAAAGGAGTTGAATGCCAATGGCGCATTAAATATCGAATTAAACCTGCATCATCACGAGATTTCTTGGTTCCCTGTCCATATGAAACGCGCGCCGCTTGAACAATAGCATTATCGTCTCCCATGTAATCGATTACTCGAACAAATCCATGATCAAGAACTTCATAGGCCTTGTAGAGATGCTCTTCCATTCCAGGTACCGTCGCTCTTCGCGTTTCCGAAGTCGAGTTAACCTGCTCTAGAATCGCAGCCTTTTGTTCAGTGGTCAAAGTCATATTATTACTTTCATACTAGTTTTATTTAGAGATTCGTTTTATCGATAAGAAATACTATAGAGAGAGGACACCCTGAGATGAAGATCAAATATTTACATACAATGGTTAGAATTAAAAATATCGAAAACTCACTGAGGTTTTACAAAGATCTACTTGGGTTAGAGGAAACTCGGCGCATAGATAATGAGGCTGGAAAATTCACATTGATATTTCTTGCGCCTCCTGGACAAGAAGATTGTCCAGTTGAACTCACTTACAACTGGGATACAACCGAAGATTATGATGAAGGTCGAAATTTTGGTCATCTTGCTTATGAAGTTGATGATATTTATGAAACCTGCAAGAGGCTTCAAGAAAATGGTATTAAAATCAATCGTCCCCCAAGAGATGGTCGAATGGCCTTTGTCCGATCACCAGATAATATATCAATTGAATTGCTTCAAGCTGGAGACGCACAAGAACCGTCCGAACCGTGGCTTTCAATGAAAAACGAAGGCCATTGGTAGTGAACTCGATTAGGTCTTGAAAATTTCTTTATAATCGACATAATAAAGATGTCTTGTTTTCAGGACTATGGTGATAAACGCGCATGGAATAAACGGATCGGACCCGGGGGCGGTACCCGGCGGCTCCACCAAAAACTATGGGGCCGAAATAGGATCGACGAACGTCAAAAGATGTTAGCTTTTACTCGGCGGGACGGCCACCGATATCGGCGCAAAACGTATAGTTGCAAATGACAATTATGCTCCGGTAGCCGTTGCTGCGTAAGCAGTAACTAAACCGAAACTTAAGTCCAGTATGATAGCTCGTACTGGCGGGGTTCGCAGGCACCTGGCAACAGAAGCCTGCACTAACTATGGGTTTGCCAAGGACAATCGGCTTCTATCGATAAACCCATACCATCGTAGTTTTGAAAAGGCACTTATGACCAATATTATCAATTATAAAAAGATAATGAACTCAGCATCGCTCGGTGCTATCAGAGATATCCTTTTGGATGTATCGCAAAATGGTTTGCCTGGAGAACATCATTTTTATATTACTTTTAATATGGTAAATGAGGGGGTAGAGACCTCAATTTCCCTAAAAGAGCAATATCCTGAGGAAATGACAATTGTAATTCAAAACTGGTACGATGGTTTTCTTGTTACTGATGAAGCATTTTTCATCACTTTGAATTTTGGAAATAGTCGGGAAACTATGAAGATTCCGTTTTCATCCATAAAATCGTTTGTCGATCCATCTGTCGAATTTGGTTTGAGCTTTGACCCACAACTTGATGCAATGATTTCGTCACCCACCGAGGTACAAACGGATAGTGATGAAACTCTTGAACCGAATTTAGAGTCGGATAACAAACCCGCTTCAGAGAGGAAAAGTGGTGAAGTCATAAGCCTTGAGAGCTTTAGAAAACCATAACACCCCCACTTTTTTGAGAAAAAACAACGTTTAGAGGAAAATATGACTAACTTTAGAGTTGAGACAGATAGCTTTGGCGAAATGCAAGTATCGAGTGAGAAGTATTGGGGTGCACAGACACAGCGCTCACTAATGAATTTTCCTATTGGTTGGGAAAAGCAGCCAGAGTCTATGATAAAGGCACTCGGTATAATTAAATTGGCAGCAGCCAAAGTAAACATGAAACAAAATAAGTTAGACCCTAAAATTGGGAATCTGATAACAACTGCAGCTAATGAGGTAGTTGCAGGCAAATATAATGAACATTTCCCACTATCCATATGGCAAACAGGCTCAGGAACCCAAAGCAATATGAACGCAAATGAAGTCATCGCTAACATTGCCATAGGAAAAATGGGTGGTATTTTAGGCAGTAAAACACCAGTACACCCAAATGATCATGTCAATATGTCCCAAAGCTCAAACGATACGTTTCCGACAGCTATGCACATAGCAATAGCAATGATTGCTAACAATGAAACTATTCCAGCCTTAAAAAAGCTAAATAACGCTCTCTTGAAGAAGACAGAAGAGTTCAAAAAAATAGTAAAAATAGGAAGAACTCACACCCAAGATGCAACACCTTTAACTCTGGGTCAAGAATTTAGCGGGTATGCTTTCCAAATCAGTCAAGGAATAAAACGCATTACAAAATCTTTGGAAGATATTTACCTTATTGCACAAGGAGGAACTGCCGTCGGTACCGGTCTCAATACTGAGGTTGGTTTTGATGAGGCGGTCGCACAGGAAATTGCAAACACAACTCAATTACCTTTCCAGACAGCTTCAAATAAATTTGAAGCTCTCGCTACTCAAGACGCAATAGTTGAACTGTCTGGTAGTGTAAAAACTGTTGCTATGAGCATTTTCAAAATAGCGAATGACCTCCGATTTTTGGGTTCTGGTCCAAGATGCGGTTTAGGTGAATTGCTCCTCCCTGAAAATGAACCAGGGAGCTCTATTATGCCGGGGAAAGTAAACCCTACGCAAGTTGAGGCCATTACTATGGTTTGTGCACAAATACTTGGAAACGATACAGCAATTGGCTTTGCGGGGAGCCAAGGGCATTTTGAACTCAACGTGTATAAGCCAATGATAGGTTACAACATGCTTCAATCCTTGCAGCTAATTGGGGACTCAGCTTCAGCATTTACAGACAACTGTATTCGAGACTTACAGGCTGACAAACAAAGGATTTCAAAACTTATGAATGAAAGTTTGATGCTCGTTACAGCGCTAACTCCCAAAATTGGTTACGACAAAGCGACAACAGTCGCAAAAACCGCTCATAAAAATGGAACAACTTTACGAGAAGAAGCCATAAACCTAGGGTTTGTTGATGGTGAAACATTTGATAACATTGTAAAACCCGATGAAATGTTGGGACCAAAGTGAAAACCAAAATAAGTTCGTACTAAATTTATGGATAATTAATGACGAACTCTCGGCCCAAAAAAAGATCCCTTACATTAAATGGGCATAGGACTTCAGTGTCATTGGAAGATCCATTTTGGAATTATTTTTGCAAACTTGCGATAGAAAAAAATATCTCTCTAAACACACTTGCGTCAGATATTGACTTTGAAAGACAATCAGACATTGGTCTTGCAACATCAATACGAATATTTTGTTTAACTGAAGCTATAAAACATTAATTCACCAAGGCTATCGAGTCAGTTGGCAGTATCAACTTCTTAACAGGTCTTTGCCGCCCTAACCAAAGATGGTTAAGAATGGTAGAGCCTCGAGTAACCAAAACGAAAGGCTCGTAAATCCTCCAGATAAAAGGAGAAAACCAACCAATATTAGTAGAATGCCCATACCTTTTTCTACTTTAGCCAAGTGCAACTTGATAGGTGAAAACAAACTTAACGATTTGGCAAAAAAGACACCAAATAATAAGAATGGACAGCCTAACCCAAAAGCATAAACGGCCATTAAGGTCACTCCATGACCGAATGAGTCTGCTTGAGCAGACATTGATAAAATAGCTCCTAAAATAGGTCCGATGCAGGGCGTCCATCCAAAAGCGAAAGCTATTCCAAGTACATATGCGCCGACGAGGCCCCCACCACCTGACTTAAAGTCAAAGCGAGCCTCCCTATTTAATATCGGAACCCTAATTATACCCAAAAAATGGAACCCAAATACAAGAACAATTAATCCTGAGATATACCCCATCTCATTTTGGTAGTTTAAAAAAAATGATCCTAAAGCCGCTGCAGCCAACCCAAGCATTATAAAAACGGTAGATAGTCCTAAAACAAACGATATTGAAATAAGTGTGAGAGACGTCTTTTGGGAACCCTTTAGCGAAGATTTTTTCAGATTCGATACCGATGATCCCGCCATAAATGCTAGATATGGGGGTACAATTGGCAAAACACAGGGCGATAAAAAGCTAAAAATTCCAGCAGAAAACGAAATTAATACAGACATAATAAACGAAACTTCCGTTAGCTCCTGGCCAAACATTATATTTCTTTCTTTACTTGAAATTTGAGTACTTTTAACGAACACTAGGTGAGGTGCCTAGGACCTATTCTGCCGCATGTAAATGAGAAATAGGTACTACTCCCAAAGCTGTGATGATTTCATCACGTTTTTGAGAAGCTTCTTGAATCGATTTCTCTTTAATATGACCAAACCCTTTTATATCCATTGGAAGTAATGCCATTTGTTCTAGTAAGTGACGATTAGATAGTTTGTAGAGCGGTAAGAATTTCTTAAGGTCAGTTTCATATTGGGACACAAGCTTTATTTCGTTTTTCCGTTCCGCAGAATAGGCAAACAAATCGAGCACTGTCCCTCTTATAAACTTTGCTTTGGCTAATAATTTCAAAACAAACAAGAACCAGGGCCCAAATTGTTTCTTTTTAATTTTTCCACTTTTATTCTTGCGACTTAACAACGGCGGTGCCAAATAAAAGCTAACTTTTGGATACTTTTCAAATTCTTGTGATAACGCCTCTTCTAAGTATTTCGTGTGGAGCCGTGCAACTTCGTATTCGTCCTTAATAGCCAAAAGCTTAAAGTAACCTTTGGCAACCGCCAGAGCTAACTTTTTGTCTATAGTTTTTGCCTTATCAACAAGAGTTTCATATTTAAATGCCAATTGATTATTTTGATATTCTTTAAGTCGCCACTTTCGATCAGCTACCACTTCATCAAGTGTCTCACAACTGCCAGATGCGTTACTAACCTTTTCATTTTGTTTTTTCATAAAGTTTGGGTCGACTGCCGCCCAACGCCCTAAATCAAAAGCTCTTAAATTTCCTTCAACACCAGCTTTGTTTAACTCAATTGCTCTTTTGATAGCTGCCATAGATAGTGGCACCAAACCCTTTTGCCACGCAGCGCCTAGAAGAAGCACATTTGCATATATTGAATCCCCTAAAAATGCCTTAGCTATGGCAATAGGATCAAAAAATTCAACATTTTCTATTCCAACTTTTGCTGTAATAGCCAACCGCATACGTTCTGTTGGCAAGGAGAAATCCCGGTCAAGAGCAAATTCGCCTACGTTTGCTTCATTACTTGCACACACGGCTTTTGTTTCGTTACGCCTTAAAAGTGACAGTGTCTTTTCGCCGGCGCTTACCATTAATTCTCCACCAATAAGGGAGTGAGCTTCCTCATCAGCAACCCGAATGGCACTGATATTTTTAGGACTTTCCGCAATTCGACAATGGATATGCACGGCCCCACCTTTTTGAGCAAGTCCTGCCATTTCCATAACGCCAACACCTTTACCTTCGAGGTGAGCGGCCATAGCCAACAGTGCCCCAATTGTTACGACACCCGTGCCCCCTACTCCAGTTATAACGATATTAAATGTACTTTGAATTGAAGGGACTTGAGGACTTTCCAAATGTGGAATAATAACGTCATCAGGGGCATTTTGTCTTAAAACTGCACCTTCAATTGAGACAAAGCTCGGACAGAACCCATCCACACAAGAAAAGTCTTTATTACATGAAGATTGATCAATTTGGCGCTTTCGACCTAAATGAGTTTCCTTTGGCAAAATCGCAACACAGTTGGATTGAATGCCACAATCACCGCACCCCTCGCACACTTCGGGATTAATGAATATTCTTTTATCCGGATTGGCAAATTTTCCTGTTTTTCGTCTTCGTCTTTTTTCCGCAGCACAAGTCTGTATGTAAACTAAGGCCGTGACACCTTTTATTGAAGCTAGAGTTTTCTGTGCTAAAATCAGTTCATCTCTTGGATATACATCTACGAGGTTTTCAAATTGTGATAGGATGAGATCCTCTTTTTCGTCATAAACGCCTATAACTTTCTTTACGCCAACGGCTTGCAACTCCTTTACAATATCAAGAGCTCCAATATCTCCATCGTGACCCTGACCACCGGTCATGGCGACTGCATCATTAAATAAAATTTTATACGTTATATTTGTTTTTGCACTCACGGCAGCCCTTATCGACATTAAGCCCGAGTGATTGTAAGTCCCATCTCCAACATTTTGAAAGACGTGCGGGTTAGTAGAAAATGGTGCCTCACCAATCCAATTTGCACCCTCCCCCCCCATATGTGTGTAACCCTCCGTTTCGCGATCCATCCACTGAGCCATATAGTGGCACCCAATACCGGCGTACGCTCGAGCTCCTTTCGGTATTTTCGTCGATGTATTGTGAGGGCATCCAGCACAAAAATATGGTGTTCGTGCAGGAACAGGTGCGTTGGTTTCACCACATCTTATTTGGGTAAGCTCATTTATTTTTTTCTTTATAAAAGGCGAACGAGTGAGCGCAAAAATCTTTTCGCCTAGAACAAGCGCTATGGCAATGGGTTCAAGTGCAAAATGACTTTGGAATAAATTTTTTCCCAATTCATCTGTACCGCCAATTACCACAGGCTTATCAGGGCGATTAAAGAAAATCTCTTTAACTTGGCCCTCTATTAGTTTTCGTTTTTCTTCGACGATAATTATTTTACTTAAGCCACCAGACCACTCAATTAAACCCTCGGGTTCAATTGGCCAAACCATTCCAATTTTATATGTCGAAATTCCAAACTCAGCGGCCTTACTTTCATCAATTCCAAGAATTTCTAGGGCGTGAGTCATATCTAGCCAACTTTTCCCAGCCGATATTATCCCTATTTTTGCATTTTTATTTTTAAATCCCACGCCATCCAAACAATTGGCTTTTGCAAATTTCTGTACGGCTGGCAGTTTTTCAATATGAAGTCTTTTTTCTTGGTCAATTGGTAAATCTGTTAAGCGAATGGATACATCACAATTTGGCAATTCAGCACTTTTTATTAGTTTTACTTTATCAATACGCCCATCAACAACTTCACTGACTTCTACGGTATCCTTTACACATTTTAATCCAACCCAAACGCCCGCATATCGACTGAGAGCCCAACCCACGGCGCTATAATCCAAAATCTCCTGAACGCCTGCAGGTGATAAAATTGGCATCATGGCATCCATTAACGCATATTCCGACTGATGCAGCGTTGTTGAGCTTTCTCCAGTATGATCATCGCCCATAGCCACAATGACTCCTCCAAACGGAGACGTCCCAGCTAAATTGGCATGTCGGAAGACATCTCCAGAACGATCCACTCCTGGACCTTTCCCATACCAAAGGCCAAATACGCCATCAAAACGGCCTTCGCCTCGCAATTCCGCCTGCTGGGTACCCCAAAGGGCAGTCGCTGCATTGTCCTCATTTAAACCGGGTTGAAACAATACGTTCCAATGGGCAGTTTCAATTTGAGCACGCTCAAATTGTTGGTCCAAAGCGCCAAGTGGAGAACCTCGATATCCTGTTACATAACCGGCGGACATAATTTTGTTTTTTTTATCTCGAGCTGCCTGCATTAAAACAGCCCGTACGAGAGCTTGCGTGCCCGACAGCAATACTTCGTTTTTATCGAGATCGTAACGATCGCTTAACGATACTTGATTCAGCATATCCACCCCACGCTTACTGCTCACATACCACAGTGTCTGAAAATTTCAAAAAAATCTATATCAAATATTTATTATTTCTGCGATTAATTTTTCTATTTGTTCGCCTGATATCTGTGAAGAACGGATCCTATTAAGTTTTATTTTTAAGCATTTTTTTCAATTTATTATCTCATGTTGAAAACAAACTTATTGATTAAATTCGTTATTTATGTGACATGTAAATTAAACCTTACACTTCTTCACATTTGGCGAGAGAATAATGGATTGGGATAAACTGCGAGTTTTTCATGCTGTCGCCGATGCGGGAAGCCTGACACATGCGGGGGATCGAATTCGTCTGTCACAATCAGCTGTGAGCCGCCAAATCCGAAACCTTGAAGAAAGCTTAAATGTTATACTTTTTCATCGTCACGCACGTGGATTAATACTCACTGAGCAGGGCGAACTACTTTTTGAAGCTACTCGCCAAATGTCAAAAAAACTTGAAACCGCTTCAGCACGAATAAAAGATAGTAAAGATGGCGTATTTGGCGAACTTCGAGTGACAACAACGACTGGATTTGGAACACTTTGGCTCGCACCGAGATTAGGTCGTCTTTACGAAAAATATCCTAAATTAAGAATAAACTTAATGCTCGAAGAACGGGTCCTGGATCTGCCCATGCGTGAAGCTGATGTTGCTATACGAATGAAAGAACCTAGTCAGGCTGACCTCATTCGAAGGCGTTTGATGCAAATTAATATGAAATTATTTGCACATAGAGACTATATAGATCAGCATGGAATTCCCACAGTGGTTGAAGATATGGCAAAGCACCGCTTAATTTGTCACAGCCCAGAATCCCCTCAGGTAAGTGCTGGTGTTAAATGGATTGAGCCATTTTTGAACGCAAATGACTCATCCGTTATGATGGTCAATAATTACTTCGGTATACTTCAGGCCGTTCTACATGGTTTTGGAATTGGGGCCCTGCCTCATTATCTTACTTTAGACTTTCCAGAATTAATTACGGTCCTTCCAGATATCGTTTCTGATCCCGTTCCAGTTTTTCTCGCCTATCCAGAAGAGTTAAGAAATTCAAAAAGAGTGAACGCTTTTCGTGATTTTGTGATAGAGGAAATGGTAGAAGATAAAAAAAAGGGCCTTAATAAAGAGTAGATCTAATAAACGGGTAGCTTAATTATTTCACTTTTACCCTTTTCACCTTTAATCATATATTTATAGCCTGTAATTATAACATTTATTCATCCTAAAAATCTCTCTTCAATGCAAAATAAAATTCAAAAATTTGATGCTGTTATAATTGGTGCGGGTGCTGCTGGAATGATGTGTGCTATTCAAGCAGCCCAACGAGGAAAATCTGTTTTAATTATTGAGCATACAAAAAAAGTTGGTGAGAAGATACGAATTTCAGGCGGAGGACGGTGCAACTTCACCAATTTAAATGTCACAACCGATAATTTTCTATCAAATAATTCTAGATTTTTAACATCAGCGCTCTCTAGGTTTAATCAGCATGACTTCATTTCCCTCGTAGAGTCCGCTTCAATTTCCTATCATGAAAAAACTCTTGGCCAACTCTTTTGCGATGGTTCCGCATCACAAATAATTACCATGCTGACAGAAAAAATGATGGTTGAAAATGTAACGATAAAACTCAGCACAATAGTTCAATCTATCGAGAAAAATGATGCCTTTAAAATCAACCTTGACGATAGTGCCATTGAAGCGACTTCTCTCGTTATAGCGTGCGGGGGAAAATCAATTCCAAAAATTGGAGCGTCAAATTTTGGATATTTAATTGCTGAGCAATTTGATCTAGCTGTAATTCCCACACGGCCAGCGCTTGTGCCTCTGGTTTTTGCACATTCAGATTTGACCAAAACCAAACCACTTGCCGGTATGGCACTGCATGCCAGCGTTACCTGCGAGAAAACAAAATTTGAAGAAGGTTTTTTATTTACCCACAGAGGTCTTTCCGGGCCTTCCATTTTGCAAATTTCCTCCTATTGGCAAGAGGGCAAAAGCATTGATATCAATCTTTGCCCCAACGTTAATCTTTATGAAACCCTTTTCAATATGAAAGCAGAGTTTGGCCGTAAGAAAATTGAAAGTGTAGTTTCCGAATTTCTTCCCAGCCGGCTTGCTAATATTATTATAACTCAAAGTGGGATTACTGGGAATTTAGCAGATCAATCAAAAAAAACCTTCGAGTAATTACTGAGCTTATTCAAAACTGGACACTTAAGCCATCTGGGTCAGAGGGGTATCGAACCGCTGAGGTTACCCTTGGAGGAGTAAATACAGACGAGCTTAATTCAAAAACTATGGAATCAAAAAAAGTTAAGGGATTGTATTTTATTGGAGAAGTGGTTGACGTGACAGGATGGCTTGGTGGTTATAATTTTCAATGGGCCTGGTCCTCAGGCTGGGTCGCTGGAAATGAATTATAATCGCCTTTCCTCTTCTTAAAATATAAGTTAAAGCAACAATTTTAAACCTGCAACTCAAGCGATATTATTTAGGCTCATAATTAAAATATGAAACCACTAAAATTAGAAATTAATAACGAGTTTTTTGCTGTTTGGTATCTTAAAGGACCAGAAAATTCGCCAATACTGCACTGGTTTCATGCAAATGGATTTAATGGGCCAACCTATGAAAACCTATTGAAAAAACTTTCTCAATTTTGTCATGTTTATGCGTGGGACGCCCGAGCACACGGACTAAGCTCTCAATTAAAATTGCCAAAGAAAAACAATGTTTATAAACAATACGTGGCCGACTTTGTGAAATTAATAAATGTCTTATATGAAAAACACTCGATACCCATTATTGTGGCAGGTCATTCCTTTGGGGCTACGGTCTGCATAAAAGCCGAAGCCACTTTAAAAGGTAAGATATCAAAACTCATACTTGCCGACCCAGTGCTTTTTACGCCATTTGTAGCAAGAGCAAGTGAAATTTTTCGGCTTTTAAAATTTAAGCAGCCAAGAGCAATATATCTTGCTAAAAATGCCGCGAACAGACAAAATATATGGCCATCCCAAAATGACGCGTTACTCAGTTTATCGCAAAAACAACTTTTTAAAAACTGGGATGAAACCTCGCTTCAAAATTATATTCAATATGGTACAACTAGCTCCTCAGAAAGCGTGCAATTACGATGCCCCCCTGAGATTGAATCATTTATTTTTAAAGAAAGTGAAAATGAGTTTTTATCTCAAGAAATAATGAATTTATCAATTCCAACTCACGTTTATTTTGCCTCAAAGGGATCACCAGCTTTTGGCAAATCCGCATTTAGAAAATCAGACAATACACAAACCCGTATGATAATACCTTCAACAACCCACTTATTTCCAATCGATCAACATGTAAAATTTAGTAAAGAAATTTTAAAGCATGTTATTTGAAATTAACAAAAAATTTAAAAGTTCGGCGAATAAAAGACGTGCAGTTTTAAAAATGAGAGAATAAGATTATTTATGGAAAAAATTTTTATTATTCTCCTTATGACTGTCTGGTCAAACGGTGAACCAGAAATCATCCAATATGGAACAAGTGTTTTAGGAGAGTCGTTTTTAACACGGCAGGATTGCGAAGCCAGATTAATAAATTTGGCAGACGGTCAGAATTTAAATCAGGAAAAAGGTATTGCCGGTATAGCTAGAACAAATATCGTTTTTAGATCCCGAGATGCCGATGAGCGCGTTGATCAGGAATATTCCTGCCTTGAAGTGAATTTCCAAAAAAAATCAAAGTGACTCATTAAAAAGAATGCAAAATAAAAACGATATTCAACAGAGCTTGCTAAAGTTACTTATATTTTTTGAGTTTATGTTTTTACTTCTCGGGGTTAGCCTTCCGTTAGCCACTATTGATGAATTTTGGTTTTTTTCATCTGAATTTTCAGTGGTGTCCCTAGCATACACCCTTTTTAATTCTCGGGAATATGCTCTTGCCACAATTATCATCGCATTTGGCTTGATTTTCCCAATTCTCAAAATTTTTCAGCACAGTCTTCAATCTCAATTTCTTCAGACCTTACCCCTTCATAAATTTGCGCTGCTTGATATTTTCTTATTAAGTTTTTTGGTTTTTGGAGGAAAGATGTCATATTTTTATGCAGTTGACCTACAATTGGGATTTTACTTTATGCTTTTCTCAATTCTTTTGAGTTTTTTACATATCATAATCGTTAATTACCAGTTCAAAAAAAGTAAATTGTAATTCAGGATAGACCTATATTTGCAATAAAATTCTTGTGTAGAGAGCCCCATACTGACACTTATGAAGCATAAAACATGCCAATCTTTGAAAAAAACTTATAAAAATTCATTAGTAAACAATTCCACTCATGGTCGTTTTTACAGTTGATGAAGAAACAAACTTAGCAGGAAAAATATGAGCTTTGTAATAAATACGAACATTAGTAGCCACTTCTCAACACAGCATCTTGATAGTCACTCAAGGACAAAAGATTCATCCATTGGATCGCTTTCATCAGGAAAAAGGGTTAATGCTGCTGGTGACTTTCTAAAAGGCGAGTCCATAGCTAATAACTTTCTAGTTCAGTCAAGTGCATTGAAATCGAGTCTTTCAGTTGTCAAAAATGGAATAAATTTAGCAGGTAATGCTGTACAAATTCTTGGTAATAGTGAAGCGATGCTGCAAGAGATGCGTGAACTAGCTATACAATCGTCAAACGGTACATATCTTCCGCGAACAGGCAAGGCTCTTTATACGCAGGCCACAGCATCATTTAATGTAACAGGAGGATCGCCTGGTACCTTCGCCTCTGGAACGATTCAACTCACCGGAGCAACGGAGGGGACAGCAGCATCAGGTTCACTAGGTTTTTCTGGGGCATCAGCGGGCGCAGTCGCGAGTGCTAGCTTTTCAATTAGTGGGGCTGTTGCCGGAGTAAATGCAGCAAACACACTTACGATTGGTGGGGCTGTTGACGGTACAAGTGCGACTGGGACCATCCAAATTAGCGGTGGCACTGCTGGAGGCGGAAACACAATAGACTCAATCACGCTTGGTGGTGTAAATATTCTATCTTCGGCAATAGCACACACTGGTAATAACTCCACTACTGCTGCAAATGTATTGGCTAGCATTTCAGCCTCAGGTTATAATGCGACCCAGTCAGGCAGTACTATAACTCTTACTTCAACCACAAAAAATGAAACTCAAAACGGGACAGTCTTGTCTGTTTCAACGTCAGGGAATGCCAGTGCGAGTACAAATAATATAAGCGGAGCCAACTATGCCTCTCAAAATACAATTAATGGATTAACAGTCAATGGAAACGATGTATTGGGTGGGGCAACATTAGACGTTACTGGGGGAACAAGTGCGATCGCAACAGCCATTCGTGGTGCATTTTCAAGCTCAGGTCATACCGTGTCAGGATCTGGGGCTAATGTGACGATTACATCAAATACTAAAAATGCAGCTGAAAACAGTCACGCAATTGCGTTGAGTATGGCTAACGTTGCTGGAGCAACAGCGACAAGTAACGACTCCGGACTTACGTTAACTGGAGGAGTGACGACATCGCAAACTACAATTAACACTCTGAAAGTAGACGGATCAAATGTGTTATCTGGTGGCTCCTTGACCGTTACCGGAGACTCAACTGCAGTTGCAACAGCGATTCGCAACGCATTCTCAAGCTCAGGTCACTCCATATCAGGATCTGGGGCCAATATAACAATTACCTCAAACACAAAAGATACGAACCAGAACGACGATACTATTATTCTGGATATGTCCAATAATTCTGGTGCAACGGCTACAAGTAATGCCGGTGGATCTGATGGTCTAACACTAGCAAACGGAGAAACAGCAACTACGACTACGATTTCTTCTGTAACTGTAGCAGGAATTAATGGAAGCAATAATTTAATTGATGGATCTGGCTCAATAACTGTAACTGGCGACAGTGGGGATATTGCCACAGCAGTTGCGGCTCGACTTCAAGGACATGGTGAATTCGCTTCTGTTTTTGTGAGTGGTGGAAGTAATGTTACTTTTGTTTCCAGTACAAAAGAGGTTGCACAGAATGGTAGTGCTATAGGCGTAACCGCTTCGCATGGAGGAGGAGCGTCCACAACTACCGCCAATACGGGTACTTTGACAGGTGGTGATGATACTTCAACAAATACCATATCTGCAATAACTGTAAATGGCGTCAACATCTTGGGAGCAAATGTGGTACATAACGGCGGAAACTCTGGAACTGCCACATCGATAAAAAATGCGATAAACTCAAATTCAGGTAATTCAGGATACCGTGCAGAAAACAGTAGTTCTTCAACTATAACGATAACAGCAACGGATAAAGATACAACTGATAATGGCTACGTTATTGCCATGACAAAGTTAAATAATGGCGTAGTACTTAATGAGGTAGCACAGGGAACAGTCACAAATATGAGTGGCGGGCTTACTCCAAACACTAATGCTTTTACCAATATTAGTGTGAACGGACAACAAATAAATAGCAATATTATTGCCCACACCGGAAATAATACTGCGGCGGCGGCGGCGATAGCAAGTGATATTAACGCAACGGATAGTGAAACAGTCCAAATTATAAATGGTGAAAGAATAGTAGTTAGTAGAAACTATACAGCCTCATCTACAGGAGCCACTGTAAATATTTTTTCCGATACAATACCATTTTGGGAGGACAATGATAAATCGCTTACTGTTGCTGTTCAGGGAGATGCGACTCACGATAATGATAACTCTGCTGCGGTGATGGACGGATCCATCCGGCAAAGTGGTGGAGCCGTTGTCTATATTAACAATCGAATAAAAGACATTGTTAAAGAAGTAGACGATCAACTTTTAAATGCACAGCATAATGAGCAGAACCTATTTACAGGAAATACACTTTCTTTTTATACTGGCACCGACGTTGAAAGTTCAATAAATACACCTACTTTCACCTACACAGCACTCAATACAGAAACACTAGACCTAACGGTGAATTCTGCCTCAACGTCAATTGAATATATAGACACCAACCTTGGCTCCATTAGAGCTCTACAATCGCAATATGTAGCTTTCTCAAATACACTTGAGTTTGAAATCGACTATATCGAGGAAGCACTTTTACAAAATTCGCAAACCCTAAGTAAAATTGTTGACACTGACGTTGCGATTGAAACTTCACGGCTAGTGAAAGCACAATTTTTGGAGGATGCCGCCTTGGCAATGTATCTTAAAACTAGAATGCAAAAACGAGACGTTATGAGTTTATATTTCAGCCAGTCAAAAGTCGAAGGCCAAGGAAAATTTTATTTTTAATACTCTTTCATGTAAATTATTAATTGGGGGTAATTAAGGCTTTTTACCAAATAAACACCACACATTAGAAAATAACTTTGAATTTCTCAACTTTCATGTCCACAAAAAATAGTCTAGATAAGAGTCTAATGAAATGATTAGAGAGTGACATGAACCAAACCGATGAGAACATTCAGTATATATTACCAACGCATAGAATAAAGATACTGGGCTTTGTAATTTTTGGGCTAATTCTATTTTTGATTTACGCTTTATCAAATATCAACGAAAAAACTTCTCTTTTGGATTTTTTACTTATACCAGCACTTGTTGGTATTGGATTTTGGTTTCGACGATTTTTAAGAGTGTATGCGAAAGTTGGTTTTAATATAAATGACTCAGGCTTATTTAACCTCGACAATACCTTAATATGTAGCATTACAGATATTGAGAGAGTGGATGTGAGTCCATATACCTTCAAATCTGCTAATGGCTTTATAATTCATTTAAAAAAAAGAAGTGCCTTTAAATTTGTACCAGGATTATTTTGGCAAGTTGGCCGTAGAATTTCCATTGGCGGCATGATCTCCAAAAGTGAAAGTAAATATCTCTCAAATACCCTTATCAGTTTTATTGAAAACAAACATTAGTCAAGAGAGGTCTTGTAAACTTTTTTAGTAATAAAGCAAAATATTAGAAATAATATTCAATAAGAGTGTCATTTAATTCCCGGTTTTACATTTAAATAATTTGCTATTAATATCAAAGCAGCCCCAAGAAAAACATAGATATCCACGAACTCACCATAAAATAGCATTCCAATGATAGCAATTAGTGGTAAACGTACAAAGTCGATGGGCATAACGATACTAACAGGAGCCAAAGTAAGAGATTTTGTCAGACAAAAATGTGCCGTAAGGCCAGCTATGCCAATCAAGACAAGCCATGGGAAGGTTTCAGTGGAAGGAATATTTATGCTAAAATCATAACCTGCACAAATAAATCCAAAAATAATTTGTAAGCCCGTCAAATAAAAAAGAATTTTAGTCAACGAATTTTTTATAGTAAGTTTTCGCGTTAAGATTGCAGCACCAGCAAAACCGATCGCAGACAGTGCCCCCGCTAATACTCCGAGATTTAGTGCTATAAATTCCGGTCGAGCAACAATTAATACACCTAAGAATCCCAAGCCAGCAATAAGTATCTTTATTCGGGTTAATTGCTCACCAAGGAATAATGCCGCTAGTAGTATTACCCAGATTGGTGCAGTAAATTCTAATGCGAATAACTGTGTCAACGGGATTAATGGTAACGCGAAAAACCAAAGATTTTGTCCAATAAAATGAAAAATATTTCGTAAAATGTTCAAGTGTAAATATTTCAAATCTATTTCACGATATGTACCAAAAATCCAAGCGGCGGTTACTACAATTAAAAATCCAATTATCGAACGGTAGAGCATGATTTCAAAAGTATCTAACGGACCGGATACAGCTCGACCAGCAATAGCCATTGACGTAAATGAAATAATAGCACCTATCATCCATAGCACTGCATGTATGTTCATAATTTGAAGGTTTGTAAAATTCACACCACTCCCACTGAATTTATTCACAAATATTTATGTTTTTTAACCTAACACTTTCATACAAAATTAAAAAATGTATCAAGCGATAATTAAAAAGTACAAGTTACTTGATTTTAAGTTGAATGCAATTATTTTACTCTCAATAAACACACAAAGGAGAGGTTATAGATGTTAAAAATTACTATGTTAATTTTATCAGGACTAATTATCTACTTTTTTCTGCGAACCAGAAAAGGCATGTTGAAAATTGACGATATTTATAACAAAGAGAACTCTGCAGAAATGAAGCAAAAGCAATTAGAACAACAAAAACGATTAATCAAGAACAAGACATTTAAATGAAAACCGAACGAAATATTAATGTTTTTGGTTGCAGACTACAATAAGGCTTTAAGCTAACTAAATCCTTACATCACGATTAATGCTCTGGTACCAATTATGAAATCAATTTTTTTTGGCAAATTCAAATAAGTATCGATTCGATTAAGCGCTAAATATGGCAATAAAACTTAAGGTGGTGGAGGGGATAGGATTCGAACCTATGTAGGGTTTCCCCGACGGAGTTACAGTCCGTTGCATTTGACCGCTCTGCCACCCCTCCATTGAGACATTTCTATACTTTATCGAGCCAAAACCCTTTTCTCAAAAAAATGTAGTAAACTCAAACGCAATCTCTAAGCATAAACTAAAAAAGTGCAAGTAAGATTTTCTCTAATATTCATTTTATATGCTAGATGTACTAAAGTCGCCTTTTATAAACGCTTATGATAAGAATTCATCAGAAAATAAATAGAAGAATGACTTATGATAGCCATGAAAGGTCACCCGTGAAAAAAAATAAAAAGCCTGAATGGGTTATAAAAAAAGAAAAGGACCCAGAAAATAAACTTAATAACCACGTTTGGTTATTTGGACTACACGCAGTTAGGGATGCGTTGGATAATCCAAATAGAATAAAATATACTCTGATGGTAACACCCAACGCCCAAACAAAACTAACGGCTTCCATTGAAAGTTCTGGAGTCCAAACCAAAATAGTTGATCCACGAAAATTTTTTTCACCAATTGACAAACAATCTGTACACCAAGGGGCCGTTCTAGAAGTTTGTCCTCTAAATTGGGGCTCACTATCAGAAGTTTGTGCACCAAAAGATAAAGATAAATTAGTTTTACTCCTTGATCGAGTGACTGACCCACACAATGTTGGTGCAATCTTACGATCTGCAGAGGTATTTGGTGCCACCGCGGTCGTTACCCCGGCAAGATATAGTGTGCCCGAAACTGGGTCATTGGCAAAGAGTGCTTCGGGCTCGTTAGAAAGGCAACCATACCTCAGGGTGCCGAATCTTGCACGTGCAATAGCAAGCTTAAAACAGATGGGGTACTTTTGCATTGGCTTGGACGGAACAAGCTCTATTGATATTGTAGACGGCTTTACAGACGTTCCACCCGGCCCGATCGCTTTAATTGTTGGCTCAGAAGGGCCGGGATTACGAGAGCTAACATTAAAAAATTGTGATTCCATTGTTAAAATATCAAGTTATGGTACCTTTGGATCATTGAATGTTTCCAATGCCGCCGCTATCGCGCTTTCCGCAGCCAGATGCCACCTAAATAAATAGTCATCGAGCATGTCATTGCCCACATATTTATACAATCAATTTCAGTTTTTCAAAAATTTTCACGATTATTGCAAGAATATAGTTTAACAATTATATTAAAGGTTTAAATGAATCCAGAACTTCATCCAAAAGTATGTCTTTATAATGCAAAATAACGTTACTAATTTTACACTTAAGTTATCCAGAGAAAGAATTCAACTCTTACTCAGTGATGGAAACGGTAGTTATGAGGAAATCGGAGCAGCTGATCCAAACGAACGAAATATAACTGATAACCTACAAATTTTAAGAAGCCAAGTTAATGCATTGTCTGGCGATAACTCATTGATCGACGTAATGTTACCGGACGAGCTTATTCTGATTCAAAATTTGACAGTTGAAGAAATTAATCGGCCTTTATCTAAACGCAAAGCAACTGAAATAGTCGCCAAAGCATGTGACTTAAAGGAAGACGAAGTTAACATTTCACTTGGATCACCGACTAGCAAGCGCACTCAACCGGTTGCTGCTGTTACAACAAAAACTTTGGATGAAACTCGTTATTTTCTAAATAATGCTGGCTTCAATACTCGGCGGTTTACTGCATCCCAACCCATTAGTGGGTTTACAACAGCCCCCATATTTCTCGAAGATCAAGTGCCAGGAATATCCTTAATAAACGCTAAGAACGTCACAATATCCACCATTTGTTTTATTACTCTTTTTTTATTTATTACCGCTACAGTATTTGCAGTCAAACCATCAAAACAACTTAAGGTTTTTGATCAAGTTAATACAAATGTTACGGCAGCCCTCTCAACTAATATTTTACAAAGTACAAATAGCAATAACAACAAAAAAACATTTTCCATACGCACAATTTCTCCACCTGATATCACTAGCCAGAGCGTATTATTAAAACCAAAAGCTCCTAATAAAATTTTTCAGCTAAAAACAAAATCAAATTCAAATACTTTAAAACAGTCTGTAAGTAACCAAAAAAACTCTCAGACCTTAAGCTCTAGACTAAGTGTTTTGACCCAAGATTCACCTATTGCTCCCTTACCAAATACAAATAAAGTTATACAAAATAAAAATGAATTCAGTACTAAAATATTTTCTGAAGAATTTAGTAACATTCAGGAATTTTCAACTCAAGATAAATTCTTACATTTGCATGCCCTTAAATCTACTATTCGAACAGATTATTTAAAATTAATTACCCCAGACTTGATTCACATTAATGAATTTACACAAATCAATATCCCAAGGGTGATCGCTGCACCAAGCAAACAGCCAGGAACCAATTTTATAATTCCAAAATCTTTTACTCAACCGCGGTTCATTTCCTTAGCTTCAATTGAACGAGATCACTTACGAAGACCATTTTCTAATTATCGGGCACTTCACAAAACAATAAAGTTGAGCTTCCAAAACTACTTCACTTTTTCGATAAAGGGTACTGCACAGCTTTCCAATACAGAACGAAGCTTAAACCATACCTTCCTTTCACGAGAGCTTGAAAAACAAAGAATCGTAACCTTCACAGATCTTAGCCTTACACCGAAAGATAAACTACTAGCAAAGCAATATATGCCGTTAATGCGACCTAAACAAATTTCTAAACTAAATGTGTTAATCGAACCGACTTTGTCGTCGGGAGCTATAACTCTAAGTAATGAGCCACTGATTCGGCCTGAACTTGTGATGGCACTATCTCGTGTGAACCCAAATGAAGTAGAAATTGTGGCAAAGGCCACAAAGCGACCGTCCTTCCCCCGCCGAGCCTCCGTACCGAATAACGCAACGATTGCCAATATAATTGAATTAAACCGAACAAATCTTATTGGTGTTTTCGGCACAACTCGCAATGCCATCGCTCTAATTCGTCTCGCATCAGGACGTGTTATAAAAGTAAAGGTAGGAGACCAGTTTGACGGTTGGAGGGTCCTAACCATTGATAAGGATAAGATTAAATTGGCCAATGGAAAGAAGCAGGAAACCCTTAGACTTCCTGGTTGAGGCTAATTAAAAAAATTAAAAAATTATCCTATAATAAAAAGAACGATGCCAAATATAAAAACCCAAAAAGTCCAATTACGTCAGTCACCGTAGTGACAAAAACTGCAGAGGATAACGCAGGGTCTACTTTAAGTTTACTAAGACCTACGGGCACCAAAATTCCCGCCAATCCTGCAACTAGCATATTACATAACATTGCAGTGCCCAACTCCAAACCAAGTTCTATATTTCGATACTACACAAGGGCAATCATACCAACAAAAAAAAACTAACCCGTTCATAAAACCAACCAATACTTCTCTGACGACCACCCGTTTCAAATTCTCAGTTGTTAAATCACGAGTGGCCAGAGCACGGACAGCTACTGTGAGTGTCTGTGTTCCTGCATTACCCCCCATCGAGGCAACAATTGGCATAAGTACAGCAAGTGCGACCAAACTTTGAATCGTTTCAGAAAACTGCGCTATCACTATCGATGCCAGAACAGTTGTCAAAAGGTTTACTGACAGCCAGGGGAACCGAGCACACGTAATACCAAAAAAGCTATCGGAAAGTTCCTCATCACCCACCCCACCTAACCGTTTTAAGTCCTCGTCTGTCTTGTCTTTGAGCACCGCCATAGCATCATCAATGCTGATTACACCAACGAGCCTGTGGTCTATATCTATGACCGGTACGGAAACCATATGATATTGATTGAGAGAATATGCAACATCATCCTTTGATTCTGTGACTTTAAAGAACTTAAAATCAGTTGTCATAAGATCAGTCAACCTCTCACTCCGTGACGACTGCAATAGTAAACTCAACGAAACAGTACCAATTAGGTGAAATATTGGATCAACAATTATGAGCTCATAAAACTTGTTATTGAGGTCAGAATTTGATCGTAAAAAGTCTATTGTATCGCCAACAGTCAAATACTCGGGTGCTGTCACGAGCTCTAATTGCATAGGTCTACCAACAGTATTCGTACGTATTGCAGGAGTCGCTCAATAGCTATTCTTTCTAGTTTCTCAAAAAGCTGAAGTAATTTTTCTTTTTTTTATTATCTAAATCTTCAATCAAGTGAACTAAATCATCAGTTTGTAACTTGCGAATAGATTTTACTAAGGATTGATCAGGAATCACCTTGAGCAGCTCATCACGAACCCCTTTTTCAAGTTCAGATAAGACTTCCCCATTGATTGAATCGCCCCAAAGATTAACAATGCTTTCTAGCTGTGATCGGTTTACTTGTTCTAAGAAATCTGCAATGTCAGTCGCATGAATTTTTTCAAAACCAATACAAGGGGGTTTTGATACTTCTGTTGCACCGCACTATGAATACTTTCCATGGTGACTTTATCAATAGAACCTGAAATCAATTGCATCTTTTTACTTGTGTCAAGTTTTTCCATTTTTTCCCAAATTATATAGAAAATGGGCTTATGACTCTAAGCCAGAGCTTATTTTGTTCCATACATCCGATCGCCAGCATCGCCAAGTCCTGGTAGGATATAGCCGATATCATTCAGTTGACGGTCGAGGGCTGCTGTAACAATGGGGACATCTGGATGACTAAAAGTTAAATTTTTTACTCCCTCAGGTGCAGCTAAAAGACAAAGAAATCGAATATTTTTTGCCCCTGATTCTTTTAAAAGTGAGATTGCCTCGATAGCAGAGTTTCCAGTAGCTAGCATCGGATCAACACAAATTACAATTCGTTCTTTTAAATCGCTGGGAACTTTAAAGTAGTATTGAACTGGCTTTAGCGTTTCCTCATTTCGATACAATCCCACAAAGCCAACACGAGCAGATGGAATGAGATCTAAAACACCGTCCAAAAGTCCATTTCCAGCCCGCAAAATTGAAATTAAGGCAAGTTTCTTTCCACTTAAAGTTGGTGAACTCATTAGCTCCAAAGGCGTTTCAATTTCTTGCATAGTCATTGGCATTTCTCTGGTTATTTCATAAGCCAACAAAAGACTTATTTCCCGCAACAGTTTTCGAAAATGGTTTGTTGGTGTACTTACTTTTCTTAGTTCTGTTAATTTATGTTGAATTAGAGGATGATCGACTATTGTTAAATTTTTCATATTTTATCCTTCACCGATTTCATTTTGATTAATACTCCGTTCTCTTTGAGGTAGCTCTACAATCATTTTTAATAAAAATCAAAAAGACATACAGCCAACGAATTAATAAATTTCAAGTAAATTCACCACTTTATTAATTTAATATTTTCTCAGAAAGATTTAAATGCTTTGAGAGTATATGGCCAACATCAGAAAAATTAATAATTCTACTCTGATCTTTGAGTTCTACGTTACCTTTAATTAGGACTGGAACACGCTCCCTTGTATGGTCACTACCATGGAAGGTTGGGTCATTTCCATGATCTGCAGTGATAATTAACAAATCATCCTTTTCGAGATTATTAAAAAGTAATGGTAAATGCTTATCAAATTGTTCTAACGCTGCGGCGTAACCACTCACATCACGTCGATGCCCATAGATTGAGTCAAACTCAACAAAGTTTGCAAAAATTAAATCACCATCACTAACAATATGTAAATTATCAATGAGTTTATTAAATAATTCCAAATCACTTAAGCCCGCCGCAATTGTTGTTATAGAGCGATGATTGAAGATATCACCAATTTTACCTATACCCCAACAAGTCCCTCCTGCTTTGACAACTAAGTCACAAACTGTTTCATGGATTGGATCAATTGAAAAATCTTTTCTATTTTTTGTTCGAAAAAATTTGCCTTTTTTAACACCTAAAAAAGGCCGTGCAATAATCCTGCAGACTCCCATTGGATGAAATACCTTAGCAGCTTCCAAACAAACATTCATAAGAGTATCTAGACCGAAGCTTTGTTCATGGGCCGCAATCTGAACTACACTGTCAGCCGAAGTATAAAATATTGGTTTTCCAGATCTTATATGCTCTTCACCAAAATCATTAATAATTTTGGTTCCAGACGCATGACAGTCCGCCAGAATTCCTGGAATTTTTGTTGCCTTAATAATTTCTTCAATTTTAGCAGCAGGAAAAACTGGGACCTTATCTTCAAAGTGATGCCAAGCAAAATTAACTGGTGCACTTACTAATTCCCAGTGACCAGAGGGCGTGTCTTTTCCACTGGAATAAGAAGTTGCAGCAGCCCACGAGCCAGAGCTAAAATCACTGACCACAAAGCCTTGCGATATTTCAATAGATTTTATAATTCCAAGAGACTCCAAATTTGGGATCACTAAAGGTCCACTTCGCCCAATATTAGCCGACCCACTAAGACACGCTTTAATAATATTTCCAAGTGTGTTTGAACCAAAATCACCAAAACTCTTTGCATCTGGAGCCCCACCAATGCCCACTGAATCCATAACTATAAGGATTGCTCTTCCCATTAACTTTTGTACTCAATAACAGTTGGTCTATGAGAGGTCGAAGAGTAACTAATCTTATACGCCTTCCTGATTTTAAACTTTGCCAATTCCAAGGTGTCATTATCACTTGCATGAACACGAGCTAAAGGGACATCGATATCAACCTCATCTCCCACACCAAGAAGATTTTCAAAACCAACCGAATAATCGATTTTATCCTGAGGTCTTCGACGGGCACCACCCAACTCTAAAACTGCTAACCCAATTTCACGTGTATCAATGGAGTTAACATGGCCTTTCGACCAGGGAAAGACATCTTGGACTATTGGTGCTTTCGGTAAGAGAGAAGTACAATTTGTTATGAAGTTTTTATCACCACCTAAAGCAGAAACCATTTTCTCAAAAATTTCTGCTGCAGAGCCTGAGTCAATGGCATTTTTGATCATATTACGACCCTTTATACTACTACTTGCAAGTCCAGAAGCAAATAAGATCTTTCCGCCTAACGCGCACACAACCTCTAGCAACCTTTTTTCCTTTTCCTGACCGTTTAAAATACGAACAACCTTTATTATTTCAAGGGCATTTCCAACACTTGAACAGAGAGGTTCGTTCATATCACTTAGTATAGCGGTCGTTTTACAATCAAGACCATTCCCAACATTAACCAGTGATTCAGCAAGTTTCTCAGCTTGAGATCTTGATTCCATAAATGCCCCACTTCCAAACTTAATATCCAAAACAAGGGCATCTAATCCAGCTGCAAGCTTCTTAGACATAATTGATGCTGTTATGAGATCAATGGACTCAACGGTCGCCGTCACATCTCTCACTGAATAAAGTCTTTTATCGGCAGGTGCAATTTCTTCCGTCTGCCCAACAATAGCACAGCCGACAGTAGAGACAACTTTCTTTAGAACTTCAACAGCTGGGGTAGTATTATATCCTGGAATAGAATCAAACTTATCTAAAGTTCCTCCAGTGTGACCAAGTCCACGACCAGACACCATTGGAACAAACCCTCCACAAGCCGCTAAGGCTGGTGCCAAAAGCAATGAAACACAATCACCAACACCCCCGGTGGAGTGCTTGTCAATTATGGGCCCAGACAAATTCCAATCTAATTTTCTTCCACTATCGCGCATGGACTTTGTGAGATCAATCCGTTCTCTAACACTCATACCTTTTATAAATGTTGCCATCGCAAAAGCAGCTATCTGCCCTTCTGAAATTTGATCTCGAATCATCTCCATAACAAACCAAGAAATTTCCTTATGCGTAAGTTCATGACCATCACGTTTTCGCCGAATAACTTCTTGAGCCAACATAATTATTATTCCCAAACAGTAGCAAGTTTTATAACTTATATCTTGAAATATCGAAATTATTTCAAATATTAAGGTACGTTTTATCAAACGAAAATGGTAAAAGTTCATCCATTGACAATGTCTTCTTAATTCCAGTCTGCGTGGCAAGGTGTATACGGGTTTCCGACTTAGAAAATTCCGATAGTTTTTGTCTGCACCCCCCACACGGAACGATGAGTTGAGTGCCTTTTGATACAACTAGTACCTCCGAAATCACCAGGCATCCTCCTGATACCATAGACGATATAGCCCCCGCCTCAGCACATAAACCTTGAGGATAGGCTGCATTCTCAACGTTACATCCAAAATAAAATTTGTTTTTCGTTGACAAAATCGCCACGCCTACTGGAAATTTTGAATAGGGTACATACGCATTTTTCATAGCAGCAACTGCTAATTTAAGAAGCATTTTATTTCCTTTTATAGTCACTATTGGAACTATAGAACTCAAATCTTACTAGAGTTTTTGGGATAACCAATAGTTTTTAACATTTCACATATTTCGTCAATTATAATGGGATCGTCAATAGTGGCTGGAGGCTTAAATACCTCGCCATTCGCTATTTTTGCTATTGTTGACCGAAGTATTTTTCCAGATCGAGTTTTAGGAAGTCGGTCAACCACAACAGCTAATTTAAAGGCCGCTACAGGACCTATTTGATTTCGAACAGCAGTCATAACTTCATTGCTTATTTCCTCGTGAGGTCGATTAACACCAGCATTTAAACATAACAAGCCCAGTGGCAACTGCCCTTTTAAACTGTCATTAATCCCAACGACGGCACACTCAGCCACATCACTGTGACCCGATAAAACCTCTTCCATAGCTCCCGTAGATAAACGATGGCCAGCAACATTAATCACATCATCAGTTCGGGCCATGATAAAGACGTAACCGTCCTCATCAATCAGACCTGCATCACCTGTCTCATAATAGCCTGGAAAAGTTGTTAGATATGACTTTAGGTATCGTTCATCAGCATTCCAAAGAGTTGGAAGAGATCCAGGTGGAAGTGGTAACTTCACAACAATTGATCCCAATTGATTCGGACCCAGTTTTTTGCCTTCGGCATCTAATACATCGATGTCGTAGCCCGGCAATGGAACAGTAGGTGATCCTATTTTTATAGGTAGCTTTTCTATACCGATAGGATTTCCAACCATACCAAAACCAGTTTCAGTTTGCCACCAATGATCGATAACTGGAACATTTAGCTTTTCTCGAGCCCAAAGTATAGTATCGGGATCAGCTCGCTCACCTGCAAGAAAAAGCGACTTTAAGCTTTTTATTTGATATTTTTTTAAAAAATTGCCCTTTGGATCAACTCTTTTTATTGCTCGAAAAGCCGTCGGAGCAGTAAACAAGCAGTTAACAGCGTGTTCAGATATAACACGCCAAAATGTGCCTGCATCTGGAGTTCCAACTGGCTTACCCTCAAACAGCACAGTTGTATTTCCGTTTAATAGTGGCGCGTAACAAATATATGAATGTCCTACAACCCAACCAACATCGGAGGCCGCCCAAAACACGTCATCAGGAGTAACCCCGTATAAGTTTTTCATTGTCCATATTAAGCTAACCATGTGACCACCGGAGGGTCGAACCACTCCCTTCGGCTGGCCGGTAGTACCAGACGTATAAAGAATATAAAGAGGATCCGAACCTTTTATTGGTGTGCACTCACAACCATAAGATGCGTCTTGAAATTCATTCCAATCATAATCCCGACCTTTAATGAGAATAGCCGTACATTCGGGTCGCTGTAATATTACACAAAATTTAGGCGAATGTTTAGCTAATGAAATCGCGTCATCTAAAAGAGGTTTGTATTCAACAACCTTAGTTGGTTCGATACCACACGAACCTGCTAAGATTGCCGTTGGCGTTGCATCATCGATCCGAACTGCCAATTCTGCTGCTGCAAAACCTCCAAAAACCACCGAATGCACTGCACCAATCCTTGCACAAGCTAACATGGCTATAATAGCCTCCAGTACCATTGGCATATATATTATAACCCTGTCCCCTTTCTTGACACCCTTCAACTTTAACGCACCGCCAAGTAATGATACTTTATTTTTAAGCTCCTCAAACGTAAGACTCTTTTTTGAATTAGTTACAGGACTATCGTAAATTATAGCTGTCTTTTGTCCTAACCCAGCCAATACGTGCCTATCAACCGAGTTATAACAGGTATTGGCTTTACCGTCCTCAAACCAATGAAAAAAGGGCGGTGTAGAGTCACTGAGCGCTTTTTTTGGAAAAACCTTCCAGTCGACAGCTTTGGCCAGTTCCATCCAAAACTTCTCTGGATCGGCCTTCCAAGATTTATAAACATCAGCATAAGACATAGAGCCCTCCAAATATTTAAAAATTCTCCCGGTAAATAAAAATTTTACCCATATTCATTCACTGGCGTTCCTGCCAAAGTTGCGATATTCAGTAACCCACGGGCAGTTATAGAAGAGGTTACTATATGAGCTTTGTTCCCCATACCCATTAAAATTGGCCCCACTTCAATTGCGTCTGCGCACATCTTTAATATATTTCTTACGCCACTGGCAGCATCTGTATTCGGAAAAATAAGTACATTTGCAGCTCCCTCAAGCCTACAATTTGGCATTATACGTTTCCGCAATTCTGGATCAAGGGCCGCATCTGAATGCATCTCGCCATCATATATGAAATCACGTGGATTGCTATCCAAAATATCTAACGCTGCTCTCATCCGTAGGCCAGATCCACTGTTTAAGTTTCCAAATTGTGAGTGTGAACAAAGCGCAATTTTAGGCTCCACACCAAATCGACGAGTGTGCCGAGCCGCTGAAATAACAGTGTTTGCAATCTGCTCTGCTGAAGGCTCAGCATGTATCTGAGTATCGGCAACAAAAAGTGGCCCACTCTCCAAAATCAACATTGATAATGCTCCTGAAGGATACAGCTCATGGTGGCCTAAAACATTCTTAATATATTTTAAATGCCATAAGTATTGACCAAAGCTACCGCAAATTAAGCTATCTGCTTCACCCCGACTAACCATAATCGAAGCAATAGCAGTTGTATTAGTTCTCATAACCGATCGAGCGAGATCAGGAGTGACACCATGTCTTTGCATCAACAAATGGTACGATTCCCAATAATCTCGGAATCGATCATCATTTTCAGGATTAACCAGTTGAAAATCTTTTCCAGCAGAAATTGGTAATCCATACTTTTGAATTCGACTATTTACGACCTTCGGCCTACCTATCAAAATCGGAATGTCATTGGTTTCCTCCACTAAGGCAAGGGCAGCCCTTAGCACCCGTTGATCTTCGCCCTCTGCAAACACAATTTTTCTCGATATTTTCTTTGCTGCCGCAAAAGCGGGTCGCATAATAATTGACGTCTTATGTACAGAACTCTCCAATTTTACTCTATAGTCTGAAAGACTTTTTATCGGACGAGTGGCAACTCCACTATCCATAGCCGCCTTAGCAACCGCAGTTGCAACGACAGGAAGTAGTCTGGGGTCAAAAGGCTTAGGTATTAAATAATCCTTTCCAAATTTAAGGTTTTCACTGCTGTAGACTGCCGCTGTTTCTGCGGTTGAATGCAACCGAGCTAATTCAGCAATTGCTTCCACACAGGCGATCTTCATCATATCATTTATCTGGGTTGCACCAACATCAAGAGCTCCTCGAAAGATAAAAGGGAAACACAGTACATTATTTACTTGGTTTGGATAATCAGATCGACCAGTAGCTATGATAGCATCTTTTGATACCTGCCGGACAGCTTCTGGAAGGATCTCTGGGTCTGGATTTGCCAACGCAAAAATAATGGGCTTGGCATCCATTCTCAAAACCATATCAGCCGTAAGCACCCCCGGGACAGAAACGCCAAGAAATAAATCTGCCCCGTCAATACAGTCTGAGAGGGTTTTTAACTTTGAAGTTTGAGCAAAGGCAGCCCGTTGTGTATTGGGATCATTAGATATTTTTGTAACAAGACCTTCTTTATCGCAGAGCCAGATTTTTTCTTTTTTACATCCTAATTTAAGCAACATATTCAAACAGGCGATTCCAGCAGATCCTCCACCAGAGGCTACTACCTTGATATCTTCAATTTTTTTATCATTTATTCTTAATGCATTGAGTACCGCTGCGCCAACCACAATTGCGGTACCATGTTGATCATCATGGAAAACAGGAATATTCATCGATTTTTGACATAACTCTTCGACTCGAAAACACTCTGGAGCTTTTATATCCTCAAGATTTATTGCACCAAATGTTGGCTCTAATGCGGTAACAATCTTAGCTAACTTATCTGGATCATCTTCGTTTAGTTCAATATCAAAACAATCAATATTCGCAAATTTTTTAAAGAGCACCGCCTTACCCTCCATAACAGGTTTTGAAGCGAGAGCACCAATATTACCAAGACCAAGAACTGCTGATCCGTTCGAAACAACTGCAACTAAATTTGATCGTGAAGTATATAGAGCTGCATCGACTGGGTTTTTGCTTATTTCAATGCAAGCCTCTGCAACACCTGGAGAATATGCTCGAGCTAAATCGCGTTGATTGGCCAAAGGCTTTGTTGCCCGAATTTCTAATTTTCCAGGGCGTGGAAACTGGTGGTAATCAAGTGCCGCTTGCTTGGAGGTTCCACGAGTCATTTTTGTCATAACGATTTCCAATATTTTCACCTTAAATTTAGTTTAATATTAAATTAAATTAAAGGTTGCGAGTTTTTTTGTATCAATTCTAAAATATTTCTTGCTGCTTTTGGGATATTTGTTCCAGGACCAAAAATTGCTTTGACACCCTTTTTATATAAAAAGTCATAATCTTTGGCTGGAATAACACCTCCACAAATAACTATTATTTCACTTGCATTAAGTTCAGTAAGCTTTTTTATTAAAAGCGGTGCTAGGGTCTTGTGCCCTGCGGCTTGGCTAGAAATTCCTATCACATGGACATCGTTATCAACAGCGTCTTGGGCGGCTTCATCAGGGGTTTGAAATAGTGGACCAACATCTACATCAAAGCCCATATCAGCAAAAGCAGTGGCGATTACCTTTGCTCCCCTATCATGACCATCTTGTCCCATTTTTACAACAAGCATTCGGGGTCGTCGTCCTTCTTCCTCCGAAAACCTCTCCATATCCTCTTTTATGCTCTCAAAACCTTCGTCTCCCGCATAAGCAGCTCCATAAACACCAGAAAGTGTTCTTACTTCAGCTCGATGCCTACCATAAACCTCTTCCATAGCCGAAGAAATTTCACCAACAGTGGCTCTAGCCCGTGCTGCAACAATAGCGGCTTCTAAAAGGTTTCCCGTTTTATTTTGAGCCAAAGTTTGAATATTTTTCAGAGCCCTGTCACACCGGTCACTATCTCTGTCTTCCTTTAACTTGGTTAAACGAGCTATTTGAGATTCTCGCACACTTTCATTATCAACATCAAGAACATCAACTTCATCCTTGTGCTCAGGTTGATACTTATTGACACCAACTATAATTTCCTCACCTTTGTCTATTGAAGCCTGTCGATTTGCTGCGGAC
>Ga0209223_10000501_pt1 | contig 45321 bp, 34 predicted proteins | sample COG_06_FD_184750 | JGI IMG/M metagenome (GOLD analysis project Ga0209223, IMG submission 184750) | Pelagic Microbial community sample from North Sea - COGITO 998_met_06 (SPAdes) (version 2) | ecosystem: Environmental > Aquatic > Marine > Neritic zone/Coastal water | place: Helgoland, sampling... | reverse complement strand
TTAATGCCTATGTATTCATAGTCTCTAAGCTCAAACCCTGTGTACTTCTGAAGCGGATAGACTATATAAACATGCGAAAAATTAGGAGCTTTAGCTGGTATTGCTTCTTCAGAATGGATATAAGCAGAGAGGTAATCATTAAGTTCTTTAAATCCTTTGTTATTTTTAGCTATGGCCACAAAAAGCTGGTCAGCACCATTCCTGAAATCTATCCCCAAAATGGCTTTCAAGTCATACTTAAGTGCTATTCTTACGAAATTAAGACTGGCCGCTGTGTTATTAATATCCGTTAATACAAACTGGTTTACCCCTGCTTCCAGCATTTCCAGTAGCAAGTCTTTGGTATTTATTGTACCATATTTGAAACTATAATATGTGTGGGTGTTGAGGTACATGACAATGAGCTATGAGCTGCGAGTTATTAGCCACGAGCTAAGAGATTTTATTCATTAAAGACATTATCATTTTTTGTTCCTGATCAAGTTCGGTTTTAACCCCCTCCACAATTGGGCTTGTTAAAAATTCTAATCTTTCGACTATTAGTAATTGCGTTTCTAACTCAAAACAAGAACCTAAAGCAATTCTCAGGAAATGCCTAAAATCTTTAACACTATCTCTACTACTGCCTTCTGCAATGTTCGATGAGACAGAAACAGCCGCTCTATTCATTTGACTTACTAGTCCAAACCTCTCTGTTACCGGAAGATTTCCTGTTATTTGATAAGTCATCACAACAATTCCCATCCCTTTCTCCCAGACTTTTAATTTTTTAAAGTTTTTCATAATTGAACCTGTTTTATTTCACTCGAAACTCATAACTCGGCACTCGTAACTTCCTTACTGTCTTCTATTCGCTAACAACGGAGGTGGTTCTCCGGTAAATGGGTTAAATCGGCTAATTGTTCTGGCACCAATACCGTAGGCACGCATTACCTTTCTGTCCCCATATTTATCCCTGATTTTATCCATGGCATGGTAGAGGTTAATGATCTCCTCAGCATCTTCAAACAAGTTGATTTGGTAGCCTCCACTCACTAAATGGCTGAATCGAACTCCAATCAAGCGCACCAAAAGTCGCCTGTTGTATAGCTTTCTGAAAAGCTCCATCACCCTATCGATAAGTATATGGTCTGCTGAAGTATAAGGCAGACGAGACTGTAGCGTATAGGTATTAAAATCGGAATAACGAATCTTTACGGTTACACAGGCCGTCAATTTATCTCCTCTTCTCAACTGGAAAGCCAGGTTCTCCGCCATTGCCAAAAAAATACCCTTTAGTTTAAGCACGTCTATTGTATCCCTATCAAATGTCCGTTCCGTTGAAATTGACTTGCGTTCATTATAGGGTACTATAGCCGAATTGTCTATGCCATTGGCCTTCTTCCAAATACTGACTCCATTTTTTCCCAGCACCTTTTCCATCAGCTCTACAGGCATTTCTTGGATGGTTTCAATGCGTTTCACTCCCAGGCTGTAGAGGGTGCGCTGTGTCTTCTCACCCACCATTGGAATCTTACTCACAGAAAGCGGTGCTAAAAAGGGCTTTTCTTTTCCGTAGTCAATCCTGATTTGATTGTTTGGTTTAGCCTCTCCAGTGGCTACTTTAGAAACGGTTTTATTTTTGGACATCCCAAAAGAAATGGGAAGCCCTGTATTTTTCATAATACGCTGACGAAGCTCTGTAGCCATTTGATAGCTACTATAAAACTTATCCAAGCCTGTTAGGTCTATATAAAACTCATCTATAGATGTTTTCTCATATAACGGGACTGCCTCCTTAATAATTTCAGTTACATCCTGAGAATACTTTGAATAATCACCCGAATTGCCTCTTATCTGAATTGCTTCTGGACAAAGCTCCTTCGCCCTCTTCATTGGCATTGCAGAATGCACACCAAAAGCCCTGGCCTCATAACTGCAGGCAGCAACTACTCCACGGTCGCTAACCCCTCCAATCAATATGGGTTTTCCCTCAAGCTTACTATCATGTAAGCGCTCAACAGACACGAAAAATGTGTCCAAGTCCATATGGAGAATGGTGTTATCCAAAACGTTATATCGAATTATGTTGGTACTATTGATTTACTCAGTGTCAAAAAAGACTTGAGGCTATAAAGAGGAGAATATGTCTCCTCTGAAATTCCTTACTAGAAATAAAAGAAATTAATGCTTAGGCTACTTCGTTAAGAGGGATCTCAGTGAAGTACTGCCATGACTCATCTTTAGCACTTCTTTTTAGTACAGTCAAATACTCCACCCTAAAATAATTAGTATAGCTCTTATTGCTTAACTCATGAAAAGCATCACGGTAATCACTATCTGAAAGCTTTTCACTGATCGTCATAGAAGGGTGAAAAGCATTATTACCTCTGTCTACAGGCACATCTTTTAAAGGCAACTGAGACAATAGCGAGTCATGTAAAACCTTTACAGACCTTTTGTTTTTAATATCAATACTAAGTCTGTTCTTCTTGTCATAAAAGTCAAATCCTGCTAATGAAATATCAAACTGGTTCAGGCGGGAAGCAATATCTTGAAGTGATTCAATGACCTTTTCTTCCCTTTCATAACGCTGCACAAAGTTTGCCAAAGGGATATGCGGCTCGATGTCATGATTGAGTTTTTTACCACTATGCTCCTCAAACTCAAATTCAATGTCTTCAACATCCCAATTAATTCTATTAGGCGGATTGATTAAGACAAAATATTCGTGCATGTGGTGGTTTGTAGACTGCTTCATGATGTTTCTCTTTAATTACATTACAATAATACTAATTATTTTAGTTTATAAAAATACTTATCAAATATAAATACTAAAATAATTAGCTAAAGTTTATACCCTCTCAAACACCCTCTTCCTAAACACATATAAACTACGTTTGCAGGCATGAATTGAATCCTTAAATTGTGGGTATATAATGAGGTACAAGGAATTTAATCGTAATGCCGTTTTGGAAAAAAGCATCCCGCTTTTTTGGAAGAATGGATTTGCAGCCACACCAATAAGTGCTTTAGTTGAAATCACTGGTGTAAATAGGTTTTCATTATACAGTGAATTTGAAAACAAAGAAGGAATACTGCATAACGCATTGGACCTATATTTTGAAAGGTATGCCCAACCAAAACTCGATTTATTAGATGCAGAAGTTGATATAACCGATGCGCTTAAAAACTTCCTTAATAGCTATTTAGTAAATATAGAAAAGCATCCACCAGGATGTTTTTGCATCTATATAGGAACTGAAATGGCAGATAGTGATGTCATTGTCAAAGAAAAACTAGACAATTATATCAATACTATTGAGTCCTGCCTCAAAAACCTCCTTAATAGAGACGCTGAATTAAAAGCTAAAAGTGATTTTTTGAAGAGACAACTAAGCGGGCTTTTTTGTTCTTAAGTAAGTTTTTGTTTAATCCATACACCAGAAGAGCGCATTGCATATATTGACAGAGGTATTAAGGTAATTCTAAACAAAGTGAAATAAGATGGCACATACACTTAATAAAAGTTACGATGAATTTGTAGATGAGGCACAGCACCTTTTTTGGATGGAAGGTTACAAGTCTGTTACCGCAAAAGATTTGGCTGCACATTTAGACGTAAGCCCATCCATCATTTATAACAAATACACCAAAGACATGCTCTTTTTGGATGCTTTGGATAGGTACATCCTTAATTATTCTGACCCAGTACTCACCATGATTCGAGAATCTAGTGAAGGGCTCGAATCGTTTAGGGACTTTTTTAACAAGCTCATTGATGCACTTTTAGATAAGACTTTTCCAAAAAGTTGCTTGGTAGTGAATACTGTACTTGAGCTAAACAATGAATCCGTACACGTTGCAGATTTTTACGAGCGTTACTTCACCAATATGATTGACACTTATAAAGCCGTACTAGAGAAGGCATATGATTTAGGTGAGATCAAGGATAAGCATAGAATCCAAGAATACGCAGAGTTTTTGGTGGGCGTAATCTTTAGCATGAGTATTTTTTATAAAATCAAATCAAAGGCCGAATTGCAACAATACATTGACGACCAGCTTTCGCTAATTGTGTAGTAACTGAACGCTGTTTTTTTTTGAGGACTTAACTCCATTTACATTTGATTGTAATTAATCAATCACTTAAAAAACAAAGAAAATGGAAAAAGCAAACGTAACAAAAACAATCAATGTAAGCGCAGACAAAGCATGGGCAAACCTTTCATCATTCAGAGGAATTGAGCACATCTCCCCTATTGCAAGATCAGTTGTAGAAGGTGAAGGTGAAGGCACAACCAGAACTTGCTATATGCCTGATGACGCTAGAATTGATGAAGTACTAACAAAAGTTGATAACGAAACTTTAACAATGCAATACATCATCACTGAAGGGCCATTCCCTTTCAGTGATTATGTAAGCACTGTGAAAATCACTCCTAAAGGAGATAACAGCTGTGAGATTCACTGGTCTGCCGACTACAATGTAAGCGATGATGCAGCTGCAGACATGAAAGGCCTATTGGATGGTTTTTATGTGGCCATCATTGATGGTCTTGAAGGACTAATCAATAACCAGAATTAAGAAAAACGCTAGTTTTTTAGTGAAATGCCGTATCGGGAAATCCGTTGCGGCTTTTTGCTTTTAACTTCTTTCATTTCTCCTAGATTTAGTAAATTGAAATGATATGAATCTAAAAGAAGTAATGTCCGAATTGGAGTCTTATGGCGATAAGGCGATCAAAAACATTTTTCTAAAACATGAAATATCTGAACCCCTATTTGGAGTACGAGTCCAAGACATGAAAAAGATTGTAAAAAAGATTAAAAAGGACCACCAGCTTTCAATGGATCTTTTTGCAACTGGAAATTATGATGCCCAATACCTTGCTGGCCTTATTGCGGATGAAAAACAGATTTCTGAAAATGACCTTCAACTATGGGTCGAAGCAGCCACTAATTATAGCGCAAGCCAGTACCCAGTGGCTTGGGTAGCTGCTGAGAGCAACCATGGCTATAAATTAGGGCTAGAATGGATCGAATCTGATGATGAGCTTATTGCCACTGCTGGATGGTGCACATTGGCAGCATTAACTTCTATTACACCAGATGCTGAATTAGACACAGACAAATTCTCTTCGCTCTTAGATCGGATCGAAAATGACATTCATACTTCTCAAAACCGTGTGCGGTACAATATGAATGGTTTTGTAATAGCTGTGGGCTATTATATTAAATCACTCACCGAAAAGGCACAACAAGTGGCCTCAAACATTGGCAAGGTACATGTAACTATGGGTGAAACCGCTTGTAAAGTACCTTTGGCCAAGGACTATATTCAAAAGGGAATTGACAAAGGAAAAATTGGCAAAAAACGTAAAATGGCGAGATGCTAATTACAACTACTATTCAATTCTTGGCCATCCTTTTTTGTTACGGTAGCTATATCTTGCCCCTCTTCGGTTTTAACACAAGACAAATTAGGATTGCTATGAATTGAAAGGTTATATAATTTTGAAAGCCCACTCACATCAAGGCTCAAAAGGGCATTACTAGAAATCCATAAATGAGTTAATTCATTGTTTTGATCAAGATTAATATTTTCAATCAAATTGCCCGAGATCACCAAAGTCTTCAATAATGAATTTTTGCTCAAGTCAATTGATTTCAACTTGTTCGATAAAAGCAGGATGTTTGTTAAATTTATTGATCCTATGATATCAATTGTTTCCAATAGGTTGTGACTAACATACAATACTTCAATAGATTCATTGTGTAAACTGAAGGATTCCAAGTCATTAAAAGATAAATTCAGCATTTTCAGGTCACCAAGATTTGATAGTCCTGAAATGGTTTTCAAGCCATTAGACTGGACATCAACCATTCTTAAATTGGGATTATTACTTAAATCAATACTACTGATTTGATTACCAGCAAGATATAGCGTATCCAATTTTACATTGGCACTCAGATCAATGCTTCTTAAGTCATGCATCTCTGCCGCTAAGTATTTTAAATTGTTAAAGGCCTCAATTCCAGCCAAGTCATTGATATCGCTGCCTGCCCCTTCATTTTCCAAATTAAGGTTAATCACATCTGAAGCATCAGACTTAAGGATTTGTTGATTTACAATTCCATCTGAGTCTATGCCAAGATCCACAAGGATGGCTTCAAAAGTTCCGTCAGGAATTCTGACAAATAAATCATCATTAGGTGCTAAGTCATTATCATTAGAACATGAAGCAAAGACGACCAATGTCAATGCCAAAATTAGAGTACTGAGTTTTCTTGTTGTCATTAGATATTTATTCGGTTTGACCTCCCAATGTCTTTGTAAACAAAAGCTTAGGATTGGGTAGAAACGGAAGTCATGGGAAAAGGGTTTGTAATGGAGTATAGTGCATAAAAAAAAGTTGGATGCTCCGGCATACCTGTTAGATTTGCGCAAGTGTTAAACAAGTATGAAAGGGCATCAACTTTTCTATTCAGACGAATCACTTGATAGGTCTCACCTAATCAGGAAAGACCAATTCAAAATTGACGAATTGCTTCGAAGTGAACAGACCATCTTTGTAGTTCATGCTCATGGTAAAAGCCTTTTCTCTGAAAATTCTTCCTCAATAAATTCGGTCGAGCTTCGCTTAGAAGAGTTAATCTCAATTGAGCATCAAAACACTCTTTTTTTAGGTTATAAGAAAGAGCAAGCCGTCTTTGGAGTTGATTTAACAAATCATCACAATGAAAAAATAGACGACCTATTTGAAGCTTTCTTTTTCGATGATGTCCGTAAACACATCTCCTCTGTCACCAGTCAAGATGCCAGCCTTATGGCTTATGTTAAAGGCATGTTCACCTGGCACAATAACCATTTGTTTTGTGGCAAATGCGGTTCAGGAACGATTAGTATCTCTGCCGGGCATGAAAGACAATGTTCCAACCAAGATTGTAAGAACATTCTGTTCCCTCGAATCGACCCAGCGGTTATTGTCTTAATACAACATTCCTTTCCTGATGGTCAAGATCGATGTCTTTTAGGCAGAAGTAACCGTTATGCTGCTAATATGTATTCAACACTTGCTGGATTCGTAGAGCCTGGTGAATCACTGGAAATGACGGTCAAGCGTGAAATGATGGAAGAAGCTGGGATTGAAGTAAATAATATCCAGTACATTGCTTCTCAACCATGGCCCTTTCCATCTAGTATTATGCTTGGATTTTTTGCCAATGCTACAACTACTGAACTTAATTTGGATACTGATGAAGTCGTAGAAGCCAAATGGTTCACTGCCCAAGAATTATTTGAAAAATCAGCGTCAAGTGAAATAATCCTTTCGAGAAAAGATTCTATCGCCAATTTTCTAATTAACAAATGGATTGATGATCAATTATAACAATCGAAAGTTTAGACCCATAATAAACTCTGACAATGGAGAAGTGGACAATGAAACGGTCTTTCATTATCGTCAAATTGGCAATATCTTAAGCTGCGATTATCAAGGCAAGTTAATTCAAAAAGGACATCTTATAGGTCTGGTAGATGAGCTAGGTAACATAAGCATGCGCTATCATCAGGTAAATGGGGAAGGAAAGCTAATGACAGGCATTTGTGAATCTACCGCTGAAATAATGTCTAACGGAAAAATACGGCTTCGTGAAAAGTGGCAATGGACTTCAGGCGATCTATCAAAAGGAAGCTCAATTTTAGAAGAGATTTAATTAAATTAAAAGCTTCTAAAATAAAGCCATGAAGCGACAGCCACTATTACTCTTAATACTATTCTTTCTAATCTTCACTGCTATAGCAAAAGCACAGCAGCCCGAATCTCCTTTGATGACCTCCTTCAAAGATTATCAGGTGATGAAAGAGAACACTGAGTTTGGTGTCGATTGGATTCAGATTGGACCTACAATCAACTCAGCACGAGCGGATGCCATCCAAGTAGATCCGACCCATCCTGGGACAATGTATGTCGCTTTTGGATCTGGAAACTTGTGGAAAACGGTGAATAATGGACTTACATGGAAGCCCATCTTCGAAGACCAGGCGGCACAAGGGATCGGTGACATCGCCCTCGCTCCTTCCAATCCAAATATTATATATGTAGGAACTGGTGAAAGCCTTAAAAAGCCCAGAAATTTTACGATGCCCGGAACAGGGGTGTATCGCTCTGATGATGGTGGTGAAACATTCAGGCACTTAGGCCTAAACGACTCATGGCACATTGGAGAAATAGCAATTCACCCTACCAACCCAGATATAGCCATTGTAGCGGTACTTGGTAAGTTCTGGTCAAACAATAAAAACAGAGGACTTTATAGAACTCAAGACGGAGGAAAGTCTTGGGAGCATGTCCTCTATGTAAATGATCAAACCGGAGCAAACGATATCGTCATTGCACCTTCTAATCCTGACATTATGTACGCCTCTATGTGGCAACATAGTCCTGTAGTAAGCGGAGAAGGATCTGGTGTTTACAAAAGTACCAATGGGGGAAAATCATGGAAATTGGCCAATAAAGGCATGCCTACCGATAAGGATGTTGGTCGAATTGGTTTGGCCGTGTCCCATTCTGACCCAAACAAGGTGTATGCCTTAATGGACCATAGAAACCGAGAAGAAGGAAAAGGTGCCGCCAAAATATTCCGCAGTGTTAATGGAGGTAATAGCTGGAATAAAACCCATAAGGATGAACAATTCTTCCTCGCTACCCTGGGCTGGTATTTTTCTGATTTATATGTGAACCCACAAGACGATGAAGAAATTTATGGTCTTGGAGTTCGAGTAGCACACAGTGCGGATGGAGGTAAAACGTTTGACCTTGTTGCAGGTGATGTGTACCACCTCTTCCCTAGCGCGGCTGACCCATTGCATCTTGACCATTGTGAATTATGGATTAACCCAACTAATCCGATGCATATGGCCTTGGCTAATGATGGTGGACTTTACACCACTTATGATAAAGGAAAAACGTGGTTGCATCACAATAACATTCCATCGGGCGAATTCTATGATATCTCTTTGGACCAACAAGAACCTTATATGATCTATGGTGGCGTGCAAGATGACGCTTCAGTCTATGGACCCTCTTCAGAATATGATCCGAGGTACCATAAAGACTGGAAATACATCTGGGTAGACGCTTGGAGTGGTGGTGATGGCTGCTTTACCTGTGTTGATCCAATTGATCCTAATACGGTCTATTTCAGCATGCAGAATGGAGCAGCAAGAAGACGAGACATGGCTTCTGGAATATCAAAATCGATCAGACCGCGATTGCCGAGAGATCATAAGGGAGAATTGGCATTCAATTTCATTACCCCCTATTTCATTTCACCAAATGACCATAATACATTGTATCACGCTGGAAATTTCATGTTTAAAAGTACGAACCGAGGCGATAGTTGGGAAGTCATCAGTGACGATTTAGGAATCTCTTCTGATCCTGAAAAGCAATCCGTAGGTGCTGGATTTATTGCAGAATCTAGGATCAACAAAGGGCTGCTTTACTTTGGAACAGATAAAGGCGCTTTTTGGGTGAGTAAAAATGATGGCGGAGAGTGGACTGAAAATTCTACGGGACTGCCTAACAATTATATCAGGAGCATTTTTCCTTCTCAATTTAAAGCCTCCAGGGTTTATACCGCCATGTCAGGGCTTAATTATGACGATTTGGGCAATCATCTCTATATGTCGGAAGACTATGGGAAAAATTGGCAATCAATTACTTCAAACCTTCCCGATGAAATTGCCAACGTGATCATTGAAGATCCCAAGAATGAAAACATTCTCTATGCAGGAATGTACCGAGGTGTATACATCTCAACAAATCGTGGCCAAAGTTGGTCGCTTTTAGGCAAAGACATGCCTAATGTATCTGTTGCTGATCTTGAGATTAATGTGAAAAGCATGGACTTGGTCGTGGCTACTCATGGTCGAGGCTTATACAAAGTAAACTTGAACCCGATTCATGAAATGATGAGCAACAATCAGCTCAACAGCGTCAAACTCTTCAATACAGAAAAGTTCGTTAGGCCAAGATTTAGAGACACGCACCGCGATCCAGATTATGAAACACTAACACGATCAACTGTGAGTTTTTACTTGCCTGAAAAAGAGAACGTTATACTATCAATAGTAAACAATAAAGATGAGGAAATTTGGTTTAATAAATTCGATGGTCAAAAGGGCTTAAATCAATATCGTTGGGACCTGATTCTTCAACGCGTTAATCAGAATCAACCCTATTTTTTCAGGTATGATCAATTCATCAATCCAGGTAGGTATACATTAAAATTGACTACCAAATCAGGTGACTTAACCAGGACTATTGAAGTGGAGAATTTTAATCGATAATCAAATTACATTCGATATCTCTTAAAAGCTTCAATGGCTTCATATTCAGGTAATCCAAGTCGGTGGTATTTACCAGCCGTGTCTTTGTTTCTGTCTTCGGCACGCTGCCAAAATTCTCTACTGTCTTCTCCTTGGAACATTACCCCATCCTTTTGAGATTGATGTCTGAATATGGCTTCACGCTTTCGTAGCAATTGGTCTGGGCTCAATGGCACTGCCATTTCTATTTCATCAATCGGATATTCATGCCAAGCACCACGGTACAACCACATCCAGCAATCTTTAATAGCCTCAGCTCCTTTCAAATCCTCCAATGCCATTGTTATTGCATCCAAGCATACTTTATGGGTTCCATGTGGATCCGCCAAATCACCTGCGGCATAAATCTGATGAGGTTTGATCTCTTCAATTAAATCTTTTACGATTGCTACATCGGTATCACCCAAAGGATCCTTTTCGACCCTACCTGTCTCATAGAAAGGCATGTCCAAATAATGCACATGTGAGTCTGGCAATCCAAAATAGCGACAAGCGCTGATTGCTTCTCCCCTTCTTACCAGGGATTTTATTGTCCTGATTTCCTTGGGAACAATTTCAAATTTTTTCTTTGATTTCAGTTGTTTGATTGCTTTATCAAAAACAGTTACATCTTCCAAGTTAGCACCACCAAAATCACTAGTAAGTTGCTTGGCAAATTCAGCAAACAACAATGCTTCATGGTCAGTAACAGCAACATTTCCTGATGTCTGATAAGCCACATGCACATCATGCCCTTGTTCAATCAACCTTAGAAAGGTGCCTCCCATTGAGATCACATCATCATCTGGGTGTGGGCTAAAAATAATGACACGCTTCTTTGAAGGTTCAGAGCGCTCCGGTCTTTGAGAGTCATCAGCATTTGGTTTCCCACCTGGCCAACCTGTAATTGTATGTTGAAAGTGATTGAACATCACAATGTTGACATCATAGGCTGATCGTTCTTCTAACAATTCGGACATACCATTGTCATTATAATCCCGATCCGTCAGTTTTAATATTGGTTTGCCCATTTTTCTGCTCAACCAAACAACGGCTTTTCTAGATGCTTCGGCTGTCCATTCAGTATCACCAACCAACCATGGGGTATTAAACCTAGTGAGGTCAGAAGCAGCAAGGTCATCCATGACAAAGGTAACGTCAGAATGGCTCTGCAGAAATGCAGCAGGCAAGTCTGGTGAAGCTTCACCTTCCACCGTTTTCAAAACGATTTCAGACTTCTTAAGTCCCCAAGCCATGATCACAATTCGTTCTGCTTTGAGAATGGTACCAACTCCCATAGTTATTGCCTTACGAGGCACTTCACTCATACTATCGAAAGCAAATGCATTATCAAGTCTTGTAAGATAATCCAAGGTTACCATTCTGGTTGAGGATGATTCCTTCGATCCTGGTTCGTTGAATCCAATATGTCCAGTTCTACCAATTCCTAAAAGTTGGAAATCAAGTCCACCGTAGGAATCTATCCTGTCCTCATAATAAGCACAGTAATTGGCTATTTTTTCATAAGGAATTTTCCCGTCAGGGATGTTGACATTTTCTGCTTGAATATCGACATGGTCAAACAAATGATGGTGCATAAAATAGACGTAGCTCTGTACATCCTGGTCACCTAATCCATAATATTCATCTAAATTAAAAGAGACTACATTACTAAAACTCAAGCCCTCTTCTCTGTGCAGTCGCACTAATTCATCATATACCTTGATTGGAGATGAGCCAGTTGCCAAGCCTAAAACGCATTTTTCGTTTCTATTCGATTTGTACCTGATTAAGGAAGCAATTTCCTTTGCAACAGCAATGGCGGCCTGTGCAGCATCATCAAATACATCCGTATGGATTTTTTCAAACTTAGTAGATTCGAGAGCGCTCCATTCTTTCCTGTTTAACCTTAGAGAATCATTGTTAGACGCTGACATTGTATTGCTGTGTTTAATTAATTATTGTTCTATTTTAACTGCACTCGGTCCCTGAAAAGCTACTGCTGTTTTATATAATTGATGGCAAATGTTGAAACGCAGCAGATTTTAGCAAGGCACCAACCGTTTAATGTAGCCTCTAATATCATTTTTTAAGCCCATTCCACCACACAAAAACTTTAAAACATTGAATAATTTAACACATCAATACAAAAATTAATACCCAATTTAGCTTTCTAAAAATAGTCTTAACGCTAATTGACCTTTCACAAAAAAGTACATTCTAGCAGCATTAATTATTAGTATATTTTGAGTTCAAAAAAAATTAAACAATGTCTATCAAAAAAGCACTCTTAACTGTCTTATCACTCTGTTTAGTAACAGTTGTTGGTTATGGACAGAAAATACTAGAAGACAATTATAAATCACACAATTTCAGGTTCATAGGACCTGAAGGAAATAGGGCTATCGCCATTACAGGCGTACCTGGGGATCCGATGGTCACTTATATAGGTGCAGCATCAGGAGGTTTATGGAAAACAGACGATGGAGGTATTCGTTGGAGACCAATTTTTGATGATCAAGACATTTCATCCATTGGTTCAATCTACCTCGCTCCTTCTGATCCTAACAAGGTTTGGGTTGGAACAGGTGAAACATTCCTAATGCGCCCTGCACATGCCATGGGCAATGGCATCTACTATTCCCCTGATGCCGGCAGAACATGGGAACATAAAGGACTTAAAGAAACAGGAAGAATTGGTCGCGTAATTGTACACCCAACCAATTCAGATATAATTTACGCAGCTTCACTTGGACACACGCATGGTCCACAGCAAGAGCGTGGTATTTACCGTTCCAAAGATGGTGGTGATTCATGGGAACGTGTTCTGTTTGTAGATGAGAACACTGGCGCAGCAGATTTGGCGATGGATCCAAGTAATCCTAACATCCTTTATGCTGGCATGTGGTCAGTCCATATCAACTCTTGGGGATTAAATTCTGGTGGTGACGGTGGTGGTGTCTATCGTTCAATGGATGGTGGCGACACTTGGGAACCATTGAATACTAAAGGACTTCCTGGCGGTGCTGCAAGAAATGTAGGAAAAACGGCCGTGGCTGTTTCTCAAAGCAACCCAAATGTGGTTTATGCTTTATTTGAAATCAATAGCCCTGAATTATGGCGTTCTGATGATAAAGGTGAAACTTGGTCATTGCAAAGTCAAGACCATAACTGGGCAGAAAGAGCGCCGTATTACACGCGTATCGCTGTCGGTATAGACAATCCTGATGAGGTTTATTCAATGAGTGTACGTTTTGTACAATCTTTAGATGGTGGTAAGACATTAGAAAGAAGACCTCCAAGAGGTGGTGGTGATAACCATGACATTTGGATGGATCCAAAAAATCCAGATAGAATGCTGGTTGCCCATGACGGTGGCGCAAGTATGAGTTTAAACCATGGCCGATCATTCCAGCGTGTGGTTTTACCTATCGCTCAGATGTACCATGTTTCTGTAGATGACAAAGTACCTTACAATGTGTTTGGCAACAGGCAAGATGGTTGGTCTTATATGGGGCCGAGCAATAGTTTACAAGGCTATATCCCACTTGGGTTATGGAAAGGTGTTGGCGGTTGTGAGAGTGGCTTTGCACAAGTTGACCCTAATGACAATGATATTGTTTGGTCAGGCTGCTATGATGGTGGTTTAGACCGTCATGACCTAAAGACGGGACATACTAGAGATGTGCGTGTTTGGCCAGAAGCCGGTTATGGTTGGGCTCCTGCTGACATGAAATACAGGTGGCATTGGAATTTTCCTTTGAGTTTTTCTACATCGGTAAAACATCGCGTATATGTGGGCTCTCAATTTATTCATGCGTCAGACGATGGCGGACAAAGCTGGCAGATCATCAGCCCGGACTTAACGCTGAATGATAAATCACATCAGCAAAGTTCTGGTGGAGTAGCAATCGACAACTTAATGACTTTTGATGGCGCTACACTTTTTGCTATCGAAGAATCTCCTTTGGCCGATGGTCATATCTGGGCAGGCACTAACGATGGCCAAGTTCAATTGACAAAAGATGGAGGTAAAAACTGGACCAATCTTACGGCCAACATTCCTGATCTTCCAGCATGGGGAACAGTGAGTAGTATTGAGCCTTCAAGGTACCAAGCAGCTACGGCCTATATCACTGTTGACCTACATCAGATGGGAGATTTTGATCCATTCATCTACAAAACAACAGATTTCGGAGCATCATGGACGAAAATTTCTAATACACTGCCCCATTCTGAATCAAGTTTTGTGCACGTGGTTAAAGAAGATCCAAAGCGAGAAGGCATGTTGTACGCTGGTATCGACAAAGGCATCTATATCAGTTATGATGATGGTGGTACATGGAACAGGTTAAGAAATAACCTGCCTCCTGCTCCTGTTTACTGGTTAGAAATTCAAGAGCGCTTTGACGACTTGGTTGTAGGAACTTACGGAAGAGGGTTTTACATCTTAGATGATGTATCTGCAATCAGAGAAGGAGACAAATTGAACAACCAAGCCAAATTGTTTAAACCAAGAGATGCTTACCGATTCAACAATAAAGAAAGTATTAAAACTGATGGCGGGAGTAATAATTCGGGGCAGAATCCACAATATGGCGCTATGCTCAATTACTATCTACCTGATGGTGTAAAGGAAGCTTCAATCGAAATTTATACCCCTGAAGGTGTTTTGGTAAGAACATTAACACCAAGAAGTAAAAACAAAGGGGTTGGTAGAACGGCTTGGGATTTGAGATATGAGTCTACGTTTAGACCTCAACTGCAAGTGCAGCCTCCAGGCAGACCGTGGGTACAATTGAATGGCGAAGGATGGAGACCATTGGTAACTTGGGATTTGGACCTTAATGCTGGCCAAAGAGGACCAAGAGTAGCTCCGGGTACATACACGGCCAAACTGAATGTAGATGGGCAGTTCTATTCTGAAGAATTTGAAGTATTAAAAGATCCAATTTCTGAAGGCACTCTCGATGATATCAAAGCTCAAGTGGCTTTCTCGTTGGAATTGAGAGATGCAATGAATATTGCCGTGAACAGCATCAATAAAGTCGAGCTTTTAAGAAAAGAATTGGAAGCAATTATTGCCGAAGAATCTGACAGAAGAACTCAAAAAGAAGCTTTAAGATTAAAAGCAGCTGCTGAAGACATTGCTAGCAAATTGTATGATATTCATCTAACAGGAGCCCGAGAAGATGCCTTCCGATCACCTATGAAGCTATATGGTCGATTAAGTGCATTGGCAAGCGACATGCAAGGAGGAATTGACTTTAAACCCACTGACCAACAAGGTGAAGTGAAAGTGGTGCTTGGTGAACGTTTGCAAAATGCTGTTGATCAATTTGAAACCTTACAAGAAGAAGATATCAAAGCTTTTAATAAAGCACTGGAGAAGAAGAACAGAACCATTGACCTTGAAAAAACTAAAGGGAATTAGATTATAGTATAGAGTATTTAGTAGTTAGATATTGGTGTCTACTCTATAAATTAAGAAATCTCCTTATAAGCCAGGGAGATTTCTTTTTTGTTCTTTATCTTCAGTAATTGAAAACCAAATTTAATGATTAAATTTTTTCGTAGAATAAGGCATAAACTTCTTGGTGAAGGTAAAGTCAAAAATTACCTACTTTATGCAATAGGCGAGATAGTTTTGGTTGTTGTAGGAATTCTGATTGCTTTACAGCTCAACAACTTCAATGAGGCAAAAAAAGAAAAACTCAAAGAGTACAAAATACTAACAAGTCTACTCGAAGATTTCACTACTAATCAAAAAGAAATTAGTCAATCAATTGATGAGCTTAATATGCACATAGAGCGATATATGACTCAGCTCACTTATATTGGTTACTCAGAAAACCAGATTTCCAAAGATGTCATTGAGATGCTTAATACCACTCAGTATATAGTGACAGACCTGGTCGATGGCACGTTGAACTCAATTTTGAATTCAGATAAATTGGAAATAATTAAAAATGACTCACTAAAAAATATGCTCACCAGGTTCCCAGCCTTTATTAAACGCTATAATGACGAAGAAGATCGTATTGAAAACTATGTGATTAACGTATAGAGACCCCTATTCAGAACATTTGTATCATTAATCAGTTTTCTTCCTGACGATGAAAGAAGTAGGCTTATTAAGAAGAATATGCCAAAATCAGACTATGTAGGACTTATAAATAACATGGCATACCAAAACGCAACAGTTGGCATTACATTGCATTACCAAGCCCTTCTAAGTACCTCTTTAGAGTTCAAAACTACTTCAGACCAAGTTATGGGACTGCTAAAAAGTGAAATGAAAAAGCATTGATAGACCAAATAAATTACGACTAATATATGTCTAAGATTAATCAATACTTATGATCCAATTTTTCAGAAAGCTTCGACAAAACTCAGTTTTAAATAACAAAACCTTCAATTATTTAAAGTATGCTCTTGGTGAAGTTTTACTCGTGGTTGTCGGTATTTTTATTGCCATACAAGCCAATGAATGGAAAAACAAACAGCAAGACCTGAAGCATCTAAATACAGCCCTAAATGACATTCATGATGAATTAGTTAAGGACAGCAGTTTTCTAGTTGATGCTTTGGAAAGAACAACAATTGAATTTAATTTAATTGACTCACACAGAAAGCGTGTCTATGATGAGCAAGCTACCTTAGATACTTTAGTAAAAATAATCAGAGACGAATTCAGCGTTTTTTGGGTAGGACAATTACCTTGGAATGAAAGCGCTTTTGAAAACTTAAAATCCACGCCAAGTTTTGAATTCATGCCAGAACCTATTCAAAACAAGCTCAGTGATTTTTATGTAATCAGAGATTATCTTGTACGCATGGTAGAAAAAAAAAACATTCAATACCAGCAGATTTTTGAAGAGATGACCATGACTTACTCGTTAATACTTCCAGATGGCGCAAAAAAAGACTCTTATATAAAAAAAATCACTTGGGAAAATATTGAGAGCAAACATTTTGTACCTAGAGCAAGCATACTTTTGGACAATAAACATAAAGTATGGAAAGATTATTTAGATCAACTTGAATGGGTGCAACGTATGACGAGAGAATTGATAGCAGACATCAATAAGTACTTAGACAAGTAATTGTACTGAATTCTAATATTTGAGCTTAATTGGAATTTTATGATGTGATTAAAAACAAACGGCTACATGGCCTATTTCGTTCAATCAAGCATTCAGTCCAGATTTGTTCAAAACGTCTACCGCTTTCTAATTTAAATCAGCATCATTCATTTCCACAATAACATGTACTGTAATATCTAGTGTTAAAAGCACATAATTTATTATTTTATAAATAAATTCTAATACACACTATGAATAATACTGTATATTTTGAATCTTGTAGAACAGCAAGTGCCAAATTTAAATATTAAGACCATGAATAACTTTATAGAAAATGACACCATTATCAAAATCATAAGTCAAATCCCAAAAGGGAAGCGTTATTCAGACGTTGAAGATGCAGAAGGCAATCAATATGTGGATTTGGTACAAGAAGGTGGTGGCGTTCTAGGCATTGCCCTCGTTGGATATACCATGTACTTGAAAATGCAGGCATTCGTTTTTTTAGCCTCGCTGGCACCTCAGCTGGGGCAATTAATACCATTATGATGGCAGGACTTGGAGAAATTCAAGCTGCTAAATCTGAAAAAATCTTGAAGGTTTTAAGCGAAAAACCTCTTTTTGACTTTGTCGATGGGAATAAGTCATTAAAGAAATTAATTAACAAAGCGATTAAAAAAGAAAGCGGTCTCGGCATGGCTGTGGCATGGAATGCTTTTAGAATTTACAAAACACTTAAAACCAAATTAGGCCTTAACCCAGGAAGTAATTTTGAGAATTGGGTAACAGCTACTTTAAAGAATTCTAACATCTCCACGCTTGCTGACCTTAAACAGCTTCGGAAGAAATTACCTGCAGGTTTAAAAAACATTAAAACGGACAAAACCTTGAATGATGCAGCAGCCAAAATGGCAATAATCACTTCTGACATTACCACGCATACTAAAGCTGAATTCCCTAGAATGGCTGAATTATATTGGTCAAACCCTGATACCATAGCTCCGGCAAAAATGGTGAGGGCTTCAATGTCAATTCCATTCTTTTTTGAGCCTTTTGAAATAGCAGATATGCCAAATGCTGGCAATGAGAACGATCCCAAATGGAATAAAGCAGCGAGTTATAGAGGCCCTGTCCCTGCAAAAGCCAGGTTTGTTGATGGTGGAATGCTATCTAACTTCCCTATTAACGTGTTTCATAAGAAAGGTGGGGGCGCTCCGAGCATGCCAACATTTGGTGCTCGACTAAGTACCTATCGCGAAAGTTTTAGTGAAACAAGTAGTATGCTCGGAATGAGCGGTGCAATGATTAGCACGATGCGACAGATTTATGATTATGAAACCCTTTTAAAGCATCCCGATTATAAAAAGCTTATTTGTAGAATTGATGCAGACGAACAATTCAATTGGTTAGACTTCAATGAGGCAAAAAAAGACCAGGTAAAGCTCTTCAATTTAGGTGCTCAAAAAGCACTTGACTTCCTACTACAATTCGACTGGGAAGGATATAAAGTGATTCGAGAAAAGCTGAGTCATTAACCAACTTCAGCATAGTAAGGCTATTATTTTTGGTTAGTGAAGTAAGGTTTGATAAGGCTTAAGAATAAGGACACTGAAATTCCTGTTGAGCCAAAAATCATACACATGACCATGATCTGATAACGGGCCGCTATAAACGGTGAAACTCCAGATAAAATCTGGCCTGTCATCATGCCTGGAATAGAAACTAGGCCTACGGCCAGTAATGAATTTGTAATAGGAATTAACGCGGCATTCAGAGCAATTACCCTCCCTTTTTCATATGTTATTCCTTTTGCAATTTCAGATTCCAATCGCTCTCCAGCAAGGCTAATACTATTCATGGAGTTGGCAAATATCATCCCTCCCAGAGGAATCATATAGCTTGGCAGGTACCATGGATCTAGTACCAAAACACCTTGTGTGATTAATACCAGCACTAATCCCCCTCCCACCAAAATAGAAATGAAGCACTTTTTAAAAAGCACCATTTTGTTCAATTTCATTGTGCGCAAGGAAATCCAACTGGCCGCGAGTAACATGATCATTAGGACCACAATCACAATCCAAAAACTAGTTGCTTCAAAGATGTAGGCGAGTGAAAAACCAATCAACATCAGCTGAATTAACATCCGGGCTACAGCATAAATTGACTTTTTGTAGTCTAATTTCCATTTGTACATTATGAAAACAACTACGAGAATTGGAATAAAAGCCAAGGCCAAATTGGCATAAGGAATTCCTTCAATTAAATTCTCCATTTCAACAAATTAGAAGAGACATTTGATACTAATGTAGGCAACAAAAATAGGATTGCATTAAAGATTGACAAGGATGTTCAATTGACCATAAAATCATAAACCATCTTTGAAACATCGGCTAAAAGTGCTGTTCCTATATCAAAATCTTCGAGTTCTTTTGACAATAGCACGAGTGAGTATTTACGGCCATCAGGCAAAAAGACGATTCCTGAATCATGGTGTAAACCATTAATCACTCCAGTTTTATGTGCTACTTTGACATCTTCAGGTAGATGATAGGGAATAATTTCATTATATTTTTGATCCAACAATGTATTAATCATTGCTTCAGAAGCCATTTTATTCACTACCTCTCCTTTCGCAAGTTTCTCAAAGATCACCATTAAATCATAAGCCGTGGTAGAATTACTCATTCCAGCGTCAAAGGCTTTTTGATCTTCAACACCTCTCAGTACTTCGATGTCGGATGCCCCTAGGTTACGCATCGTCTGGGTTACTTTTTTAGCATCCACATATTCGATAATTAAATTTGTAGCAAGATTACTACTCACAATAATCATATCGTAGGTTAAATCAGCTATTGTCCTCTTTTCACCTATATTCTTGTACAAATCTGCTTCTGTGTCATCTCCAACTGAAAGGCTATACGTACTTCCGTCTACTATACTGGCGAACTCGTTTTTGATAACAACTGAGTCCGACATTGAAAATTTCCCTTCAGCTGACTGCTTATAAACCTCAATCATCACAGGTGTTTTCATTGTACTTGCGGCATGAAAATCTTCGTGTGCATTGATCAACATTTCCTCTCCGGACTCGATGTTTTTAAATGCTAACGCAAATTTTCCATTACCATTCTCAAAAACTGATTCAATCTCTGATTTCAATTGGCTCATATCTTTCTCTGGTGTACATCCATAACCCAAAAACAAACTTAAGCTGATAATATAAACCCAAGTATTCTTTGCTTTAATTTTCATAAAATATCTTCTAGACCATTGGACTTCAAATAAGCGCAATTATTGATAAAAGCAAAATAGCTCTTATTTCATCGGATAGTGTCAGGATGGATGAGAGATTTACCTCAACAATAAAGAAAAATATTAATTAATTATCATCAACTGATACCATCAAAATAACCTGATCATGGTTCAGATAAGCTTCATCAGTTTGTTGTAAATGATTTACACGCATAATGGATTGCAAAGTATTCACATAGGCCTGACCTCTTTCTGAATATTTGATCAGGCTATTTGTAAGTTCATAACCCCTGGGCTCTCCACCATTGTTTCTCATTTCTGCACGTTGACTTCTCAAATCTTTATAAGCATTGTGGGTATTTAAATTATGCATGTATGCCATCATAGATTCTACAGGTGTGTCGAATTTTGCCAAGCCATAGTCTCCCATTCCTGAGCGTTGCTCCTTTGGTTTCATGGCATCTTTGCCCCAAGCCCATTGTCCGAACAGCGCATTGCCCTCGGCTGCAAATCTTGAGGTGCCCCATCCACTCTCTTCCACCGATTGACTTAATGCCAATGAAACAGGAATAATATCGACTCTCATTAATAATTCTGATAATACATATGCAGTCAAATCTTCTTTAGAATTTGCACTTACTTTATAATCCTTAGCCAACGCTAATAACCAATTAGAGTCAGATTTCGACCAGTCCGGACCCTTCTTTATCAATGCTTTCAACTTAGTGCGTTCTTCCATAATAATCTCATTAGAATAGAGCGCTAATGGTGCCAAGACCCTAAAAAAGATTTGCTTTTTTAGCTTGACAGAAATTTCATGTGTGGTTTTACTTCTCCACTTATCAGATATTTGCATTATGAACAAACTAGGGACTTCTCTGATTCCAGCTTCCCATGATTCTCGAGTATAATTCAGTTCTTTCATCAGATCCAATCCGTCTTGGTATGACTCAATTTCATAGATAGTAGTATCCGCGAGGGGATGGCTTAAACTATAGCTCAAATTGAAACAAAGAATAAATAGTAATGATGCAAAGCACTTTTTCATAGTTGGCATACTTAAGTGTTGAAGTTCAAGTTATGCAATTAATGATTTCAAAAGCGACTTTTAGACGATTGAATACTTAATAAGATCGAGGAAATTGGAGTTTGTTCAATGGCCCTTATTTAACTAAATTAAAGGGTAAAACAATTTTGGACTTAATATGAAGAACAAGACCTACTTAATATTCTCGTCAATTATTATAATTGGAATTGTAAGCTGTGGAAGTGATGATGGCCAAGGTCCAGCAGTACCGGGAGATACAGGTAGATTGCCAGGCTCAATATTAATGGCTAATGGAGACCGGTTTATGTCTTCTGTACTTGTCGATGTGGATGGTGATGGAGATCAAGATATGATGCTAGGAGCGGTTGATAGAGAAAATATCCCTAAAGATTACTTACTTATCAATGATGGTCAAGGTAATTTTAGTGAAGCGCCAAGTAGTAACATGCCGGCGCGATATGGAGGTGCCAACTTTGGCACAGATCAATTGCGCGCTGGAGATTTTGATGATGATGGGGATAATGATGTTTTGGCTGTAGTACACGGTCCCTTACCATCTGAAGACGCTACCGTAATGTTTTACCAAAACAATGGCAGTGGTGTTTTTACGGATGCTTCGACCAAAATAAATTATGTTGCTCCACCCAATGGATTAGGGGGCTTAGTTATTGGAAACCTTGAATTGGCTGACGTAGACAATGACAATGACATGGATTTTCTATTGTCACAAGGCGGGACTCATAATGCCATTTATTTAAATGATGGCGAAGGAAATTATTCGAACGCCAACTTCCCTGATTTGGATGATGAGCCATTTAGAATAGGGCTTCATGTGACTGGTGCTGATATTAACAAAGATGGTTTTACTGATATTTTGGCATTGCCTCATGTCTATATCAATGATGGAAATAATAATTACACCCTTTATTCCAATTATGAGTTACCCTGGCCTACCTATCTTATGGGAATAACAGTAGAAAATAATTTGGGTAACCCAATGCTTATTGCACCTCAATTCATCTTTCTAGACGTAGCAGGAAATCCGACTCACGCTTTCCAATTTAGTACCAATAATGAATTGATATATACAGCAAACGAGGTTTTTAGCACGGTCAGAAAAACTGTACACCCAAGAAATATTTATTCGGCAGACTTCGATGGAAATGGTTTGATGGATGTAGTTGTTGCTGACCATGGCTTTGATAGTTATCCTTTTCTAGGCAACCAAAACACACTGTTTCTGCAACAAACCAACGGCACATTCATAGATGCCTCCGGGCAATTGCCAGAGATCTCTGACTTTACTCATGACATTGCTATTGGAGATATTGATGGTGATGGCGACATCGATATTTATGCTTCTAACCTGACCATTAACCAGGATTATCCCTATTTCATGATCAATGATGGGCAAGGTAATTTTACTCTTGAAAGATAAAGGCATTTTTTGATACAAATCTCCAATAGATTGTCTTCATTAATCCTGAATTAAAACTTAGATTGTGAGGAATTTCAAACTTGGTGTTTGAGTCAAATTTCTGACAAAAAAAGCAGTATATGAAAAGTGCTACCATTGTAGGTGCAGGTCTTGTAGGATCGTTATGGGCAGTATATTTAGCTAAAGCAGGTTACAAGGTTAAAATCTTTGAAAAGAGACCTGATATAAGAAAAATTAAACTCTCCGCGGGTAAATCAATTAACCTTGCGCTTTCTGCTAGAGGATGGAAAGCTTTTGAAACAGTTGGTGTCGCTGATGAAATCAAGGAAATCGCTATTCCTATGTATGGACGTACCATGCACGACTTGGAAGGCAACCTTACTTACCAACCATACGGTAAAGATGGTCAAGCCATTTATTCTGTTTCCAGAGGAGGTATAAATGCCAAAATGATGGACATCGCTGAGCAAAAAGGCAATGCTGATATCGAATTTAACAAAGAATGCATCCATGTTGATCTTGATAATGGTATCGTTTATCTTCAAGATACCATCACAAACGAAAAGACTGAATTCAAGTCAGATGTGATTTTTGGCGCTGATGGAGCCAATTCGAACGTCAGAACATTCGGCTTTGAAAAGACCCCTAACTATCAAATTGAAAAACGACCTATTGAAGACGGTTACCGTGAGATCTTATTGCCAGCAAATAAAGATGGCTCATATAAACTAGATGTCAACACCTTACATATTTGGCCTAGAGGAAGATTCATGCTTATAGGACTCCCAAATGAAGATGGCTCCTATACATGTACCCTCTTCATGCCTCATGCTAATGATAAAAATTCTTTTGAAAACCTTAAAACAAAGGCACAAATTAAAGACTTTTTCCAAACTACTTTCCCAGACTTTTATGCGCTAATGCCCGAAATTGCGCAATCTTGGGGTAACCACCCACTTTCTAAATTGGGAATAATTCGTTGCTATCCTTGGGCCGTAGGCAAAACAGCATTAATGGGTGATGCTGCTCATGCTACCGTACCATTTTATGGTCAAGGAATGAATTCAGGGTTTGAAGATTGTACTGCCATGTGGGAATTGATGGAAGAGCATGGAGATGACTGGACTGCAATATTCAATGATTACCAAGTTTCTAGAAAACCAAATGGTGATGCAGTCCAAGACTTGTCGCTAGATAATTATTATGTGATGCGTGATTTTGTTGGTGATCCAGAATTCCTATTACAAAAGAAATTTGAAAGGAGGATTTCGGAATTGTACCCTGACAAATACATGCCGCTTTATTCTCAAGTATCCTTTAGTCATATTCCCTATGCTGTAGCACATAAAAAGGGCAAGGAACAGGACAAGTACATAAAAGGCTTAATGCAAGAGCACGACATCGCCCTATTATTTGAAAACGATAAAATTGACGCGTTAATTCACCAGCAATACGCTGAATAACCTGTACCGGAACAAGCATGAAAGACGAACATATATACAGTAAACTTAAAGAAAAATATGCGGCCATTGGACAAGATGTTGACGTTCATCTTCAAGGTTTGCTTCATGCAAAACCAATTACTTATTGGGATTACATTCAAACAGACGCCCTGCTTAACCTACAAATCCAGAGGACGGATCAACCGGATGAAATGGTCTTTGTTATGTACCATCAGGTCAATGAACTACTTTTTAAAATGATATTGTGGGAAATTGAACAAGTTGCCAAGAGCAATGAATTGACGACATCCTTTTTCGCAATGAAACTGGGCCGTATAAGTCGGTATTTTGACATGCTCTCCACCTCTTTTGAAATTATGGGAGATGGTATGGAGGTGGAACAATACATGAAATTCAGAAATACGCTTACTCCTGCCAGTGGTTTTCAAAGTGCACAATACCGTAAGATTGAATTTGCTTCAACAGAGCTTATCAACTTAATTGATAACAGGTTCAGAGCAACGATTGATAGGAATACACCTTTTAAACATGCTTTTGATCATTTATACTGGCAAGCAGCTGGCACCAATCATGAGACCGGTGAAAAGTCTACAATGATGAACCTTTTTGAAGAGAAATACATGGACGATTTTGTGACGTTCATGCAGCAGTACAACACCTCTAATTTATGGACCAAATACCAGGCCTTACCTGAAAAGGAAAGAATGGATTTGGGCCTTCAAAATGCCATGCGCCATTACGATCATACCGTGAATGTTCTATGGGTTATGGCACATCTAAATGCAGCCAAAAAATACCTTGGTAGCGGAGATGAAAAAGCAGAAGCTACTGGTGGCAGTGACTGGACAAAATACATGCATCCAAAATACCAACGGCGCATCTTCTTTCCAGGTTTATGGACCAAAACAGAATTGGATAATTGGGGGGTTAATAACTTAGAAGGTCATGAAATTTTAACAGAAGCCATCTAACTTCTAAAAGACAAATTTTGGCATCGGAGATAGCTTATCCATTATTGTTAGACGGAGGATTGTCTAATCAACTTGAGTATCAAGGTTGTAACCTCAATCATAATTTATGGACTGCCGTTGTCTTAGTTGATAGTCCGAATGAAATCATAAAGGCCCACACAGCCTATTTACATGCAGGAAGTCAATGCATAATTACAGCCAGTTATCAACTTACTCATCAAGGACTTAAAGAATACACAAAGACTTTAGAAGAAGCAGATGGACTTATTATTAAATCTGTTGAATTAGCGAAGGCTGCAGTTGACATTTTCATGCAAGGAAGTCCAAATGCTTCTCGTCCATTTATAGCAGCAAGCATTGGCCCTTACGGAGCTTCTTTGTCAGATGGGTCTGAATACCATGGGAATTATAGCGTCTCTGATGAATTTTTATATGAATTTCACCTTCGAAGAATAAAATTACTTGACTCCTCACCTGCCAACTTCCTTGCCGTTGAGACCATCCCCAATATCCAAGAGGCTAATGTTTTGTCAGAAATATTGAAAACTTGTAATAAGCCAGCTTGGATGACATTCGCTTGTAAAGATGACAGTCATATAAATGATGGGACATCAATAATCGAATGTGCTCAAATGCTCAACGACAACCCGCAAGTGTTTGCAATCGGTGTTAATTGTACGCATCCAGAGCATATCTCCGGACTTATTAAAAGACTTAAATCAAATTCGACATCTAAACGAATCATCGTTTACCCTAACCATGGTGAAATCTTCGATCCAAAAACAAAAACTTGGTCTGAACCAACTGGCACCTGCTTTAATCAGGAAGCTGTCAGCAACTGGTTAATTGACGGAGCCGATATAGTTGGTGGTTGTTGTCGTGTAGGCCCAGAGGACATCATGAAGATTAATCTTGACTAAAATATGTGTTTTTTAATTATTCATGCCATGCGTCAAAATGAGACGGTCAATATTCTATGATTTAGCTATATTTCTAATTCAATGCCTTCAACTGGACAAACCGACTCTCCGAAACTACAACGGCACCTAGGATTACTAGGACTCACAGCAACAGGTATATGCTCAATGATTGGTGCGTCTATCTACGTAGTACCTTTTATGATTCAGCGGAATGTTCCTGGTATCGGCCCAAATGTGATTCCAGCGTTCTTGTTTGCTGCTATACCTGCTATACTAGCTGCATTTGCTTATGCAATGCTAAGCTCGGCTATGCCAAGGGCTGGGGGCAGTTACATCTTTGCTAGTAGAGGATTACATCCTTACTTGGGTTTTGTAGCTAGTTTTTCACAATGGTTTGGTCTTTCTATTGTCATTGGAGTAATTTCTTATATCACAATCCCGTTTTTACGCGACATCGCTGCCGCACTTTCTTTTGATCAATTGGCCTCTTACTTAGAAAAAGGAACAGTGCGTGTTTTACTTTCGCTATTGATACTATGGCTCTTTGTGTACATCAATATCCGTGGCCTCAAAACTTATGTCAGGACATTGATTCCGCTGATGTTACTCATGTTTGGTTTGGGTATGATCGTTATCTACTCTGGAATTAGCATTGATAAAGTAACATTTGTTTCAGCTGTTGCTCCAGAAGTAATGTCACAAATTGATATGGAAAATACTTCAGAATTTCAGTGGCAGACATTTCTTGCAGCTGCAGCAATTCTATTCTCCAGCTTTATTGGTTTTGATGCAATTGCGCAAGCAAGTGGCGAAGCTAAGCACCCAACCAAATTATTACCCAAAGCCATTGGCCTAGCGGTGCTCATTGTTGGCACCTATTATTTCACCTTTACATCGGCAATCTATCATGCCATACCTTGGCAATATGTCGCACATGAAGCAGCTACTAAAGACATTACAGCAACTGGATTATTATTACCGGTAATTCCCTTTGCTTTAGGTGTAATCATTACCTCTGGAGCAGCGATTGCCTTAATCAATGACTTACCCGCAATGTTACTTTCTGTTTCAAGGTTAATATTCGCTTGGGCTGCAGACGGCATATTCCCTAAAAAGTTAAGCACAACCCACGCCCGTTTTCATACGCCTTACTTAGCACTTGTTATGAGTGGTATGATGGCATCAATAGGTATTTTGGGAAGCCATTTCGCTGGTGACTTCTTTTTAGGAATTGACATAATGGTTTTATCAATGCTGGTCAATTTCCTCTTTATGTGTATTACTGTCATTGCCATTAAAGAGAAAAACAGTACTCTTGCCAAGAATATTAAAGTGGTTCAGAATCGAAAAATTCAATTGGTTTTAGCGTGGTCTGGAGTGATATTCCTTTCCGGTTTTTTAATTGTCCACGTGGCCAAAGACTTAAATACCAACGTTGATCATTGGTATTTCAGGTCTACTCCTATTTGGTTAATTGTAATGGGATTGGGCTCACTGATATTTCTAATACAATACAAAAGGCTGAAACGTAAAGGCACCAATCTAAAACAACTTTTTAACGAGCTTCCCAAAACATGAGTCCTTCCAAGAACCTACCTATCTATCAATTAGCTCCTGACTTAAGTGTCAGCCGCGTTATAACGGGCCTTTGGCAAATCGCTGATATGGAACGTGGAGGACAAAAAGTAAATCTTGAGGATAAATCTGAGGCCATGAAGGCCTATGTGGACCGAGGTTTTCACAGTTTCGACATGGCTGATCATTACGGCTCTGCAGAAGATATCATAGGCGTTTATAAAAATAAATACCAAGCGGAGTCACCAATTACTGCAATGACCAAATGGGTACCTGAGCCAGGGCTAATGAACAAAGACAAAGTCAGAGAAGCAGTAAATGTTGCGCGCAAGAGAATGCAAACAGAGCAAATAGATGTGATGCAATTTCATGCATGGAATTATGCTGATCCAAATTGGCTGGACGCACTTACTTACCTCCAAGAGCTTAAGCAAGAAGGACTTATCAAGCACCTTGGCTTAACTAATTTTGATACTGCCCATTTAAAAATGGTGCTCACAAATGGAATTGAAGTCATCTCAAATCAAGTGTGTTTTTCCTTATTGGACATGAGAGCTGCTGGAAAGATGACGGCATTGTGCCATTCATCAGGAGTGCGACTTTTTGCATTCGGGACATTAGCTGGTGGATTTTTATCAGACAAATGGTACGACAAAAATGAACCCATCGATGAAAAGAAATTGAACTGGTCACAAATGAAATATAAGCGCTTTATTGATGAGGCCGGAGGTTGGCAACAATATCAAAAACTGATGACAGTTTTAAATCAATTAGCCAGTGAGAAATCTGTTTCCATTTCAAATATTGCTTCTAGGTACATGTTAGAACAGGAAGCGGTAGCTGCCATTATTGTAGGTGCGCGTTTAGGTGAAAACAACCACAATGCTGATAACCTCAAAACTTTCAGTTTTGATTTCAATGAACAAGACAAGATTCGCGTTGATACTGTTTTGAAAAATTTGAAAACAATCCCTGGAGACTGTGGTGATGAGTACCGTAAGCCACCTTTCCTAACGGCTTCTGGTGACCTTAGTCATCATTTAGAAACCTTTACACCACCTTACCCAACGACTGAAGGCAAAGACGGGAGAACAAAAGCCTTAAGTGGCACAGTATGGGAAGACCTTGCCGGATTTAGTCGTGCAGTTAGAAAAGGGAATACAATTACGATTTCAGGTACAACCGCTACGCATGGAAATGATGTCATTGGCGAGAATGATGCCGCACTTCAAACACATTTTGTACTCGACAAAATTGAAGGTGCACTTCAGTCCCTTGGAGCAAAACTCGATGATGTTATTAGAACAAGAATTTTCATTAGAAATATGGAGGATTGGGAAGCAATTGCCCGAGTCCATGGAGAGCGTTTTAGTGACATTCAACCCGCTAACACCCTCGTACAAGCAGCACTAGTTGGTGAGGAGTATTTAGTGGAAATCGAGGCCGATGCCCTCTTAATGTAAATTTTGAGCTTATTCTGTTGACTTAGAATTGCTTTGCTGACTTATGTATTTACCCACTACAATAGAAGTAATTATAACAAGATAGAATTGCCCAATTAACCCTATAAGTACCGCTGCCTTTTGTGCCGTTGGGGTCATTGGCAAAATATCACCATAACCAATTGTCAGCAAGGTGACATAACTATAATACATGAGCTCGCTCGACAGTAATTCCGGGTGAGCTGCGCTTATTAAACTTCCCTGGAATGATCCTGAGACATTCATTTCTATGGAAAGACAAATAAAGAATCCAATTAGACCAAGAGAGAGGTAACCGCTAATCAATCCGAAAATTACGTCCCTTGTGATTTTTTTCGAATACCAAACTTGAAAAATAATCTCATAACTGACAATGAGATAAAAGAGAAACAGGACTCCCATTCTTAGAAAGGCCAGAGAGCCTTTATCTAAAATATTCGTCATGTTCAGAATAACTATAAGACTTGATATGCTTAATAAGAAAATGGCTATTCTAAAAAGCACTTTTTTATTTTGGATCATAACCAAGCCAGCAGCAAGGTTCGCAATAAAAAACACGGGTGAAATCTGTTCTTCGAAAATAAGAACAGGGATTATAAGTGTCCCGAATAGAATTGAAAGTTGAGTAACAAAAAACAATTCAAAGCGATATGGATAAAGCTTTTTAAGCATCTTACTTTTCTAAAAGCTTCATATCGAATTTGTAGCCATGATAATTGACCTTGTACAAGACACTATAGAAGGAAGGAATGAAAAGCAATGTAATCACTGTACCAAATAGTAAACCTACCATAATAGTTACTGCCAATGGCTCCCACATCTCACCTCCACCAAGATACAAAGGAATCAAACCTAATACAGTTGTTAATGTAGCCAACAAGATTGGTCTAAAGCGCTGCAAACACGCTACAACAACAGCATCTTGTTCGTTACGTTTCAGTTCTGTTCCTTCTATTTCTATCCTATCTATCAATACAATAGCATTATTAATAACAATTCCCGCTAAGGAAATAACGCCCAAAAAGGCCATAAATCCGAATGGAACTCCAAATATGAAAAGTCCAACTACCATCCCTATAACACCTAAAGGTATGGTGCAAAGAATCATAGTCATCTTTCTCAATGAGTTGAATTGGATGATTAGCAATATCACGATAATGAAGGCTGACAACGGTAGGTACTTAGCCACAGAGCCCATATTCTCCGCAGAATCTTCAGCGTCTCCTCCAAAAGTGTAATAATAATCTGGTCCCCAAATTTCATTTTGTTCGACTAGCCAAGGCTTCATCTCATTCAGTATTTGAGATGCATTACCTGTCTCAGTCAATTCACTTGAAATATTAATCGTTCTATCAAGGTTAGACCTTTTGATTTTCGAGTATTGCCATTGAGGGACAATACTGGCGACCTGAAGCAGAGGAACACTCTTACCAGAGCTTTGAGAATAAACATTTAACGTTTCTAATGATGCATTTGTCTGTTCATTACTCTGACTACTCAACATCATTATAGGAATCGATTTATCCTCTTCTCTGTACTCCCCTGCTTGAAAACCATCCAGGACAGTCTGCAATGAAATCGCAATATCTTGATTGGTGACGCCTGCTAATCTCGCTTGATTTTGATCAATAGCAATTACAAATTTTTTGCCCTTTGGCCCCCAATCATCTTTCACATTTTTTGTGCCAGCGATAGTGTACATGCGCAGCTTGATTGACTCTGAGATCCGTGCTAATTTATCAGGTTCATCTCCCGAAACTTTTATTTCAATTGGCGTACCACCACCACCAGAGCCAAGAAAGCCAACTTTGATATCTGCATTAGGGAACGTTTCAAAACCAAAAGCGTCAATTCGTCTTAGTACCTCAGCATTGGCAATATAGCTAGATGTATTCACCAACATATGGGCATAATTTGTATTTGCCTCATCCACAGTGTACCCAAGATCATAAGATGACGGCCCTTCCCCTATAAAAGAGGAATAATCTACAACACCAGCCAATCGGTCTTCATTCACTAATAATTCTTGAATTATAAAATTTTCAATTTGAGTTACTACCTCTTCGGTTCTTTCAATTTTTGTGTTTTCTGGTAAATTTATATCGACAGTAATCAAATTACGATCACTATCTGGGAAGAAAAGGAAAGGTAGTTTGGTGAAACCCCATAGTGAGGCCACAAACATCAGAACGATACTCAATAGCATCATTTTTTTCCATTTCAATGCAAAAAGCACTAAATTCTTGTACTGCATTTTTAGATTCTCAATCATTTGATCCAAAAAATTCAATTTGACAGGTTGTCCTTTAACTCTAGGCTCTACTTTCAAGAAGAACACACAGAACAAGGTAATTACACTCAAGGCCATTAGCCAAGAAGACAATAAAGCGATGGAGATAACAACAAAGAGCGGTCCCATGATATCACCCATTGAAGACTCCGCCATGTAGAATGCTAAAAAAGCTGCCGAAGTTGTTAAAGTTGAAATTAACAGTGGGGTAAATAGCTCATTACAAGCCTGAATAGCAGCTGCTTTCGCATCTATCCCATCTTCCATTTTCACCATAATGGTTTCGGCCACTACAATCGCATTGTCAACCATCATTCCTAATGCCATTATTAAGGCTGCGAGTGTAATTTGGTTCAAGCCCATGTCGATTAGGCCCATCACCATTAGTGTACAAATGGTTACAATCGGTATCAAACTGGCAATAATAAGGCCCGTCCTTAGTCCTAAAAAGATTAGCATCACAGCCAAAACAATCACAATCGCTTGGACTAGGTTTCCTATAAAAGAATTAATCTTATCATCTATATAATCATCTATTGAGGCTATTCTGGAGACTTCCAATCCAACCGGCAGTATGCCTTGCCATTCATCTAATACCTGGTCAATGGACTGACCCAATTTTATAACATTGGAACCTTCAATCAAAGAAACATGGAGCGTAATCGCCTGTTTTCCATTAACATATACTTTTTGCTTTGGTGGGTCAATATAACTTTGACTTATTGCTGTTATGTCCTCTAATGCCACTACTTGTCCACTCTCTCCTACAGGAATCAGCATTTGTCTTATATCATCGACACTATTGAAGTTACCAGTGGGTTCTAATATAATTCGTTCATCTTCGACATTGACTTCACCTCCAGTATTAAGGATGTTAGTATTGGTAATAATCGATTGTAATCGATTCGATGTTAGACCGTAAGTTTTAAGCTTGGCATTATCAAACTCAACAAAGATCCTTTCGTCTTGATCTCCATTGATTTCTACTTTGGCAGCTGCAGGCAGCTTGATTAAGTCATCACGCAAATCATCTGCGTAGTCTTTCATTTCTTTATACGAATAGCCATCGCTTGTAATTCCAACAGCAATACCAAAGACTTCTCCTATGCCATCATCATCTAAATTTGGGACAACCCCAGTCGGCAATCCTTCAATTTGATCCAATTTCCTTCTTAATCGATCCCATACGGGCTGGAGATCTGCTTCTTTAACTTCAATCTTTAATTCAACGGTTACAATGGATATGCCAGTCCTTGAAGTACTTTCTACAATTTTTAATTCAGGAAGTTCTTGAGATACTTTTTCAACCTTGTCGGTAACAAGCTCCTCAACGCGCTCGGGACTTGCGCCTGGAAATATAGTGATCACGTTGGCTACACGGACTGCATATGGAGGCATACTATCTCTAGACATGCCTAAATACATCACAGCTCCCATCACTATTACGACAACGAGTAAGCTCATTGACACGCGATTTCTCTCAATAGAAAATTGGGTGAGATTCATAGTTAAATTCTTAAAAAATTAAAGCCTCACTTTTTGACCATTTAGCAGCGACTGTAGTCCTGCCGTAGCTATTTTCTGGCCTTCAGAAATGCCTTTTAGTATTTTGAATCCATTGCCAGTAAGCTCTCCTATTTCAACTTTTTGCTTCTTGATCATTGCTGTTTCATCATCGATAGCATCGATAATTAGCACAAAATTACCATCACCATCTTCTCCTACGGCTTTGACAGGGATAACAATACTATTGTCTTCTGTGACTTGGGCAGATAAATTAACCGTAACATTAGCCGCCATACCTGGCCTAATCGACGAAGTAGCATTTAAAATTTCAATTTTAACGAGGTAAGTAGCTGTATTTGGATCTAAAGATGGTGCGATCTCAATCACAGTACCTTTAAAAGTATCTTGAAAAGCAGAGAAGGAAATATCAGTCTCCATTTCTAAACTAATTCCGTTGATCACATTTTCAGGGATACCAACTTCAATATTAATTTGTGCTCCCGCATTTAAAACACCTATGACTTGACCCGCGCTTACATTTTCATTTAATTCAGTATCTCTAGAGGCAATAACACCATCACTTGGTGCGTAAATGAAACCATAATCAATTTGTGATTCTTGAATTTCTTTATTCCTTAATGCTGATTCATACTGCGATAAAGCATTCTGATAATCATTCTTTGCATTCTCATAACTACTTAAAGACTCACTCCCTTTTTCATAAAGCAATTTGGTTCGTTCCAGGTTTGTTTTGGAAGTAAACATGGTTGATTCAGCACTACTCAGTCCTGAAACTGACTGCTCATAAGCCAGATTGGCTTGAACATTATCAAGTTGAGCGATCAAATCACCTCTTTTCACCTGTTGCCCAACCCTAATGTTCAAGACGGTCATTATGCCATTACTTCTAAAACTAAGGTCCTTTTCATCCCCTGGCTTTGCAACACCACTGAAGGTCCTAATTTTCTGAGCATCAAAAGTACCTACTACCTGGTATTGAACTGGTCTTAGTACTTCTTCTACCTTTTCTTCTTCCTTGCCACAAGAAAACATGATCAAGACCAAGATGGCCAAAGCCAGGTTAGTCTTAGTTGAATTATGATCTGAAATCATTTTACTCCATCTATTTGACATAGTGATAATTGTTAATTCTTGTCTAACTATTAATTATTGTTAATGAATTCTTGAAATCGATTTTGAAAATCAAGCTTTTCAGCATCAGTCTGAAACATGGTGAAATCCCCAATAGCATATTCCAATTGCAATTGTGCAATCATAAAATCATAAATCGAAACAGCGTAATTCAATTTAGCCTCTAAGGCAAATTCTTGTGAATCAATCAACTGTGTAATACTTACCTGACCCAGGCGGTAACTCTCTTGTACTAAATCAAAATTAAGTGCCGCGCTTTCAGATGAAGTTTTACTAAATGCGATATTGGTTGTTGAATTCAATAATTCTAGTGCGTTTGTCTTCACAGACAATTCAATGTTCTGATCTAATAACTGCTTGGAATAATCAAGTTGCTGCAGTTGAATTATTGATTTCTGTTGATTTACCCTTCTTCTCTTACCTTGTAAAATTGGATAAGTCATTGACAGGCCTACCGCCCAATTATTATTTACTTGTTCAGTACCTGGAACAGGCTCAGAACCATCCCCTCCACGATAAAGGAAATGTGATGTTTCGGCAAAAGCACCAAAAGTCGGTGTGTACATCATCCTATCGTTCATCAACCTTTCACGTTCTGCAGCTTTAATATTTTCCAAAAGTCCCTTTTTATTGGGGTTACCTTTTTTTGCTTCAAGAATCATAAAATCCGTTGCTTCTTTGAATTCAGAAGGGCTTTTAACCAACTGAGCAATTGTACGTCCTTTAAATCGCTCAAATACTTCATCCCCAAATTGAACATCTTGTATATCAAACTCATCTTCGAATGGATTAGACAATAGCGTATTTAGCCTGAATTTTGCAGAGGCTAATAATGTCTGCCCTTCAATCACAGCCTGTTTAGCTAATGCTACTTCACTCTCCCAACGATAGATATCTGCTTTGCCTGTAGATCCTAGAGACACCCTTACTTTCGCCAAATCTAAGTTGGTTGATGAATTATTCAAGTTTTCTTGACGAATGAGCAAGCTCGTTTTAGCAGACAGCACAGTGAAATAAGCATTGTATGTCTCGAAAAGCACATCCAAAACTTCTGCCTCGGTTTGAAATTCTTGTGCCTTTTTGAGGTATTCATAAATCTTTATACCTGCAATTGTTTCTTCTGAATAAATTGTCTGATTCAAACTAAGGTCGGCAGTAATTGCTTGTTCTGGTGAGTTGAGTAAAGCAAAAGCACGTTCTGGATTAATCTGTTGACCAGTTACTCCCAAATTCAAATTTGGCCTGTTAAACGATTTTGCATTTATAACATCTTGTTCTGTGAGTTCAATGTCCTTATAACTAATCTGTATATCCAAATTGGCCTCCAAGGATCTCTGCAAGATGTCCTCCATTGAATAGGTGTCCAATGCTTCTGCCTCATCGACCAGTTTAGCCGTAAAAAGGATTTCAAATGGTGCGGAGAACTCCAAGCTTCGGGCCGTATTAAGGTTCAGGTAAAACTCTTTATTATCGTCTAACAAAACTGGCATTTCAGAAATTGCTGCTCCGGAAGCCGCTTCGTCCATCATTATAGCCAGTTTTCTAGAAAGTTGTTCAAGCTCCTTTTCATCAGCATAACTGGCCAATATCCCATTATCCAGAATCCTTTTGCTACTAGAAAAAGAAGGTAGTTTTCTTGCTATTAAGCCATCAGCAATAGCTTGAATTTCTTGATCTGTTCTACCATACAATAATGTGACATATACTGCGTCGGTCCCATTTGGAATTTTCGCGAGTGAACCGTTGATGTCACTGTTAACTGGAACGAGGTGGATTACTGAAGCGAGTACTTCACTTATAGAGTCTAATCTAGCTTTTGCAATAGATTGGTTGAATGTCAATTGCGATCCGTCGTCAACCAAAATTGACAAAGTATCAAATTTATAGAGTTCACTAAAGAGTGAAATTTCAGTTTCTAAGTTTTGTGATTCCCAAATAAATGTGAAATTTTCAACCCCCGTTTTAAAACCATCATAAGGGATTTCTTCCACACGCGGATCTGTAAGCCCTAATCCTATGGTTGGAACAGGATATCGCATGTCAACAGTACCTTTGATACTCACACTACCGACTAACCAAACAAAATCAACTTTTGTAGTCATTTCAGCATATTGAAATGCCGATTCATTAAAGGTATTTACCGAGTACTTAATATGTTCCTCGTTAATTGTGAAATTCTTACCAGCACCTGTCGTCCTATTTACTTCGACTAACAAAGCTTGAAAAACGGAATCTACAATTTCATTTTTTTTAAAATCTGTGATTATTCCAATCTTGAAATCCTGGGCAGATAGTTTAAATGATTGGTTTAATAGAAGGAACAGAAAGAGTGGAGCTATTTTTTTAAGCAGCATAATTCGTACAGAGTATTGTCAAATCTAGAAATATTTCTATCCTTATTCAAAGAAAGGAGCACAGATAATCATCTGTGCTCCTTTCTTCTAACATAACCTACAGATGGCTAAGCCTTAATCACCGACTAAAGCATTAAAAACAAATTTAAATGTACCGTGAGTTTGAACTCTATGTTGAGGTCTAAAGCCAATCATCACTACTTCCCCTGCTCCCATTTTCACCGCAACTATGGCCGCTTTATTGGCAATTACTTCTTCACCCAATAACCAACCGCTTGCCATGATATCTCGGCTTGCATAGGTGGCGATTCTTTGAACATCTTGATTTTTCGCAGACCTATTCACACTATAAACATCATTCCCTCCAGTAAAAAGCACTAAGCCTTTTTCTGGCATCCCAAACGCTATAGGATTACTATTATCAATATTTACTTTTAATGTTGACCCTGGAGACCAAAATTCGGTCGAGCTGGTTCTTTCAACTACATTGGTTACTGGAACTTTAAATTCTTTGATTGCTAATTCTCCTGCTCCGCCAAATGTTACTATGGTTCCTCCCGCTTCAACAAATGCCTTTAAAGCATCGATACCTTCTTGCCCAAAACCGGACCTGTATTCTTCAGGCATAGAAGCAATAGCAGCAGCGTACCTTCCACTAAGACCCTTGCCTGTCATTGCAGCAACACCATCATCAGGTAGAACTATTACATCAAAGTCTTTAGAAAGGTTGCCTCCTAAGACTTCCTTATCCATTATAGTCGAATAAGGAAATTCAAAGTTTTCCAATAATAGTCTTGTCCAACCTTCATCCATGTTACCGCCCAAGTACCGCTGAAATAAACCGATACGTTGACGTTTCATATCTTCTGATGAAATAGCATCTGTCTCTAAGGCAGCAAATGCAACGCCAGTCTGCTGGGAAATCTTATTCAGTACATCCGTTTTTGCATTTGACGGGATAATAAAATCACCTGCATTCAATCCATTTCCAGATTCTGTGACACGCTTTAATTTGACCTTATCATTCATTAACAAGTTAGCAGCCGTGAAACTATCATTTAGCTTACCATCCAGCACATAGCCTTTAGATCCTTTATCAACACTAGCGGAATAACTATCAAGGGTTTCTAATATTCTAAAGCTACTTGCATCAACAGTAGTATTAACTGGGTCTGCAACTACACCAAAATATTCGGCAATATTATCAGTGGACATATCATAAGGCCTGATAGGGGTACCATCTCGATAACGTGTATAGTCATTATCCGGGTAATTCGTTTGACCTAGAAGCCACCTAATAACACCTCTCTTAGGCTGTGCCATTGTAACGACGCGACTTCCTGCTGCATAAACTTTCCCTTCATGCCTGAACTCTCTGGTCGACTGTCGTACTTCAACACCCTGATTTAAGAGTACTTCAACCAGTTTGTCAGCAGTACCAGCATCATGTTGCTCTTTACCAATTATATAGGCTTTTACATCACTTACTTCGCCACGTTCCGATTGCCTTTTTGCCTTTAAATAAGCAGTTCTTAAGACCGTTTCTTTGTTCCTAGCGGCGATATCTACTATGGCCAGTGCCGCAATTTTTTGTTGTTCAACTATATCACGTACATGCCACCATCCACCTTTCCATGGATTTGGAAAAGATGTTTGTTCCTCATACTTAGGTAATCCTCTTGACCATCCTTCCAATTGATCAGGATGCACATATAAAGGTGTTGCTAATTGCGCACTAGCAGACTCTGTCAACATTCCGGCAATATTGTGAAAAGGCGTTATCCAATGGAAGCCAAAATGACCCCAGCCTGAATAGACAGCCGCATTTACTACTCCAGACTTATCAGCTTCTTCTTCTTTGTAAGCGATGTGTGCTCCATACCAGGCCATCTCTCTCCATACTAAAGGATCCGCATCTGGACGAATTGGTTCAGAATAAGGTGGTACATAAAGGCGCGCGCCATAAGCTCCCATCTGGTGATGGTCCACATAGGCTTGTGGAATGAAGTCTTTGAATATAATTTGAGCACCATAAGACGACTCTACAGTATTCTGCATATAGGCATCCCGATTATTATCATGTCCTATATAATAGTGGTACAGATAAGGCATGCTTGCCCCTTCATATTCTGTGCCTACATACTTGTTGTACCATTCAGTGATCATTATTTCACCATCAGGGTTAAAGCAGGGTATAATTATGGAAATGGTATTATCAAGAATACGCAGCATCTCTTCGTCATTCCTAGAAAGCATATCATATGTAAACTCAGCAGCGGTTTGACTCGCGGCCACTTCTGAAGAGTGTAATCCAAACGACTGTACAACAACTGCTTTCCCTTTTAGAATTCCAGCTTCAATTTTAGATACTGAAACACCTCTAGGATCACTCAGCATAGCGTTGATCGCTCTATATTCTTCAAGATTCGCTAAATTCTCTGGTGACGATATATACAGTGCTAAAAAAGGATTCCCTAAAGTGGTCTCTCCCATATTGACCACTTTCATTCGGTCACTTTTAATGCCGAGTTCGTTATAATATTTTACTAAATCATCCCAATGCGCGAGCTTACGGTCGGCACCCATTTTAAAACCAAAATAACTTTCTGGAGTAGGCAGATCAGCCTGTGCAACGGCATCTTTTGGGATAAAAATAAATAAGACTAAACAAAGGGAAAGGAAACGTGAGATCAATGATTGAGACATACCTATAGGTTTTGGTTGAACTATTTCAATATAATCGAAATAGACCTAAAATCAATCATAGTAAGTCGGAAGTGGTAAAAGACAGTTGTGGGTGGTAATAAAGAATAAATTGAAATCCGAATTAAAAACGGTTATGAGCTTACTAGATTTCCTGGCCAATCATCAAATTGTCTTATTCAAATCTTCCAGATTGATTAATAAAGTACTCATTACTAGAATATATATGATGTGCGTAATTCACAGGCATCTTCACTGTTAACAGTGATTCAGGAACACCAATCCTCACTTCTTGTAACCTAAATAGAGGTTCACTTTCTATTGGAAATGACAATTCGATTTCAAATCCATTCTTCGGAACAGCATGGAATTTGAATATCGCTTTTGTTTCTCTCGACTCTACATCATTCACGGGCTCTCCAAATACATTCTTCAAAATTGTTTTTTCAGGAAAAACAGCAACCAAAGAATTGGTTGCCTCAACAGGATCAACCCTTAATTTAATGTTCCTTATACCTGCTATAGTATCCTGTGAAATGATTTCATAAGACAAATAGCTCGTATCAGCAACTGTAGCGCTCTGCATCCAATAATCCCTTTTACGATTCGTATTCAAAGTAAGTGCATCAGTGGATTTTTTTTCCTTATCTGGAAAGTAATTCGAATTCCAATCATCTAACTCTCTATAGTTTAACCAATGCGCCTCCCCTTTATCAGCATCAATAAAGTAATTCAAATAGGTGAGCTTTGGAGTGGTTTCAGTGTATCCCTTCGCAGTAAATTGCAACACTTGTCCAAAAACCAATAATGCCAAGCCCATACACAATATGAACTTAAGATGCACTGCCATCAGTATTTTATAAGCTGGTATCAGAAACGGGAAAAAGAACACCATAAATAGCATTGCACCAAATGGCAAGTCAATTCCGAATACTATATAAACCATATAGAGCATCGGAATCCAGAGCCCTATCGGAATAAACAGGGTCAACATTTGACTGATCAAATACTTACCCCCGCTATCTTCTTGCTTATTCTTAAAAATTAAATTCAATAGAAATATCACAAGTGCGATAAGTATAGGCACATATAAGATGTATCCACCTGTGTCCAAAAAGATTTTTATTGGGACAATTAAAATAATTAGGAACAGCATTGCTCCCAAAAAAGTAGATTCAAAATTTCCTTTAACTGATCTCTTAAAAACGAGCGCAAAAGTAATTAAGGCAATCCCCAAAATCGCCCATAACGTATTGCCCATGAAGTACTTATTATTAGCATAAACGACTGATTCTGGACTAGATATAAGGTAATATAATTGTTGATAGCCATATAAAAGCCCCATTGCAACAACTAGCGCAACAAGCATTGAGCCTGTTCCTTTCAAAAGATGTTTGACTTCAATCCTGCTCTTATTTTTACCATTGAAAAGACAAACAAACCAAAGTGCTACTGTCAAGATAATCAGTGGGATGTCTAAGCTTTTATTATAGATTACAAGGGCTCCTCCAATTGGATTAAAAAAGATAGCGTCTTCTTTTTTGGTATTCTCTAAGTTCATATTACCGAAATGCCTGAGCATGCCTAAAATATGATCTCCGTGGTGTTGAAGGCTCTTCAAATCTATGTTTTCAGGTGTATCCACTGGACTATGATAATAAGCCCATCCATCAATAAAGGCAGAATTAATTCCAGTTATACCCAACCCTTTAAACTCTGTGAAATCAGTCCCATTAGGCATGAGTTTATATATTTCATAGGCCAAGGCATTTGTAATTGGTTTTTTTACTGCCTTTTTAAACTCCCGGATCATCCAACCATTGTCAGCTGTTGTTTCGAATGAATACGACGCACCTGAATTCCCCCTTGCTTCAAAGTTTAGTAATAGGCCTACATCATCGATTCCTTCATAATTATCTACAAAATAAGAGGCACCCCAAAGTCCAAATTCTTCCAAGTCTGTAATTAGAAATATGATGTCATTTTCAAATTGCACTTCATCCTTGAGCATATCAATCACCTCTAGTGACGCCGCAACTCCTGCGCCATCATCTGCTGCTGCAGCCGTATTCATTTGACTGTCATAATGACTCGTCACCAAAATTGTCTTTGAATCGGGGTTACTACCTTTTCGGGTAGCTATAATATTTTGAACATAGGCGGCATCAACGTTTGAAGTATATTTTCTAAACTCCATTCCAGCTTGAATTTCAACCTCTAGCCCTCTGCTTTCACAGAATTCTATAATATAATCACGCACCTTAGCATGCTCAGGCGTCCCAGCCATGTGCGGAGCGTTTGAAACTATCTCGAGGTGCTTTAAAGCCCGTTCTGCAGAAAAAGATTCCGTTTCACTTGCCGGAATTACTGCTGGTGCTTTTGAAGATTTTAAGCTAATAATTGACAGGACAACTATAAAAAAGAATAATAGAATCCCTTGGAGCTTCTTACTTAACAAAGTTGAAAATTTTAAAGTGGAGTACTCAAATAAATCATAGTCATTCCTAAAAAAAGGGCTATTTATTCACCATTTCGTAAGACAATGCACCTGACGGGCAAGTTTTAATTTGAGCAATGAGCTCATCACCAGAAGCATTCTCTGGGTTTACCCATGGTTTTTCTTTTGGTTTATAAACATTAGGTAAGGCTTTTACACATTTACCGGCATGAATGCAAAGTCCGGGTTGCCAAACAACCGTCACTTCATTATTACTGTACTTTATAATTTTCTTTCTTTCCATTCCTTATGTTTTTTCTACAAAATGAAATTAGGACATTCCTAGTTCAAATCAAACCTTTCAGAATGACCAGTAGAAGACTTAAATTTATCATTTGATCAGTAGAATTGTGTCGAGATATCAATAACTTAACCCTCTTAATATAAGGTTTTGTAAGGATGAAATTCCTAGTACATAAAAGACCTCTTGAAATAAAAAATTGATTTGGGAAGACTACCTTTTACAAAAACACTAACCAAAGAGTCAATTTGATAATTGTTTATTTTTTTTCCCTTCTTTTTAATCTGGCGGTAATGATTTAATTTGAGATTCGCAAATCAAAACCGTCATGAATAAAAGAATTTATTTACTCACATTTTTGGCATTCTTCTTAATAATTAGCGCTTCAAATGCACAAAGAAAGAGGAACAACAAGGCTACTCCGGAAGTAAAAAGCTTAATTGAAAGCGCTACTTTTTCCGGCATAAAATTCAGAAACATAGGACCTGGGTTTATGTCGGGTAGAATTGCGGACATAGCCATTCACCCTGACAATGAGAGTATTATTTACGTTGCTGTGGCCTCGGGTGGCGTCTGGAAAACAATCAATTCTGGAACCACTTGGGACCCAATTTTTGATAATGAGGAATCCTATTCCACCGGGAGTGTTACTATTGATCCGAATAACCCAAACGTAATTTGGGTTGGGACTGGTGAGAATGATGGTGGTCGTCATATTGGGTTTGGTGATGGGATTTACCGAAGTGATGATGGCGGTAAAAATTGGACAAATATGGGGTTAAGGTCTTCAGAGCACCTCTCTAATATCATTGTTCACCCTGAAAATTCAGATGTCATTTATGTAGCCTCACAAGGACCCCTTTGGAGTAAAGGTGGAGAAAGAGGGTTTTATAAAAGTACAGATGGTGGTAAAAACTGGAAAAGGACTTTGGGTGATGATGAATGGACTGGTGTAACTGACATTGTCGTTGACCCTAGAGATGCCAACAGAATATATGCAGCGACATGGCAACGACACAGAACCGTCGCAGCCTATATGGGCGGAGGTCCCAAAACGGCCATTTACAGAAGTGATGATGCCGGTGAATCATGGACAAAGCTGTCTTCGGGATTACCTGAGGGAACTATGGGTAAAATCGGTTTGGCCATCTCTTATCAAAAACCTGATATTGTTTATGCTGCCATAGAGTTAGAGCGTAGAACAGGTGGGATTTATCGGTCTGAGGATCGAGGTGCCACTTGGGAAAAACGCTCTGATGCCGTTTCAGGTGCTACAGGACCGCACTATTACCAAGAACTTTATGCTTCGCCACATCATTTCGATAGGCTCTATCTAATGGATACTGACATTCAGTTATCAGAAGATGGGGGTAAAACATTTAGTCGATTTAATTCTGAACACAGGCATGTTGACAATCATGCCTTGGCATTTAAGAAATCTGACCCTGATTATATTATGGTAGGTACAGATGGAGGTGTTTATGAGAGCTTTGATTTGGGCAGTAACTGGCGTTATTTCTCAAATATCCCGGTTACTCAATTTTATAAAGTTGCCTTAGACGATGCAGCTCCTTTCTATAATATTTATGGAGGTACACAAGACAATAGTACCCAAGGTGGACCTTCTAGGACAGATAATAGTAATGGAATTCAAAATTCAGACTGGAGAATGGTCCTCAACTGGGATGGTCACCAACCGGCAACTGAACCTGGTAATCCTGATATCATTTATGCTGAAAGACAAGAAGGAACACTTTCCAGGGTAGATATGACCACTGGCGAAGTAATGGATATTCAGCCTCAGCCAGATGCAGATGAAGACTATGAACGATTCAATTGGGATGCCCCTATTTTGGTGAGCCCACATAAACCAACCCGACTTTATTTTGCCTCTCAAAGGGTTTGGAAATCGGAAAATCGTGGCGATAGTTGGATGGTCATTTCAGGTGACTTAACTAAAAATGAAGAGCGTTTAGAACTTCCAATTATGGGTGCTAAACAAAGTTGGGATTCTCCATGGGATGTTTTGGCCATGTCCAATTATAATACCATCACCTCTTTAGCAGAATCTCCAGTACAAGAAGGTTTAATTTACGCCGGAACTGATGATGGCCAAATTCAGGTTACTGAAAATGGCGGCCAGGAATGGAAAAAAATTGAAGTAGGAGCAATGCCAAACGTACCCTCGACGGCATTTGTTAATGATATTAAAGCTGATTTATACGATGCGAATACTGTTTATGTCGCCTTAGACAATCACAAGTATGGCGATTACAATCCATATTTAATGAAGAGTACAGATCGCGGTGCCACATGGCAATCAATGACTGCTAACCTTCCCGATAAAACCATTACCTGGCGCATAGTGCAAGACCATGTAAAAGCCGAATTGTTCTTCTTAGCTACCGAATTTGGCATTTATTTCAGTATCGATGCTGGCAATAAGTGGACTTTATTATCGGGCGGTATCCCTACTATTTCTTTTAGAGATCTTGCAATTCAAAATCGAGAGAATGACCTAGTAGGCGCTTCGTTTGGGCGCGGCTTTTTTGTTTTGGATGACTATTCAGCGTTAAGATCTGTTTCCGAAAATCAACTTGCTCAGGAAGCTACACTGTTTGCACCACGAAAAGCATGGTGGTTTGTTCCAAGATCACATGTTGATATGGATACCGAAAAGGGCTCGATGGGAGCTCAGCATTATACAGCTCCTAATCCAGATTTTGGAGCAAATTTTACTTATTATTTAAAGGAGGGATTGAAATCTTTAAAGCAAACAAGACAGATTGCTGAAGAACCTTTAAGAATGGCTGGTAACGATGTTGATTTTCCGGGATGGAAAGCTTTGGAGAAAGAAACTACTAATTCACTTCCAAAAGTAGGGCTCGTAATAAGTGATTCAAACGGAAAAGTAATTAGAAGAATTAATGGTGAAACTGGCAAAGGGTTTCATAGAATTTCATGGAATTTACGCTACCCTTCTCCTGG
>Ga0209223_10000500_pt1 | contig 45323 bp, 47 predicted proteins | sample COG_06_FD_184750 | JGI IMG/M metagenome (GOLD analysis project Ga0209223, IMG submission 184750) | Pelagic Microbial community sample from North Sea - COGITO 998_met_06 (SPAdes) (version 2) | ecosystem: Environmental > Aquatic > Marine > Neritic zone/Coastal water | place: Helgoland, sampling... | reverse complement strand
GATAAAGAAGATACCTATTTTAAATATCCAATGTATAGCTTTAAATTTGACAGGAAACTAAACAACATATAACAGAAAAATACTTCTAATTGATTGAGAGATCAGACACACTTTTTTAGACACTACCCAATAATTTGTCCTTTATCGTTGCAGACTATATGTAATTTAAATTCATAGAACCACCCCAAGGTCCCATAGCTCTTTTCAGCAATCCCTTTAAATACCTTATGTTGTTTTTCTCTTTTGTAATGACACACTTTTACGGCTGTTGAATCGATAAAAGAAATGCCCGAACATTTCCCTAAACCGAAAAGCTTTAGATAAACAGCTAAAGGATGTATCACTGATTTTTGTAGTTCTACAAACCGATTATAAGAGACACAATCTCGAAAGAAATCTGTCATATGTTTACATACATAATCTAGGTAAAAATGTTTCAAATTGCGATACGATTTTAAATGAAAAATGATCATAATAGTCATGACTTCACTTTTACTCATCTTTGATTTTCTATTGCGCCTTTTAGGTAGAGAAGTATCTGAAATACTGTGTTTTGTTAAAACAGCTTCAAATGCTTTCATAAAATCGTCAAGATTACAAAATATTTCAATTATTTTAGTGTCAGAAACTATAAGTAGAATGATTTTAGTTTACTGAAATTCAATACTTTAACATACTTAATTTTCTGCTTTTTTACTATGATAAAACTATATTCCTTAGGTCGAACTGACATTATTTACATGTGTATTCACATGCTACTAACATGAACCACCATAGTATTGGAATACCTTCAACCCAAAACGAAGCATAATACTTTGACTGGTTTGCGGTTGATTTCAGAACCAATACCATCAAAATCACAGCCACAATACTTTCTATAAACAGGAACCCTATTGATAAATATATACTCGAAAGCAACAAAGAACATATCAACAAGATAATTGATAGTAATTTCGTATTTCTGATTCCAAGAATCTTTGGTATCGTTTTAATATCTTGAGAATCGAAATCTAGATCTCTAATATCAAAAGGTATGGTCAAAACAATTACAAATAAAAACCTACTTATAAAAACCAACCATCCATTCAAACCAATTGGCAAAGAATTGTTGTAAAACGGATACAACGTGGTCAAACCAGCCCAAGAAACAGCAATTAAAAATATTTTCAGTCCTGGTATATTCCTGAGAAACAATCTTTTCCTAAAACCCCTTACTGTTGGCAACACATAAAACAAAGTGCAGAGCGCAAAGGGAAGAATAAAAAAGACTTCCTCAAGTCGCATTTTTAATAGGCAATCAATTAATAGCACAAGAACAACACTATTGAACATCAGTAAGCACGTTACATTCTCATCAAACCATATTTTTATATCTTGTTTCAGAAGATTATTCTTAGACTTCAGAAATCGTATCATGTTGTAAGAGAAACATTTAGATAAACCGATAAAAAAGGCAGAATTATTTGTATCTACATTAAAATACAGACCTGTAATTAAAACCAACACTCCTGCAGAGACTGACACATGAATGTTACTTTGCACATAAAAAGAAAATACTCTATTGATAAAAGACATTGATATTTTATAATCTAAAATACAATTAAATCAAATGGATGAAACAACATCCATCTGATTTATTTAATTAATAATTTCTTACTCAGCACTCCTCTATCCGTAAATACTTTTACTATGTATACACCGCTTGCAACAAAATCCGTTATAATTCTATAATCTTCAGAAGCGACATTTATAGTATTGACTAGAATCTTTTTCCCTAAAACTGAATACACTTCGATCTGATGAATTTTTGTGTCCGGACTATAAGCTACAAGTTCTTTCGTAGCTTCATCTTGATAAATGAGTGTTTCATTTTCAAAACCATCATCTTCCAAAGCCAATGCAGCGGTCTCTCTAAACACCAATTTAAATCGATCTATATATTCTCCTTTATCTAAAGTTAAAGAAACGGTATTCGATAAGTCATAAATTCTACCATTCAAAAGATCCACAACATAAACGTCAAAAGCTTGCATATGCTCCTGCTCGTCTATCATTAATTTCACCGTCTGGTTTTCATTAACCACGACACCCAATGGAACCTGCATATAATCCGTCAACTGTCCTACTCCTGCAATAATTAAATTCACATCAATTTCAGGTATATCCCAGATGTATTATACTGATATAGGTTGACCTTTTTTTGTTATAATTAGTGTCGTTCAACTTATTTTTTTTAGCTGTTTAGAAGTCAAAAAAAGAATTTGACCTCTAGTTTACTAAATCGTAAGTTCAGGTAAGTTTACATTATTTTTTCTATAGGCTTTATATTTAATATTTGGATTTAAATGTACTTCAGCAGGTTTTCTTAAATCGAGACTCAAATGTGGTCGAATGTTGTTATAAATATTGACAGCTTGTTTAGTGATTTTCTTAGCAATAGCTGTGTTTTTAATAGTTTGTTTTAAGCCGTATTCGTATTTTAAAGTCCTGTTAACTCTCTCTGCAACGGCATTTTCATATGGGTCGTATTGTTCAGTCATACTCATTTTAATTCGATTATTTTCAGCAAATTCAACGTATTTAGGATTGCAATATTGAAAACCTCTGTCAGAATGGTGGATTAGTTTTTCATTGGGGTATTTTCTGTTTTTAATAGCCATAGCGAGCGCTTCTGTACAAAGTGATGTTCACATATGGTTGGCAAGGTTATAGCCCATAATTTGCTTAGAATAAGCATCTGTAACCAGGGCTAAATAATTATGTCCATGTTGCGTTTTAATGTAGGTTATATCTGTTACCCAAAGCTGTTCAGGTCTTGTTGGTACATGATTCTTTACAAGATTTTTATATTTTCTGAATTGATGGTTTGAATCAGTTGTTGTATGATAGTTTTTAATCTTAGGAACCAGTAAATTATAGTGTCTCAAAAACCTATAAAACTTATCTCTACCGATATTTATATCTTGGTTTAGCATCTGGTTTTTAAGTTCTTTATGTAACTTAATTCCACCAGATCTTTGTCCAACTTCTTTGCGGTATTTCTGTACCATTAAGATTAGTTTTTTATCATTTATTTCTTTTTTTTTCAAGTGTTTTAAGTCTTTTGTAGAAGGCTTGTTTACTAATCCCGAAGCATTAATAGATCCATTTTCTTTTAAAAGGTTTTTCTTCTTTAGTTATATCTCTTTTGCTAATGTTTCGGGCAACGACTTTTTTGCCATATCTACGCCTGTAATAATTTCCATATCCGCAATAATGTCCTGTTGAAAGTCCTTTACAAACTCCAACTCTTCAATACGTTCCCTTAATTTTTTAATTTCATCTAGTTTACTCATACCTGTATTTTGTTGTTGCAAAGTACTGTGTTTTTTTAACCAATAGAAAATAGTAGATCTAGAAATGTTATATTTCTTAGAAGCAAAGTTGGTTGATATTTGACCATTTTGAATTTGGTCAATGATGAATAATTTGTGCTGAAAAGTAACTTTTTCGTAGTTTATTTTTCGACAGGCTTGATTTTATTTTGTGTCCATAGTTTAACTAAAAGTGTTTAATTTTTAGTCAACCTATTTCAGGAAAGTACAGAGTCAAAACTGGTAATGATTGAATCGGATATCCCTCTACCTCATATTCAAAAGCATCTTCTAAAACACCTGCATAGTAATTCCCACCATTTCCATTATTATTTGTAATGCTAGTCATTGTAAACATAGAAAGTTTATAAAGCTTTCCTTCTACAAGTCCTGTAATTGTCGTTTTTACAGATTCTTGATCATACTGTGTTCCTACATCTCTAAGAGTAATCCAAGTTGAATGTCCTGTAGGAGGTAAATCAAGCTGAGTTCCTCCTGCTTCTACGTCCCACGAAGCAGTATGCCCCAGATTATTCCCCGGTGCTCCACCTCCTGTCGTCGTACGATTCGAAATATCTGGCGTTCCGGTACTAATTCCCCATCCATCTGGAGAACATCGACCACAAATTCCGTCACCTCTAGTAGATCCCGGAATAGATGCCTGAGCATAAGATTCATAATCTAAAAACATAAAAACTGTTAATAAAAGAAAACCTAAAACACTGAATGAATTCAACCTATAATTAGTGGGGGACAGAAGCTTATTCATGAAATTATTCACAATTTTTTTTTGATTGAAATCAATTCTTTGCGAAAATAACAAATGTTGGCAAAAAAAAGAACAAAAACCTACTTTAAAACCTCTAAACATGAGAGTAAACTAACTTTTGTTCATAACCCTATTCTTTTCGTTAACAAATTAAAAACCTTTATTCACTAGATACTTTAATTTATATTTATTTTTGCAGCACAATTTTGAAACAATAATTCATATAAAACACGAATGAAGACAGATTCTTTTGTTGCAAGACACGTTGGTCCAAGAGGTACAAATGTTCAAGAAATGCTCTCAACCATTGGAGTTGACTCCATGGATGAATTGATAAAAAAAACAATTCCTTCAGATATTTTTATTCCAAATGGCTTGAATTTAGACCAAGCGATGAGTGAACATGAATATTTGGCTCATATTCATGATTTATCTATTCAGAATAAATTGTTTAAAAACTATATCGGATTGGGATATCATCCAACAATTACACCAGGTGTAATTCAAAGAAATATTCTTGAGAATCCGGGATGGTACACTGCCTACACTCCATACCAAGCTGAGATTGCTCAAGGCAGGTTAGAGGCCTTATTGAACTACCAAACAATGGTTTCTGAATTGACGGGAATGGAATTGGCAAATGCATCTTTATTAGATGAAGGAACGGCTGCAGCCGAGGCAATGATTATGTTGTACAATACTCGTACAAGAAGTCAGAAAAAGAACAACTCGATGCAATTTTTTGTATCCGATAATGTTTTACCACAGACTATTGATATTTTAAAAACTAGAGCCACTCCTTTGCATATCGATTTGATCTTTGGAGATTATGAAACTATTGAATTTACAGAGAACTTTTTTGGAGCACTAGTACAATACCCGGGTAAAAACGGACAAGTTTTAGATTATTCTAATTTCACAAAATCCGCTAACGAAAAAGAAATTCGTGTAGCAGTTGCAGCAGATTTATTGAGTTTATCCATATTAACTCCCCCAGGAGAATGGGGAGCTGATGTTGTTGTTGGAACGACACAAAGATTTGGTATCCCAATGGGATATGGAGGACCGCATGCTGCCTTCTTTGCTACCAAACAAGCCTACAAAAGAAATATTCCAGGACGTATTATTGGGGTTACCAAAGATGCCAATGGAAATCGTGCTTTACGAATGGCTTTGCAAACCAGAGAGCAACATATCAAAAGAGAAAAAGCTACTTCAAACATATGTACAGCTCAAGTTTTATTGGCTGTTATGGCAGGAATGTATGGTGTGTATCACGGTCCAAATGGATTGAAATACATCGCCAACACAATACATCAATTGACTTACACATTGCATGATGAACTTACAAAGCTTGGCATCTTACAAATCAACAAAACTTTCTTTGACACTTTAAACGTTGAAGTAAAAGACACAAAAAGCATCAAAGAAAATGCTGAATTGTTGAATGTAAACTTTTATTATACAAATAAAAACACCGTGAGTATCTCATTAAACGAGACTACTACATTGTCTGATGTAAATGAAATTGTAAAAATCATTGCAAAATCAGAAGACAAAACTTTTACGGAAGTTACTACTATCAACCCTCAAATAACAATACCTCAGAATCTTTCAAGAATATCTGAGTTTATGGAAAACCCTGTATTTAATAGCTATCATTCAGAAACAGAAATGATGCGTTATATTAAAAAACTGGAAAGAAAAGATTTATCTTTAAATCACTCAATGATTTCCTTAGGTTCATGCACAATGAAGTTGAATGCAGCTTCAGAAATGTTTGCATTAAGCTGGGCTAATTGGGCTAATATTCACCCTTTTGTTCCTATCGAGCAAGCAGCAGGATACCAAGAAGTTTTTAGACAACTTGAAAGTGATTTGAATGAAATTACTGGTTTCCATGCCACCTCGCTTCAGCCAAACTCAGGTGCACAAGGTGAATATGCTGGATTACTTGTTATAAAAGCCTATCACGAAGCGAGAGGTGATCATCATAGAAACATCTGTTTGATCCCATCTTCTGCTCACGGTACAAATCCCGCCTCTGCTGTTATGGCAGGAATGAAGGTGGTTGTTACAAAGGCTACAGCAGAAGGAAATATTGATTTTGAAGATTTAAAAGAAAAAGCCCTTTTACATAAAGACAATTTATCTGCTTTAATGGTTACCTATCCATCTACACATGGTGTGTTTGAAAGTGGTATTAAGGAGATTACACAATTGATACATGAAAACGGTGGTCAAGTTTATATGGACGGTGCCAATATGAATGCACAAGTCGGATTGACAAACCCTGCAACAATCGGTGCTGATGTATGCCACTTGAATCTTCACAAAACATTTGCTATCCCTCATGGTGGTGGTGGTCCAGGTGTAGGTCCTATCTGTGTTGTGGAGCATTTAGCTCCTTACCTGCCCTCTAACCCTATTATTCCAACGGGAGGTGACTCGCCAATCACATCTGTATCTTCTGCTCCTTGGGGCTCTTCCTTAGTATTACTAATTTCCTATGGATATATTAAAATGCTTGGAGCAAATGGTTTAAAAACTGCTACTGAAAATGCAATTCTTAACGCCAACTACATTAAGAAAAATCTAGAAGACTCTTATGATATTCTATATACGGGCGAAAATGGATTCTGTGCACATGAAATGATTGTTGACTTTAGAGCATTTAAAGAAAAAAGTATTGAAGTTGTAGATATCGCAAAACGTTTAATGGATTACGGTTATCATGCCCCAACGGTTTCTTTTCCGGTTGCTGGTACCTTAATGATTGAACCCACAGAAAGTGAATCTAAAGCTGAGTTGGATAATTTTATTGCTGCATTATTAAGTATTAAAAAGGAAATTGAGTCTACGGAGAGACATGACGAAGATTCGATTTTGAAAAATGCACCTCATACACAACAGATGTTAACTGATGATGAATGGAAGTTTAATTATTCAAGAAAACAAGCTGCATTTCCAATGGAGTCCATTGCAGATAATAAATTTTGGCCGTCTGTAAGACGTGTTGATGATGCCTTTGGAGATCGTAATTTAATTTGCTCTTGTACGCCAATTGAAGACTATATGTAGCAACGTTTTTTCTGTTTTGTTAGATAATTCATAAAAATCTTTCAAAAAACAGAATAAAATTACGATACCTACATTCTTAATTCTGTTAAAAAACAGTTTACAAATTGTAAAATTGCAAAAAAGCCAAACTAAAATGTTTGGCTTTTTAGTTTTTAACTATCAAAAATTGCCATATTCAAAGTTATGATGTTCAGCAGTAAAAAAAGTACTTAGAATACTTCAATATGATACAGTAATATGTTATTTTTGCGGTCATACTTTGAATAATCATTAAAATTCATCATGAAAGAAATTACAAAAGAAACATACATCAATTGGTACAAGGACATGTTGTTCTGGAGAAAATTTGAAGACAAGTTAGCTGCAGTATACATCCAACAAAAAGTAAGAGGTTTCTTACATTTATACAACGGTCAAGAGGCTATTTTAGCTGGAGCTTTACACGTGATGGACCTTTCAAAGGATAAAATGATTACGGCTTATAGAAACCACGTACAACCTATTGGTATGGGTGTGGATCCTAAAAGAGTTATGGCTGAATTATATGGAAAAGTAACAGGTACTTCTCATGGAATGGGAGGATCGATGCATATCTTTTCTAAAGAAAAAGGATTTTACGGTGGTCACGGTATTGTTGGTGGTCAAATTCCTTTAGGTGCTGGAATGGCATTTGGAGATAAATACCATAACACAGGTGCCGTAACAATTTGTTGTTTTGGTGATGGAGCTGCTCGTCAGGGATCATTGCATGAGACTTTTAACATGGCTATGTTATGGAAATTACCTGTAGTTTTTATTGTTGAGAACAATGGATACGCAATGGGTACTTCAGTGGAAAGAACTGCAAACCATGAAGATATTTGGAAATTAGGATTAGGTTACGAAATGCCTTCTGGTCCTGTTGACGCCATGAACCCAATCAAAGTTGCAGAAGCAATGGACGAAGCAATGGAAAGAGCTCGTAGAGGTGATGGACCAACATTCTTAGAAATGAAAACATACAGATATAGAGGACACTCAATGTCTGATGCACAACATTACCGTACGAAAGACGAAGTTGCTGAATACAAAAAAATTGATCCAATCACACAAGTTTTAGATATCATTAAAGAAAATGATTATTTGACTGCTGATGAAATCAAACAAGTAGAAAAAGACGTAAAAGCAAAAGTATCTGAATGTGAGAAGTTCGCGGAGGAGTCTCCATACCCAGAAGTATCTCAATTATATGATGTAGTTTACGAACAAGAAAACTATCCATTCATTCAACCAGCAAATAAAGAAAACTAATTTAGAACCTGTTATTTTAGGCTTTCCTAACTAATAGTTCAAAATTTATAATATACAATTAAAGAAATATGGCACAGATAATAACAATGCCCCGTTTAAGTGATACAATGACAGAAGGTGTCGTTGCTAAATGGTTGAAAGCTGTGGGTGATAAAATTGAAGAAGGAGATATCCTTGCTGAAATTGAAACTGACAAAGCAACTATGGAATTTGAATCTTTTAACGAAGGTTACTTATTACATATCGGATTACAAGAAGGTGAAACTGCTCCTGTAGACAGTTTATTAGCAATTATTGGTGATGAAGGAGAAGATTTCTCTGCTTTACTTTCTGGAGATGCTGCCGCGGCTCCTGCTGCTGATGCAGAACCAGCAACGGAGGCTCCTGCTGCTGAAGAGCCAAAGGCTGAAGTTGCTACTCCTGCTGCAGCTGCTATTCCTGAAGGAATTACAGTTGTTACCATGCCTCGTTTAAGTGATACAATGACGGATGGAACTGTTGCAACTTGGCTTAAAAAAGTTGGTGATGAAGTTTCTGAAGGAGATATCCTTGCAGAAATTGAAACTGACAAAGCTACTATGGAGTTTGAATCTTTTAACGAAGGTACTTTATTATATATCGGTCTTGAAGAAGGACAAACTGCACCTGTTGATAGTTTGTTAGCTGTTATCGGTGATGCTGGAACTGATGTTTCTGGTGTTGTTTCTTCATTCCAAATTGGAGGTGGTTCAAACGAGACGGCTGCGGAAGCACCTAAAGCTGAAGCTGCTGCAACTTCTGCACCTATAGAAAAAGCTGCTCCTGCTGCTCCTAAACAAGCTACAGGTTCTACGGCAAGTGCTACAAGAACTGTTAGCAACATCAAATCTGAAAATGGAAGAATTGTTGCTTCTCCTTTAGCGAAAGCTTTAGCAGAAGAAAAAGGAATCAACCTTGCGAAAGTTGTTGGTACTGGAGAAGGAGGACGTATCGTTAAAACTGATATCGAGAACTTTACGGATGTTGTTATCTCTGAAGCACCAGCTGCTTCATCTGTCGCTGCTGCTCCTGTTGGAGAAGTTAGTCAAACAGAAGTTAAAAACTCTCAAATGCGTAAAGCAATTGTAAGAGCTTTAGACAACTCTCAAACTACCGCTGTAAACTTTACAATCGGTATGGATATTAACATGGACAATGCTATTGCTTCTCGTAAAGAGATCAACAGCTTACCTGATACAAAAGTTTCTTTCAACGATTTAGTTGTGAAAGCTTGCGCTATGGCATTGAAATCGCATCCTCAAATCAACACTCAGTGGACTGATGAACAAACAATCTACAACAACCACATTAGTATAGGTGTTGCAGTTGCTATTGAAGATGGATTGGTTGTACCGGTAATTCCTTTTACAGATACAAAGAGCTTGACTCAAATTGGTGCTGAGGTAAAAGACTTAGCGATCAAAGCAAAAACAAAAAAATTGACTCCAGCAGAAATGTCTGGTTCAACTTTTACGGTTTCTAATCTTGGTATGTTTGGTGTTGATAACTTTACATCAATCATCAACCAACCAAACTCTGCTATTTTATCTGTTGGAGGGATCAAACAAAAGCCAGTTGTAAAAGACGGTGCTATTGTTGTTGGAAACATCATGAATTTAACTTTAGCTTGTGATCACAGAACGATTGACGGTGCGGTGGGTGCTGCTTTCATGAACACAGTAAAACAATATATTGAGAATCCTGTTACAATGTTAGCTTAGGATTAATCATTATCATATCAAAGCCCTTGTTTATGCAAGGGCTTTTTTTGTTTCTACCCCAACCTAATATTATGTTAAAGTCTGTAAATTTTAAGTTTTGACCTCGTCTATATATTGTATATTTGAAATTCAATAAAACAATCTAAAATGAAAAAAATAGCATTAGTCTTAGCATCTATCGTTTTATTTTCATGCTCCAATGAAAAAAAAGATTATTTGACTATCTCTGGAACTGTAATCAACAGCCCTGAAAAAACATTAATTATAGAGAATCAAAACTATAATAAACAAATAAGTATTGATGAAAAAGGTCATTTTAAAGACACGCTTCATCTTAAAAAAGTTGCAGATCTAGCTTCTTATGAAGAAAATTTTTACGGAATCACTGTAGGACAAAATAGAACTTTCTCTTATATCCAAAACGGTTTTGACTTAGAGTTAACTATTGAAGGGGACAATTTTGAATTTAATGGCAAAGGCGCTCAAAACACTAATTATATCAAAGAAAAATTAGAAACTGGAAGTAAATTCATGAATATTCCAGAATACTTTAGCTTAGAACAAGAAGATTTTGATGCAAAACTAGCTGAGGCTAAATCTACTTTCGATCAACTGTTAGTAAAATACAATGATTTAGATCCTGCTTTTGCTACCGCTGAAAAAGAAAATAACGAGCAACTGTATACAACTTTGACTACCAATTATGCAGAACAGCATAATTTATTAAAAAATACAGCAAAGGGTAGCGATTCTCCTAAATTCAGTAATTATGAGAACTATAAAGGAGGAACAAGTTCTTTAGATGATTTTAAAGGGAAATATGTATATATCGATGTTTGGGCAACTTGGTGTGGACCTTGCAAACAACAAATTCCATTTTTGCAATCACTAGAAGAAAAATACCACGAAAAAAACATAGAATTCGTCAGTATTTCTATTGACAAACCAAATGCCAAAAATGCATGGAAACAAATGATTGCTGACAAGAATATGGGAGGTGTTCAGTTATTTGCTGGTACGGATCAATCCTTTGCTAAATCATATCAAATATCCGGTATTCCAAGATTCATCTTAATTGACCCGGAAGGGAAGATTGTTGAGGCGAATGCTCCAAGACCTTCAGATCCAAATCTAAGATCTATTTTTACTGAATTAGGTCTGTAACATTTAGATTAATATATAGAAAATAAAAAATCCCATTATCAATGATAATGGGATTTTTTATTACTTTCCAATCTATAATAAAAAGAATCTATTTATGTCTTCCTTTCAATTCATTCTCAATATCCTTTAAGGTAAATCCTTTTGCTTGTAACAGCATCAAATAATGAAACAATAGATCTGCCGATTCGTATAAGAATAACTCATCATTGTTATCCATCGCCTCAATAACAGTCTCTACAGCTTCCTCTCCTACTTTCTGAGCCACTTTGTTAATTCCTTTTGAGAACAAACTTGCTACATAGGATTTTTTAGTATCCTTATTCGCAACTCTTTCCGTAATCACATCTTCTAAGGTAGAAAAGAAACCATAATTCTGTTTGTTTTCTTCTTTCCAACAAGTATCCGTACCTGTATGACAGGTTGGCCCCATTGGATTCACTTTTACCAATAAAGTATCTTTATCACAGTCATTTTTGATACTAACCAATTCAAGAAAATTCCCACTTTCTTCTCCTTTGGTCCACAAACGATTTTTGCCTCTACTGAAAAAAGTAACTTTTCCTGTTTCCATCGTTTTATCAAATGCATCTTGATTCATATACCCCAACATCAATACATTCATTGTTGTTGCATCTTGAACGATTGCAGGAACTAATCCATTGTCTTTAGAAAAATCTATTTCCATTGTTGTTTATTTTTATTTCACCTTTCATCTTTGAAAAGCTACATTAATATGCTGACTTCGACAAATTCCATCAGCAAAAAATTCTTTATAATCTAACCGCAATTCCTTGAGAACGCAATTCCTTTTTTAAATCTTGAATATCTATTTCCTTAAAATGAAAAACACTTGCTGCTAAAGCTGCATCTGATTTTCCTTTTATAAATGTATCTGCAAAATGTTGCATATTTCCTGCTCCTCCTGAAGCAATAATTGGGATATTCAACATTTCGGACAATATCTCTAGAGCTTCATTTGCGAAACCAGTCTTTACTCCGTCATGATCCATTGAAGTGAATAAAATTTCACCAGCTCCTCTTTCTTCAACTTCCTGTGCCCATTCAAATAAATTAATATCTGTAGGAACTTTTCCTCCTACTAAATGAACATACCATTCACCATCAATTTGTTTGGCATCAATCGCAACAGTAATGCACTGAGATCCAAACTTAGCAGATGCATCATTGATCAACTGTGGATTTTTTACAGCAGATGAGTTTATAGACACTTTATCTGCTCCGGCAAGTAACAAATTATCAATATCTTCTACAGATGATATACCACCACCCACAGTAAATGGAATATCTACAGCAGCAGCAACACGCATCACTAAATCTAATAGCGTTCTTCTTTTTTCTTCCGTAGCAGAAATATCCAAAAACACCAATTCATCTGCACCTGTATCTGCATAAATTTTAGCCAATTCCACAGGATCTCCTGCATCTCTTAAATCGACAAAATTCACTCCTTTTACAGTACGTCCATTTTTAATATCTAAACATGGAACTATTCTCTTTGTTAACATTCTTCTTAGTATTAAGTACTGAGAACAGAGTATTAAGTTAAGTACGAACTTTGTACTTTATACTCTAGACTTCGGACTATTTATTATAAAATTCTCTAATTGTTTCAAGCTAATTTTATTTTCATAAATAGCCTTTCCAATAATGGTTCCTTCACAACCTAGTTCCGCTAACTTTGGCAATTCCTCAAAGGTAGAAATTCCTCCACTAGCAATTAATTTTACTCCAGGAAGCTGCTCCAACATTTTTTTGTACAAATCAAATGAAGGTCCTTGTAACATTCCATCTTTAGCAATATCCGTACAAATCACATAAGAAACACCATCTTTCATATAATCAGCTACAAATGGAATCAATTCTTTATCTGATTCTTCCAACCAACCACTGATCGCAATTTTCTCATTATTTGCATCCGCACCTAAAATAATTTTATCTGCGCCAAATTTAGACAACCAATTTTGAAATACTACTGGTTTCTTTACAGCTATACTTCCTACTGTAATTTGACCTGCACCAGATTCAAAAGCAATTCTCAAATCATCGTCTGTTTTTAAACCACCTCCAAAATCAATTTTTAAACTTGTTTTGGTGGCAATTTCTTCCAATACTTTATGGTTGACAATATGACTCGCTTTTGCACCGTCCAAATCTACCAAATGCAGATGTTCTATACCATGAGCTTCATATTGTTTTGCTATTTCCAATGGGTTTTCATTGTACACTTTTTTCGTGCTGTAATCTCCTTTGGATAACCTTACACATTGTCCATCTATAATATCAATTGCTGGTATTAATCTCATTTTATTTATAGTATAAAGTAGTTAGTATTAAGTCCTAAGTTAAGCTCTTTTGAAGGGCATAACTCATCTTTTTAATCTCACTACATAAATTTATCACTTCATTAATTTTTACTTCTTCTACAAATCCCAGTCTTATTAATAATAACTGAGTTTCTAATTCTGTTGTAGAACCATTGGCAATACTCAAAAAATGTTTAAATTCTTTTTTAGAATTTCTTCCAGCACCTTCTGCAATATTTGAAGGAATAGAAATTGAACATCTTTTTATTTGACTAATCAATCCATATTTTTCATCCTCAGGTAATAGCTCCATTAACAAGTAGACTTGTTCAACTAAATACATAGCTTTATTCCAAATCTTTAAATCTTGATAATTATTCATCCCATTAGCTTTGTACTTGTTACTCTTTACTTAGGACTTTAGGTCCAGGAAATTCTTCAATATTTGTGTTCCTGCCTTACTGCTTTTTTCTGGGTGAAATTGCGTCCCATAAAAATTAGCTTTCTGTAAAGCTGTTGAATATTTCAATCCGTAATTCGTGGTTGCGATAGTTTCTTTACAAATTGGAGCATAAAAACTGTGCACTAAATAAATAAATTCTTCTTCTTTAATTCCATCAAACAAATCACTCTTCAGTTCAGCGATTTGGTTCCATCCTATCTGTGGAACCTTCACCTCATTCGTAAATCTATGCACATCTACATCAAATATACTCAAGCCCTTGGTATTACCTTCCTCGCTAGAGTGACACATCAATTGCATGCCCAAACAGATTCCTAAAACAGGTTGTTTTAAGTTTGGAATTATCTTATCCAATCCTGTTTCTTTCAACATCTTCATGGCACTACTTGCTTCTCCTACTCCAGGAAAAATAACTTTATCAGCAGCTTTTATTTCTTCAGCATCATGACTCAAAATAGCTTCATGCCCTAAACGTTGTACTGCAAATTTAATGGATTGAATATTTCCTGCTCCGTAATTTATAATTACTATTTTCATTATCTGTTAAATATTAAGTAATTAGTACTAAGTATTAAGTTTATCACATTTTGAAAACTTTGTACTTAATACTTTATACTCAGTACTTAGAATGCTAAAGCATTCCTTTAGTACTAGGTAAAAACATTTTATTGGCATCTCTTTTTACAGCCATCTTCATTGCTTTTGCAAAAGCTTTGAAAATTCCTTCAATTTTATGATGCTCATTCACTCCTTCTGCTTTGATGTTTAGATTACACTTTGCCCCATCTGTAAATGACTTGAACAAATGGAAAAACATTTCCGTTGGCATATCTCCAATCATTTCACGTTTGAACTCTGCATCCCACTCAATCCAAGGTCTCCCTCCAAAATCTACTGCAGCTTGAGCCAAACAATCATCCATAGGCAAACAGAAACCATAACGTTCAATTCCTAATTTATTTCCAAGTGCTTTGCTGAACAATTCACCCAAAGCAATCATCGTATCCTCAATAGTATGGTGCTCATCAACTTCCAAATCACCATCTACTTTTACGGTTAAATCCATCGCCCCATGACGACCAATTTGATCTAACATGTGATCGAAAAATTTTACTCCTGTAGAAATATCATTTTTACCAGAACCATCTAAATTTAATTTGATATAAATTTTTGTTTCATTAGTATTTCTTGTAATATCCGCTGTACGATCACTTAATTTCAAAAACTCATAAATAGTTTTCCAATCTGTACTTGTCAAGGCAATACAATCTTGAATTTCTTTTTGATCAGATTCAATTTCCTCCGCTCCTAACTCAGGGTTCTCAGATAAGTAAATTCCCTTTGCTCCTAAGTTCTTAGCCAATTCCATATCCGTAATTCGATCTCCGAGCACAAATGAATTTTCTAAATCATACTCCTCAGAATTGATATATTTTGTCAGCAATCCAGTTCTAGGTTTACGTGTAGGTGCATTTTCATGAGGAAACGTTTTGTCTATAGCAATGTCAGAAAAAACGACTCCTTCATTCTCAAAAGCTTGAATTACTTTATTTTGAGCTGGCCAAAACGTATCTTCAGGAAAAGAATCCGTTCCCAACCCATCCTGATTGGTTACCATTACTAATTCATAATCTAGCTCAGCTGCAATTTTCCCCATATATTGAAATACCTTAGGATAAAATTCTAACTTTTCTAAACTATCTAATTGGTAATCTACAGGCGGCTCAATACACAAGGTTCCGTCTCTATCTATAAATAAAACTTTTTTCATTCTTATTGTATTTGGTCGTTAGTAATTAGTAGTTGGTATTTTTTCAAGATACTTTACTAAATACTTTATACTATTTTATTTCTTTTAATGCTTCAATCAATTTCTCATTCTCCATCTTCGTACCTACCGTCAAACGCAAGGTGTTTTCACATAAAGCTTGAGTCGTTCTATTTCGAATCACAATTCCATTTTCTATCAATTGATCGTAACGTTTGTTCGCGTCATCCACTTTTACCAGCACAAAATTTGCATCAGATGGATAAATTTTCGATACATAATCAATGCTCTCCAAACTCTTTTCTAAACTAGCTCTTTCTTTTAAGATCCTAGCTATCTCATCCTGTACTTCGTCAAATTTCAATAAACGTTCCTTGGCTCTTTGTTGCGTCAATTCGTTCACATTATAAGGAGGTTTGATTCTATTCAAAACTTCTATAATTTCTTCTGACGCATAGCAAACACCTAAACGAATGCCTGCCATACCAAAAGCTTTAGACAAAGTCTGAGTAATAATCAAATTCGGATATTGCGTTAATTTCTCCAACCAACTCTCCGATCCAGAAAAATCTATATAAGCTTCATCAATCACCACCAATCCTTGAAAACCTTCAACAATGGCTTTTATCTTTTCTTCGGAAAAAGCATTTCCAGAAGGGTTATTCGGTGAACACAAAAAGATAATCTTAGATGCATCCGTAGCACTCTTTAAAGTTTCCTCAACTCGAATATCAAAATCCTCAGACAGTAAAACTTCTTTTGTTTCTATGTTATTCAACGCTGCTAAAACGCCATACATTCCGTAAGTTGGAGGTAAAAAAATCACATTATCCTCTTTAGGCTCACAAAATGCTCTAAAAATAAGATCCAACACTTCATCACTTCCATTCCCCAATAAAATTTGATCTGTAGGAATTCCTTTCAGTTCAGACAGCAATTCTTTTACATTTTGTTGCTTAGGATCAGGGTAACGATTTACTCCGTTTTGAAATGGATTTTCATTTGCATCCAAAAAAACCATATTCGCAGTTGCCTCTTCAAATTCATCTCTTGCAGATGAATAAGCTTTCAACTTTGCTATGTTTTCTCTTACTATTTTATTTAAATCAAATTTCATTTCTTTTACGCTTCGTTTTCTAAAGCTTCTAATCGAAGGGTTACAGCATTTTTATGTGCTTGCAAACCTTCTGCCTCCGCCATTAATTCAATCGCCTTCCCGATATTTTTAATTCCATCCTTTGACAATTTCTGGAATGTGATTTTTTTGGTAAAAGCATCCATATTTACACCACTATACATACGTGCGTAGGCATTTGTTGGTAAAGTATGATTGGTTCCAGAAGCATAATCCCCAGCACTTTCTGGTGTATAAGGACCTATAAAAACAGAACCAGAATTTACGATTCTATCTAAATATAGATCTTCATTTTGGACATTTAAAATCAAATGCTCTGGTGCATATTCATTGATAAAATCAATTTGATCTACCAAACTTGGAATCAAAACAAACTGAGAATTATCAATGGCACTTTGTGCCATCTCTTTTCTTGGCAACACAGCCAATTGGGCTGCGACTTCTTCTTGAATAGCTTCTAAACTATCAATTGAATTTGAAACACAAATTACTTGACTATCATGACCATGTTCTGCTTGTGATAATAAATCTGAAGCTACAAAAGACGGAGACGCCAACTGATCGGCAACTACCATCAATTCAGAAGGTCCAGCAGGCATGTCAATAGCAACACCTTTTGTCAAAGCAAATTGTTTTGCTCCTGTGACAAATTGATTCCCAGGTCCAAATATTTTATACACATTAGGCACAGATTCCGTTCCTAAAGTCATGGCCGCAATAGCTTGCACTCCACCTAATTTAAAAATATCCGTAACTCCAACCAATTTGGCTGCATACAAAATAGCAGGGTTTATCTTCCCTTTTTCATCTGGAGGCGTACATAATACAATCTCTTTACATCCTGCCAATTTTGCAGGAATCCCCAACATTAAAATTGTTGAGAACAAAGGAGCCGTTCCACCAGGAATGTACAATCCAACTTTTTCAATTGGTCTCATTTCTTGCCAACACTCTACTCCCTCCGTTGTTTTTACAACTTTTTTAGAAATAAATTGAGAAGCATGAAAAATCTTTATGTTCTGTTTTGCCAAAGCAATAGCCTCCTTCAATTCCTCTGAAACCAAAGCAACCCCTTGGTTGATCTCCTCTTCAGAAACTTTCAAACTTCTTAAATTTGCTTTGTCAAACTTTAAGGTATAATCTTTCAAAGCTTTATCTCCATCGGCTTGCACCTTGTCAAAAACTTCAGATATAATTTTCCCAAGATCACTTGCTTCTTTCGCAGGACGTTCTGTTAAATTTTTCCAAGTATCTCTTGATGGGTTTTCAATAATATTCATGTCAATCAGTATTATGAATCCAGTAACAAGTATTTAGAAAATCAACCAAACACGTTACTTTGTATTTATTATTACAATACCATTTTCTCGATAGGAACAACTAAAATTCCTTCAGCACCACGCTTTTTTAACTCGTCAATAATATCCCAGAATTTTGTTTTTCCTTCCACCACTGTGTGAATAGAACTCCATCCTTCTTGAGCCAATGGCAAAACTGTAGGACTTCTCATTCCTGGTAATAATTCTAAAATAGAATCAATTTTCTCATTCGGAGCATTCAACAAAATATACTTCGAATTCTGACCTCTTAAAACAGATTGAATACGGAACTGAATCGTATCTAATATTTCTTGTTTTTCAGCAGATATATCTGGAGCAGCAGTTAATACCGCTTCACTTACAGACATTTTTACAACTTCTTTCAGTCCATTTTTGAACAAAGTACTTCCGCTTGAAACAATATCGCAAATGGCATCTGCCAATCCAATATTTGGAGCAATTTCTACAGATCCATTAATGATATGTAGATCTGCAGTAATACCATTTTCAGCAAAAAATTTCTTTACGGTGTTAGGGTAAGAAGTTGCTATTCTTTTCCCATCTAAATCTTGCAAATCGTTAAACTCAGCCTCTTTTGGAACTGCTAAAGAAACACGACATTTAGAGAAACCTAAACGTTCAATAATCTCGAGGTCTTCCCCTTTTTCAACCAAAGTATTTTCTCCTAAAATTGCAACATCAACAACACCATCTCTTAAGTATTGAGGAATGTCACCGTTTCTTAAATACAATACCTCTACAGGGAAATTACGTGCCGAAGCTTTCAACTGATCCTTTCCATTATCAATAGAAATTCCACAATTTTTTAATAGACCTAAAGATTCTTGATTAAGTCTTCCCGATTTCTGAATGGCGATTTTTAATTTTGTCATTTTGATTTTTAATTGTGTTTGAACAACTGTAAATGATTCGATTTTTACTAAAAAAACCCATTTGAGTTACTCAAACGGGTTTTTTGAAAATATGTTTATAAACTACATAACATTCCTAGCTCGTTTGATCACAAGATTTAGAATGATGATGATGTAGTTTAATTGTATTCATTTGTTATAATTTTACTCGGCAAATATAATTAATTTAATTAAAAAAAAGACATGCAATTGTGGCTTTTTTTTATCCGAAAAAAGATTTAATCTTTTGTTAACTGACTCCCCCACCAATCTTTATTTGGTTCAAAATTTTCTTTCAGCATTTTTTTACGATATTTTTCTAAAATCACCTTGTACTGAGTTTTTTTTGATGCTCTTGATTTATCCGACATCCCTTTGCTGTAAGTACTATCTATTGAAGGATAATTAGCATCAACTTCTTTCAAATAGCTCTTTAATAAAGTTAGCATAATACCTGTTCTATCCTTTAATTTTACCGACAAATCGTGGCGTTCATTTATATCATTTTCTAAATCATATAATCCGCTTCTATCATCTTCATAATAATGAATCAATTTCCATTTCCCAAGTCTTATTATTGAAGAAGGTTCACCACCTTGATTTCCATAGTGGGGATAGTGCCAATACAAAGGCCTTTCCTTGAGTTTCTTTCCTTCCAACAATGGTTTCAAACTCAAACCATCTCTATGTTCACTCGGTAACAATTTCAAACCCGTTAAATCCAACAAAGTAGGATATAAATCAGCACCAGTAACAGGGGTTTCAATTGATTCAATCGGATTTGCGATCCAAGGTACTTTGACTAAGTATGGCTCTCGAATTCCACCTTCCCACTGATAACCTTTTCCACCTCTCAATGGTAAATTAGATGTAGAAAAAGCATCTCCCGAAGCAACACCTCCATTATCAGAAGTAAACACAACAATGGTATTGTCCTCCAAACCTAATTCTTTCAACGATTCTAGCACTTTTCCAACGGCAGCATCCATCGACTCAACCAGTCCTGCGTAAATAGGATTGTCTTGGGTTACACGAATTGGTAAAACACGCTCCATTTCATACCCCTCATCTGCCAAACCAAGTTCTATAGCCTTGTTTCTATATTTCGATCTATTTTCTTTGGTTGTTTGGATAGGACCATGCACCGCATAAAAAGACAAAAAAGCAAAAAATGGTTCTTTCTGATGCTCTTTTATAAAACTTACAGTTTCCTCAGCCAACCTCATAGAAAGGTTCTCTCCCTTTTTCTTGTCTTTTAGCTTAGGGTTCTTAAATGGAGAAAAATACCCACCCGCTGGACTTCCTTTATGATAGCCACCTTTATTTAGATCAAAACCATGATTTTCGGGTAAAGAACCCTCACCTCCTAAATGCCATTTCCCAGCAAAAAAAGTCGTGTATCCTTCATTTTGAAATGCCTCGGGAAGCACAATATTTTTTGACGGTAATTCTTTTTTATACGCAGCCGGCAACAATTTATCATAACGTTTTAAATCTCTCCATTGTTTTCCTGACTTTGCCCCAATCCAATCTGTAACACCATGCCTTGCTGTTGACTGCCCAGTCATAATACTTGCTCTTGAAGGACTGCAAACCCTACAATTTGCATAACCTTGTGTAAACACCGTACTTTGAGCCGCTAAGCTATCAATATAGGGTGTTTCGTAAAACTTACTTCCGGAGAAGCTTGTATCATTTACACCAAAATCATCCACAAGAATAAACAAGACATTAGGTCTTTTATCATCGTTTTTCTCTTCTTTTTCACAAGCCAACAATAGCATCGAAAGTAGTATCGTATAAACAACTTTTTTCATCATTATTTTAGTTTGATCTCATCATTAGTATTTCAATTCTTTTACAGCAATAACACCACCAGGCTCTAAATCACCTAACTGAATGTCACCTACTCTTACACGCACCAATCTCAATGTCGGAAATCCGACTGCAGAGGTCATTTTTCTAACCTGCCTAAACTTCCCCTCTCTGATACGTACAGAAATCCAAGATGTTGGACCATGACGTACGTCTCTAATTTTTGTAGTTCTATCAGTAAAATCAGGAGCTTCATCTAATTTGCGACAAATACTTGGTTTGGTTAGGTATTTTTCTCCTTTTATACCAATTTCCACACCTTTATTTAACTTCTCTAAAGCATCGGAATCGATCTCGCCATCAACTTGGACGTAATATTCCTTTTCCACTTTACTACTGCAAATGGTATGACTTAACTTACCATCTGTGGTAAGCAACAACAACCCTTCGGATTTGACATCTAATCTACCAATTGCCATGGTTCCTTGGGGGAAATCATACAAATCTCCCAACACTTGTTTTTTCCTTGTTCTATTATTTACAAATTGTGAAATACAACCAAACGGCTTGTGAATAATAAATTGTGAATGTTCTTTTTCTGACATATTTACGTATAAAAAAACCATCTATAAATAGATGGTTTTTGATATCTTTTAGGGATTACTATTCTTTGTAAACTCCCATGTTTTCATATTTCGCAATACGAGATTCTATCATTTTATCTACTGATAATTCTTTAATAGCAGCTAACTCTTCCATCACAGTTTTCTTCACTATCTCAAAAGTTTCTTCTCTATTAAAATGTGCACCACCAACAGGTTCTCTGATCACACCGTCTACTAGATTCAAGTTAGACATATCTTTTGAAGTAAGTTTCAATGCAGAAGCAGCTTCAATTTTATAATCCCAACTTCTCCATAATATTGTAGAACAGTTTTCTGGAGAGATCACAGAATACCATGAGTTTTCCATCATCATTACTCTATCTCCAACACCTATTCCTAAGGCACCACCAGAAGCTCCTTCACCAATAATAACAGTAATGATAGGCACTTTCAACACACACATTTCAAAAATATTACGTGCAATTGCTTCCCCTTGTCCTCTTTCTTCCGCTTCTAATCCAGGATAAGCTCCAGGAGTATCTACAAAAGTAAGTACAGGAATATCAAATTTTTCTGCCATACGCATCAAACGTAAAGCTTTTCTATATCCTTCAGGATTGGCCATCCCAAAATTTCTATACTGACGTGTTTTGGTATTATACCCTTTTTGTTGCCCGATAAACATAAAAGACTGATCTCCTATTTTACCCAATCCACCAATAATAGCTTTATCATCCTTTACACTTCTATCTCCATGTAATTCCATAAAAGTATCTCCCGCCAAGGCTTTCACGTAATCTAAAGTATAAGGTCTGTTAGGATGTCTTGACAACTGAACTCTTTGCCAAGGCGATAGGTTTTTATATATTTCTTTTTTAGTTACCTCTAACTTTTCTGTTAATTTCTTACATGTTTCAGAAACATCAACAGCGCTTTCCTCTCCGATCACTTGGCATTTATCCAATTGTTCTTCAAGTTCCTTAATTGGTAATTCAAAGTCTAAATATTCCATATTGTTATTGTTATAAGATGACAAAGATACTAACTTAATGAAAGTATCAAAATCATATTTTTTATTTTTTTGATTTTAAATACAAGTAAAATGCTAAGGAACCAAATGCTATGTTAGGCATCCAAATAAGCAGGACGGTATTACTCCCAGCCACAGCTCCTAAAACTTCTGCTACTTTCATAAAGAAAACATAGATGAACATCAACCCAATTCCTACCGCCATATTGATTCCCATTCCCCCTCTTTTTTTACGGAAAGACAAACAAACGGCAAGCAATGTCATAATATAAGAAGATATTGGTAATGTTGTTCTCTTATAAAGTTCTACATAGTAAGCATTCAAATTTTTAACTCCCCTATCTTGAGATTTTGCAATAAAACTCTTCAATTCGGATGAAGTCATTTCCTTAGATAAATAATCTACATACAAAAGATCTTTTGGAGAAAAATCGAAAATAGTGTCAAATTTCCTTCCCACTTCGATACTATCCACATCATTGAATCTTTTCCTTTTTGTGAAATTCTTTAGACTAAATGTACTGTCTTTTTTAGACCAGGTAATTTCGTTGGCAGTCAAACGATATTTCATTTTCAAACCGTCATATTCCTCATAGGAAAAATCATAACCCCTATTGGTACGTATACCAAAATTCTGAATATAGATATACCTTCCTTTACCAAGACGCATGCTAAATTCTTTCACATAATTTTCTTTGACATTATTTCGGTTTGCGAAATATTTTTTATCAAATTTCGTTAGGGTCTCATTACTATTCGGAACCACATAATGATTCATAAACAAGGCATAAACCACCACAAGAGTAGCTCCAATAAAATAAGGCTTTAGAAATCTTGTAAAAGAAATACTCGCACTATTAATTGCAATAATCTCCGTATTATTAGACAGCTTAGAAGTGAAGAATATTACTGAAATAAAGAGTGCCAATGGCATAAAAGTATTGGCATAGTAAATAATAAAATTCACATAATAATCTTCAATAATCTCACCTATAGATAAATTAGTATGACGTAAAAATTTATCAATTTTCTCTGACACATCAATTGCAATTGCAATGGGTATCAAAATAAACAAGGTAAAGAAAAAAGACCCTAAGTACTTTTTTAATATGTATTTATCTAATATTCTCAAGTTAAAAAATTGAAAGGTAAATATATAAGAATTACAAACGGTTATCCATTTGTCTTACCATTTTATTTTTCCACTCTGCAAAATCTCCAGCAAGAATATGTTTTCTAGCTTCACGCGTCAACCATAAATAAAAACCAAGGTTGTGTATCGTAGCAATTTGTTTTCCTAACATCTCATTAGAAGCAAACAAGTGACGTAAATAAGCTTTAAAATAATAGGTATCTACATAAGTAATCCCCATAGAATCAATAGGAGAAAAATCATCCTCCCATTTCTTGTTCTTTATATTAATGCTCCCATGAGCTGTAAACAACATACCATTTCTAGCATTTCTTGTTGGCATTACGCAATCAAACATATCCACCCCTAGAGCAATATTTTCTAAAATATTTATCGGTGTTCCTACTCCCATTAAGTATCTTGGTTTGTCCTCTGGCAATACGCTACACACAACATCAGTCATTGCATACATTTCTTCAGCTGGTTCTCCAACTGACAAACCGCCAATGGCATTCCCTTCTGCTCCAACACCTGCAATAAATTCAGCAGATTGTTTTCTTAAGTCTTTATACGTACTTCCTTGTACAATAGGAAAAAAAGTTTGAGAATATCCATACTTAAATGGAAGTTTTTCTAAATGCGTCATACATCTATTCAACCAACGATGCGTCATATGCATCGATCTCTTAGCGTATTTATAGTCACATGGATACGGGGTACACTCATCAAAAGCCATGATAATATCAGCTCCGATAGTACGTTGAGTTTCCATAACGTTTTCTGGAGAAAAGAAGTGATAAGATCCATCAATATGACTCTTAAACTTTACACCTTCTTCTTTGATCTTTCTTCTTCCAGATAAAGAATATACTTGGTAGCCTCCACTATCTGTTAAAAGTGGACGATCCCAGTTCATGAATTTATGAATACCACCTGCTTTTTCAAGAATATCCATTTTTGGACGTAAATACAAGTGATAAGTATTCGCTAGAATAATATCCGGATTTACTTCTTCTTTCAATTCTTTTTGATGAACTCCCTTAACGGTTCCCATAGTTCCTACAGGCATAAAGATTGGAGTTTCTATATCACCATGATCAGTTGTCATTACCCCCGCTCTGGCTTTACTTTGTGGATCTTTCGATTTTATTTCAAACTTCATAAGCGACAAAGATACTCAGAAACATATGAAAACTAAAAGTTAATTTTTTAAAAATTAAAGTATTCAAACACACCTTTTACATATCGATGCAAAGCTCTTTTTTTTAAAATAAAACATCAAACCAAAACTAATTCTCATAGCATCTCTTGCTTTATTTATATCCAGTTGATTTCCATTTGCCTCTCCATTCATAATCAATCTTTTTGCACCATAATCTAATTCCAATCCATAAGTCATTCTGCTATAATGATCATATATAATATTTACAATTCTGTGGTAATGCACATGATCGACAACTCCATTCAAAACAACCGACTGTGGGTCTTTGGAATCAGATATCAAAAAACCTTGAAACATCATTTGTATAAAACCTAGTACAACCTCCCACCAAATTGGTATGCAATTTTTTGGTCTAGAAATGCTCATAAGCCATCCAGCCTCCGTAAGAAGGAGTAGCATCTAATTCATTGTTAACCGTTGGAAAACCATCATATCCGAATCCTGCAATACTTGTTATATAGGAAGTAATCCCCTTTCCTGCAGTTCCCTGAAACTGAAAACTATTTTTCCCTTTTAACAAGGGACCTGAAAAAGAAAAGACATACCCAAAAAATGAACTTTTAGCACTATCGTATTCATCATTAATATTCCTAAACATTGTGGACCTTCTTAAATTTACCCATTTTTTTTCATGTTTCACACCCAAAACAACATCGAGAGTTGTTTGATGTGCATTACCTATTAAAGGTTTTATTTCATCATATTTATTATAATCTGTAATCGATGCATCCAAAGCAATTATATAGCGCCAATCAGGATCATTCCCAGTTTTATTAAAATATTTTATATGTGGACTTCTCACCCAAACTCCAGAAGGAGGTCCTTCTTATTCTAAAATATTAGGCCATAAATCTTCATCACCAAAAGATGCCCATCCCTGTCCAATTTGCCAATGATCAAACTCTTTATATGCTTTTCTCAAAAGCATAGTTCCGTTTCCACCCATAAAATCAAAGTCTATAATTGCATAAATACTTTCCCCTTCTTTGGTCATTATTGTTGACTCAAATTTAAGTTGGGTCTGGTACATATCCATCTTAAAACTACTAGAGTCATCTGTACCAAAAACCGTAATTTTTAAAATATTAAAAGTCTCACTATCTTGCAACCCTCCAAAAACATCAAAATATCCGTTCAACTTGATATTTGCACCAAAACTACTTTTGTAATGCGGTTGATCGTTAATTGAATCTTTAGAACTCCCCGTTAAAAGACGTTCTTGAGAATATCACGTAAAGTAGATGTATACAACGATACCCACAAGTAAAAAATAAATTTTCATAGAATTTAAATTTGATAGTAGGTTAAATTTAAACAAAAAATGATATTTATTTTTAATCAATAAAAACCTTTTTAAACAAAACCGACTTTTAAAATAATTATTAAATCAATCTTATCGTTCCCTAACGTATCATTTCAAGTATTTTTTTGTTCTTTTACAGGATAGAATGGAAAAAAAATTCAAATTCTATTTGAATAAAAGTTAAAATAAGTATCTTAGAGTTTATTAGTAACCTAACCAAATACCTTTTTAAAGACTTTATATAAACAAAAGGTCATTAAAACAGTTTTCAGTTGACTATTAAAAAGAATAATTTATGAAAAAGTGTATCTTAATTGATGACGATGCTACTGCAAGATTAATTACCCAACAAATGATTTCTAAAGTTGATAATTTAGAAGTTGTTGGAGGTTTTGAAAACGCTATTGATGCCATTAAATTTTTGAATGACAAAAGTGTTGATTTAATTTTTCTTGACATTCACATGCCCACTTTTTCTGGATTCGATTTTATTAAAACACTAAAATCACCCCCAAGTATTGTATTAGTTACTTCCGATAGAAACTTTGCTTTAGATGCATTTGAATATAATTGCGTAGTTGATTACTTGGTAAAACCATTGACTTTTGAAAGATTTCAAAAATCTATGGATAAAATTTCCCAAATAGCTGCTCCAAGCGACACAAAACTCGAAGAAAATCAAGAAACTACAGAAGACAAGCTGTACGTTAACATAGATCGTAGACTGGTAAAAATACATATACCTGACATCAATTTAATAGAAGCAAAGGGAGATTATATCAACATTAAGACAGAGGGTAAAAATTATATTGTACACTCTACGTTAAAGAAAATAGAAAATAAACTACCTTCTCAAACTTTTATCAAGGTACACCGCTCTTATATTATAAATTTCAATAAGATTATTGATATTGAAGATAATAGTGTTTTGATAAAACAAGACATTATTCCAGTGAGTAGATCCAATCGAGGTGAACTTATGAGAAGGTTAAATTTACTTTGACACAAAGTAAAACACTTTTACTTTTTTAAATCTAAAATTTTTTTTCCTCCCTTAAAATACTTGTTTCACTACTTTTAACAATATATTTGTCACATTGTTTTAATTGATATCACATGGAGTATTACTATATAAAAGCCTTACACATTATTTTTATTGTTACCTGGTTTGCTGGGTTGTTTTATATTGTTCGTTTGTTTATTTATCATGTAGAAGCAGATAGCAAACAGCAACCTGACAAAGGCATTTTACAACGACAATATAAAATTATGAGCAAAAGGCTTTGGTACATTATTACATGGCCCTCTGCCGTACTCGCTAGTTTTTTTGCTTTTTGGCTCTTATATGAAAATCCTTCTCTTTTAAAGCAGCAATGGATGTGGATCAAATTATCATTTGTTGGATTATTATACTTCTACCAATGGGGCTGTCATGTTATATACAAACAATTACAAAATGATATTATTAAATATAGTTCTGCGAAACTTAGATTGTGGAACGAGGTGGCTACGGTTGTTCTCTTTGCTGTGGTTTTTCTTGTAGAGCTACAAAACAATATTGATTGGATATGGGGAGTTGTGGGTATTTTTTCTTTTGGAATTATTCTAATGTTACTAGTAAAACTTTATAAAAAATCTCGTAAAAAAAGAAGTTGGGATCCCAATGATTCTTTAGAGTAAATCAATTATTTCTCCTCTACCATCAGAGGAGTTACTTCCAATAACATAATGGGTATCTTCTGAATGAATTTTATAAATAAATTTTTTAGAATGTAAGGTTGATATCAAGTCAATAATTTTTTCATAAGTCAAAGTAGACTCATCCAACCAAACCTCCTCTATTTTATTTTTAAGAGCATACCTCTCTAATTGCTTGATTGAATTGAATTTTACAAAACTCAATTTTCTTCTAATACTTTTATCAATAGATACTTTTTTGTCACCAACATACAATACATTCTCACGTTCTTGTATTATGATTGTTTGATCTGAAAGCTGAAAATACTTAAACAAATACCATAATTTGATACATATTTTCGTTCCTGCATCCTGAAAAAAGTTAGACGTAAAATGTTTTTTATAAAATATCTCCATGGCTCCATGAAAATATTTTAGATATTTCACATCCTTCCTCGTTGATTCTCCTTTAAAATGGATGCATTTAACTCCTCCTAAATAATAATTCTTATATCCCGCTTTTAGCAATTTATAACTCAAATCTATGTCCTCACCATACATAAAATAATCCTCATCAAAACCTCCTACTTCTTTGTAAACATTGGTTTTCATGAACATAAATGCCCCTACAAGAATTTTTATTTCTCCTTCTCCCTCTTGTTCTATATCATTGGCATAATAAGTACCCTTGTTTTTATCTTTTCCCAAGAACCTATTAAAAGAAGCTTTTAACGTAGGAATCCCTCTTTTACTTTCCGGTAAATAGGCACCGGTTCCATCAACCAGCTGCACACCAACAGCCCCCATTTTTGGATGTTCATCTGCAAAAGATAATAACTCTACAAATGTAGACTCTGAAACCACAGTATCCGGATTTAGAATTAAGACAAATTCTCCTTTAGAAACATCTACACCTTGATTGTTTGCTTTTGAAAACCCTACATTATCCTTATTACAGAGCAAGGTTACCTTCGGAAAGTTTTTTGCTACCAAAGCACAACTATCATCTGAAGATGCATTATCTACAACAATGATTTCTGCATTTAAATTCGTGCATGCCTTTTCTACACTCCTTAGACATAAATCTAAAAAATGATAAACATTATAATTGACTATAACAACGGAGAGTTGAATGTTAGGTTTAGAAGTCAAGAAATTTCATTAAAATGGTTACTATATAACGTATATACAGCTTGGTTATTTTCTCGAAAGATAAAAAAATTATTGATTTAATGAATCTCCAAAAGGAACTCTATTTGCAATACTTCTTCCTAAAGTTACTTCATCTGTATATTGAAGCTCATCCCCAACTGAAATTCCTCTTGCAATTGTAGAAATAGTAACATCATACGGCTGCAATTGTTTGTATATATAAAAATTGGTCGTATCTCCTTCCATTGTAGAACTTAAAGCTAATACCACCTCCGTTACACTTCCTTCTTTCACCTTTTCTATCAAACTTTCAATAGTAAGATTATGCGGACCAATCCCTTCCATGGGAGAAATACGTCCCCCCAATACATGATACAACCCTTTGTATTGCACTGTATTTTCAATTGCCATTACATCCCTAATATCTTCAACAACGCAAACAATATTATCTTTACGATTGTGACTTGAACAAATTTCACATAGCTCCACATCAGATATATTATGACATTTTTTACATAATTTAACTTCCTCAACTAGTGTGTTCAAGGCATTTGCCAAATGATTTGTATGCGATTTAGGTTGTTTTAACAGATGTAATACCAAACGTAAGGCAGTTCTCTTACCTATTCCCGGCAACTGTGAAACTTCATTCACAGCATTTTCTAACAATTTAGATGAAAAATTCATTTTACAAATGTACTAATTTAGTCAAGTAAAACAGTCCTATTTTGAACTACTATTCAAATTCAAGAATAAAATTAATTAAAAACACTTCGTCAGTAAAAACTTTAGTATTTTCACTTTTTTAACAACCGATTTTTATGACAGCGTATCAAATTGTTTTTATCATACTAGCTTACTTTTTTGTTCTTCTAGGAATCTCATATTTTACGGGAAAAAATGATTCTAACAATTCCTTTTTTAAGGCTGAAAAAAAATCTCCCTGGTATGTCGTTGCCTTTGGGATGATCGGTGCTTCTCTATCTGGTGTAACTTTCATATCAGTTCCTGGATGGGTCAAAGCAAGCCAGTTCAGCTATATGCAAATTGTATTAGGCTATTTAGCAGGTTATATCGTCATTGCTTTTGTTTTGTTACCCATTTATTACAAAGCAAATATCACCTCTATTTACGAATATTTGAGATCCCGATTTGGAATAGTTACACATAAAACGGGGGCGCTATTTTTCTTTATCTCAAGGGTTCTAGGAGCATCATTTAGATTATTTTTAGTGGCATCCGTATTTCAGTATTTTATTTTTGATGCTTGGAATATTCCTTTTGAATTGACAGTAGTCATCTCCATATTATTAATCTGGATGTACACATTTAAAGGAGGTATGAAAACCATCGTTTGGACAGATACCTTGCAAACACTATTTATGCTAACAGCAGTGGGTGTTGCTATATTTATTATTTGTGATAGCTTTCAATGGTCTTTTATAGAGGCATATCATTCTGATGAGTTTCAAAGTTATTCCCAAATATTTTTTAGTGATGATTTGAATAGCAACAAACATATTCTAAAATCCTTCTTTGGAGGTATGTTTATTGCGATAGCCATGACCGGTTTGGATCAGGATATGATGCAAAAAAACCTTACTTGTAAGAGTACAAAAGAAGCGCAATGGAACATTCTTTCTTTGGGTTTTATTTTGATTTTTGTGAATTTTATTTTCTTATCCTTAGGCGCACTATTATATATTTATGCTGATAAAAATGGTATTGCTATTCCTGTAGTCGACGGAAATACGAAAACAGATTTGTTATTTCCTGAGATCGCTTTGAATCAAAATTTAGGTTTTCCTATAGCACTCGTTTTTATTCTAGGTTTAATAGCCGCTGCGTATTCAAGTGCGGATAGCGCACTTACCTCCTTAACAACTTCTTTTTGTTATGATTTTTTAGCGATTGAAAAACTACCGGAGAAAATACAAAAAGACACTCGAAAAAAGGTACATATTGGTGTCTCTATATTATTGATTTTTGTAATCATACTCTTCAAACACGTATTAGAAGACAATGTCATAAGCAGTTTGTTAAAAGTAGCCAGTTATACCTACGGTCCGCTATTAGGTCTATTCGCATTTGGAATTTTCACAAAACATCATATTTTTGAAAAACTAGTTCCGATCGTTGCTCTTATTTCTCTCGTAATCACAGCTTTATTAGACATTTACACAGAACAATGGTTTCATGGATATAAATTTGGATACGAATTATTAATTTTAAATGGATCTATCACATTTATAGGCTTACTTTTATTAAAGACAAATAGTAACAAAATAGGCTAAAAAAACATACAGTTCATTGTAAATAATAAGTATTTTTACAGTATGGAAAAAGACCTAAGTAACTACAGAAAAGTATACGTCAAAAAGGAATTATTAAAAAGGGATGTTCCTGAAAATCCTATGGAATTATTTCAAACATGGTTTCATGAACTAGAACAATCCAATACTGTAGATGAAGCCAATGCTATGACTATTTCTACAGTCGGAATAGATGGATTTCCCAAAAGTAGAATTGTTCTTTTGAAAAAATTCACTTGGGAAGGTTTTATTTTTTATACAAATTACACAAGTGAAAAAGGAAAAGCTATTGAAGCCAATCCAAATGTTTGTTTGTCTTTTTTCTGGCAAGGAATGGAACAACAAATTATAATCAAGGGGAAAGCTGAAAAAATTGCAGAAAACTTATCCGATGGATATTTTGATTCAAGACCTGATGGAAGTAAGCTTGGTGCATGGGCTTCTAATCAAAGCGAAATAGTTTCCTCAAAAGAAGTTTTAAACTCCAATTTAGAAAAATTTGAAAAGAAATTTCAAAACAAAGAGATTCCTAGACCAGCGCATTGGGGAGGATATATAATCAAACCCGTCTCCATAGAGTTTTGGCAAGGAAGACCTAACAGAATGCACGACCGAATAAGATATACTTTACAAAAAGATTTCAGTTGGAAAATAGACCGACTGGCTCCATAAAAACAACTACGCAACATAACCAACCATAGGGATAAACCAAGAGTAATTCATAAAACAGCTACTCCCTATAAAACATTTTTAGTATATTTGAACCATTAATTTGTATACATGAGAACAGTATATATTGTACGTCACGCTAAATCGTCTTGGGAGTACAAAGGTATAGAGGACATAGATAGACCCTTAAAAAAAAGAGGAATCAAAGACTCTTATTTAGTTGCTTCTGCACTCGTTAAAAAAATTGATAAACCTGATGTGTTTATTACCAGTAGTGCTTCTAGAGCTTTATCTACTGCTGTCATTTTTTCAAATGTTTTTAGCTATCCTTTATCTAATTTGCAAATAAAAAAATCTTTGTATAATTTTAGTGATGGGTACTTGGTGAAAACCATCAAGGCCTTGGATGATGAATTTGACTCTGCTATTATATTTAGTCATGATCATGGAATCAATGATTTTGTAAATAAATTTGGAGATACTTTTATTCCACATGTTCCTACCTGCGGAGTTGTGGCCATTCGTTTTGAAAACAATCATTGGAAAAGCATTAAAAAAGGGAAAACTTTATTTCAAGATTTTCCTAAAAATCATAAATAAAAACGGACAACATTGTTAGAAATTAAAAAATATGCAGCCATAGATATAGGATCTAATGCTGTTCGCTTGCTTATATCAAATATCGTTCTTGTAAAAGACGAAGAGCCTAAATTTAAAAAATCGGCTTTGATTCGTGTGCCTATCCGTTTAGGGGCAGATGCCTTTATTTCTGGTACTATTTCAGAAGAAAACTCTATCCGGATGATAGATGCCATGAAAGCATTTAAATTATTAATGAATGTTCATGGTGTTGAGAAGTACAAAGCTTGTGCTACTTCTGCGATGAGAGACTCATCTAATGGGGCAGAATTGATTGCAAGAATCAAAGAAGAAGCTGACATTTCTATTGAAATTATTGATGGTAAAAAGGAAGCGCAGATTATTGCATCTACCGATTTATCTCAATTGATTGAAGGACATAAATCTTATTTATATGTTGATGTTGGTGGTGGTAGTACAGAATTCACCGTTTTTTCAAAACAAAAACTTGTTGCTTCAAAATCTTTTAAAATGGGAACGGTTCGTTTGCTAAATAAAGAGGTGGATAAAAAAGAAACTTGGAAAGAAATTAAAAAGTGGATCGAAGCAAACACCAAAAACATGAAAAAAATTGTGTTGATAGGTTCCGGAGGAAATATCAATAAAATTTTCAAAATGTCTGGTCAAAAAATCGACAAACCTCTTTCTTATATATATATGAATGCTCATTATCAATTTTTGAAAAAAATGAGTTATGATGAACGTATTTCTGAACTAGGATTGAACCCTGATCGTGCAGATGTTATCATCCCAGCAACTAAAATATATTTATCAGCCATGAAATGGAGCGGTGCTAAAAAAATATATGTTCCTAAAATTGGTTTGTCTGATGGTATTATAAAAAGCTTGTATAGCGGCGTTCTAGAAGAATAATTCTATGTCTAAATTCTCAATACTTTTTGTTCTCTCCATTCTTTTAGGTTTTGTTTCTTGTAAAGAAGAACATGCTAAAAAAAAGGTCATTACTGAAACAAAGCAGAAAAAAAAGAAGGTTGAGAAAAAGATTGAAAAAAACTTTTGGCACCAGAAGATCGTCAATATATTTTTGATTCTATTAGTACAGAAAACGCAGTCTCTTTTTTTACCGAATATGGTAAAACACATCCACAAACACGATTGAAAATCTCTACTAGATTGGGCGATATTTATGTCCGATTATACAAAGATACGCCAATACATCGTGCTAGTTTTTTGTATTTAGTTGACAAAGGATACTATGACACAACTTGCTTTTATAGAATCGTTCCAGATTTTATCGTCCAAGGAGGAAGTTCAGACAACCTAGTAACACCAGCCTATAAAACACAATTACACGATTATAGAATCCCTTCAGAATTCAGGAAAACAGAAAACACAAAAGAGGATGTATGGCCGCTGCTAGGGACTGGGAAAACAACCCAACCAAAGAGTCGACACCTTTTGAATTTTATTTTATCCAGGCTCGTAAAGATCAATCACATTTGAATTATGAACACACCGTTTTTGGAGAAATCACCCAGGGTTTGAGTGTTATAGATAAAATTACTCAAGTAAGTATTGATAGATATGAATGGCCTGAGAAGGACATTCATATGAAAATAACAATTCTAGATTAAACACTAAGAATTTACCACTAATCAAACCAAACAACAAAAGTCTTAGGTTTTACCAAATTTGGAATTTGTTCTAATTGTACGTCGTTTGTTTGAATGGTATTTATTCCTAAATCCAACTTATCCAAAGTCATTGTGGCATTCATTTGATCTAAATACAAAACTACTTTTGTAAAGGTCGATTCTATTTTGGAAACATTCATTGCCAAATTTATTTCCTCAAATTTAGAATTTAATCCAACAGCGCCTTGCTTTGTCACATAGATAGGATCATGTATATCAACAGTTCTAATCGTAGACAAGGAGTCTAAGGGTTCCTTCGGTGTTAGAGTCAGTAAATGCTTTCCTTCTTTTGAGTAAATCAGATAAAAATCATCTTCTTGTGCGTATCTTCCTTGATAACCAAGTATGCCCTCACTTAAACTTTTTACCACAGAATCGTTTTCAAACAAAGTTTCTATTTCCATAATTTTAGTTTCTGAGGTAATCACACCTACCCTATTTTTTTCAACTGTAAATTCGTCTTTATTAGAACAACTCAGCATCGTTATAGAAAGACCCAGGATTGAAATTGATTTGAAACTAAATATATTCATGGTTATGTGGGGTTTGTTTTATGATGGCTAAAAGTAGTTTTTTTCTTTTAAAAAGCTGTTATAATTTACATAAAATGAGCCTTAAAATTAGGCACTCCTCTCTTAAAACCCTTTTCATTTCCCCAAAGTATTCCTTTAAATTTTAATTATTTTAGATAGCCCGTAAACTATTTGGTTTGAGTATCTTTGCAGCCTTAAATTTAGATTATGAGTACGGAAAACAACAAAGAATTAATTGCCTCTGGAAAGATGCTTCCTTTGATGGAAGAATTTTATACAATTCAAGGAGAAGGAGGTTATACCGGTACAGCTGCTTATTTTATTAGAATTGGTGGTTGTGATGTAGGTTGTCACTGGTGCGACGTTAAGGAAAGCTGGGATGCTAATTTACACCCTCCTACTTTGACTGATACTATTGTTTCCAATGCTAAAAACTATGCAAAAACTGTTGTTGTTACAGGTGGCGAACCTTTGATGTGGTCACTGGACTATATCACTTCAAAACTTAGAACGGAAGGAATTCGCACGCATATTGAAACTTCAGGAGCCTATAACCTATCAGGTACCTGGGATTGGTTTTGTTTGTCTCCAAAAAAAACGAAACTGCCATTAAAAGAATGTCATCAGGCTGCGGATGAATTAAAAATGATCATTCATAACGCTAACGACTTTGTGTTCGCCGAAGAGCAAGCTGCAAAAGTTTCTAGCTCTTGTCAGTTGTTTTTACAACCAGAATGGAGTAAGAAAGAAAAAATGATTCCTCAAATCATTGACTATGTGATGAAACACCCTAAATGGAAAATTTCTTTACAAACGCATAAGTATTTAAATATCCCGTAGTGTTTTCTCATTAAAAGCTAGAACCTTAAGTCTCCATTTTCAATTTTAAAAAAATTGTAAATAACTTCTGAAAAAGTTATCAAAATCCTTCCTTTGAAAATTATATATTCGCTTGCAATCCTTTTGCGAAATCGAATTATAGAAACTAAACAGGATCAATGAATAACGTTAAGAACTGGCTAAATTATTATCGAAATAGTTTATTTGATAGTGAAAATTTAGCTGTTGATATTGCAGGTATTAAAAACTTATACCACCAAATAAACTGTAACTTAGAAACGGGTACCATTCAAGAAAAGAATGCTACGCAAATGCTGGACCTTGAGGAAAGAAGGATTAACAGACTTAAAGGAGTTACAAAAAAAGACAGTCCAAATTGGTATGAGGTAACTGATACTGAAATAATCATTGCTCCTTTTGAATTAGAATTGCAAAGTTCAAATTATAAAGCCGCTCCAATACATCCATTTTGGATCAGAGCGCGTGTCAATAGATTTGGTCATTTATCTGCTCCTAAGGACTTGTTTCCACTTATTGCTAGAAATTACCTTGCTCCAATTGCGGATATTGGAAATGACTTTATTTTTTCAAAAATGGATCTTGTAGAAGAAGCTAGAGAAATGGAAACTCCCTTTCCTTTAGACGATGAAGAAATAGTTTCTTGGGATATTTATTGGGCTTATATCAATGATGTTTTTGAAGCAATCGCTTTTAGTGATATGAATTTCTATAATACTGAAGGATATACCACCCGCCCTAAAGTTACCTACTTTGCAACAAGTTCTAAAATTGCAACTGCAAAAAGCATTTTGTTTTTGTATGAAAACCTATTGAATGAAACCATAGATTTTCCTTTGATTGAAAAACTAGTAGACCCTATTGATAGAGAAAGAAAAACCGCTATAACCGATGATGGTTTTTTAAATTACAACCATTTGCATTTGGGGCAAATGTCAAATGAATTTCCTCTCTCTATAAGCCAGAGAAAAACTTTGCTATCATATTTAACTGCTGAGGCAAATTCTGTAACGGCTGTAAATGGTCCTCCAGGTACCGGAAAAACTACTTTATTACAAAGTTTAGTGGCTACGGAAGTCGTTAGGTCGGCCATAAAAGGAGAAGAAGCACCCGTTATTCTTGCTTGTTCCACAAACAATCAGGCAGTAACTAATATTATTGATAGTTTTATCAACTCTGTTAGTACTATGGATGAACTCTCTGAACGATGGATTCCTGGTTTTCATGGATATGCAACTTATTTACCTTCCAACTCTAAAAGTGAAAAAACCTTAAAAAATATTAATTTTTTAAAAGGGAATCTGTTTGGACATGAGGGAACACTATGTGATGTAGAAAATGAAACCTATGTATATGATGCTGAAAATTTCTTTTTTGATAAATATTACGAATATTTTGGGTTTGAAGCAGATTCTCTAGAAGACGCCTGTGATCATCTGCAAGAGGAAATTACCATTGTAGAAGACAACTTGATCAATGGTGTCCATATTTCAAGAGAATTTATTGAATACATCAATAAAACCAACTCGGTTTTAATCGACAATAAGCACTTCATTCAAAAGGATCGTGTAAATGTTTTACAGGTTCAACAATGGAGAAAAGCACTTACGTCATTAAAATCTAAATCTAAGGATTCAGGATTTTCAGATGAGATTTTATCAATTTTTAAGTTACCTAATACCAACGAGAAAAATGAAACTCAAATTTTTGAAATTTCTTCAGAGATTTTTGAAGACAACGAATCTTCATTAAATTATATAAAACAGCTTATTTCTGATTTGAATGGTGTTTTGAACTCATTCGCCAGATTAAAAGAATGGAAAGAACAGAACAACATAAAAGGTTTTCCATTAATTTCTGAAGAAGAAATGTGGAATTATGAATACGAGAAAATGGACACACAAGATTTTTCTCAGCGCTTTTTTTATGATGAAATAGACATTACACTAAGACACAAAGCATTTCTTTTAGCAACACATTATTGGGAAGCAAGATGGATCAGTGCTACCTTAGAAATGTTAGAAGAAAATACAGAAAAAGGAACAGGAGAATTAGTCATCCAACAAAAATGGAAACGACGTGCCATGCTTACGCCTTGTTTTGTAGCGACCTTTTATATGGCACCAACTCATTTTGTTTACAGCCAATTTCAAGGTGAAAACGAAGAAGGAAACCCTATTTTTGAATACTTACCACTCTACAACTTTTTAGATCTATTGATCATTGACGAAGCAGGACAAGTTACCCCTGAAGTAAGTATTCCGCTTTTTTCACTTGCACAAAAAGCAATCGTGGTGGGAGATTTAAAACAAATAGAACCCATTTGGATGATACCACAAGGGATTGATGCAGGTAACTTGAGTAATCAAAATATTACATCGAGCAAGGAAGAAAATGATTATTTAGAAAATTTAGGTTTTTTATCTTCTTCTGGAAGTATTATGAAAATGGCACAGAATGCTTGTGAATTTGAAACTCCATTGGTTAAAGAAACTGAAAAAGAGAAAGGACTACTTCTTTTAGAACACAGACGATGTAATGATGAAATTATAGGTTTCTGTAATGAATTAGCTTATGGTGGTATTTTAAAACCTATGAAAGGTAGCGCCAAACCAGATCAAATTTTTCCTTCCATGATGGCCTATCATATAGATGGTGTAAGTGAAAGAAAATACAATAGTAGATGTAACCTTATTGAAGTTAAGTCGATTATAGCTTGGCTAAACAAAAACAAAGAAGCAATTAAAGAAGCATATAATGTTGAATCTGTTGAAAAAGTATTAGGTATCATAACTCCTTTTACAAGTCAAAAGAGCGAGCTCTCCAAAGCCTTATCCGATTCTGGCTACAAGATAAACGATATCAAGTTAGGTACCGTGCATGCCCTTCAAGGAGCAGAAAGAAATATTGTTTTGTTTAGTTCTGTTTATACTCATGAAGACGAGGGAACATTATTTTTTGATCGTGATAACAAACCTAATATGTTAAATGTTGCCGTATCAAGGGCTAGAGATAGTTTTATATTATTCGGGGACACTCGTGTATTTGATGAAAGCAACGAAACACCTTCTGGAGTCTTAAAGAAGCATCTTAATTTAGTAGAAGTTGAACATTAAGTTGAAGTATTTTATACATCAAGAAAACGGAAACTTAAGTTTTCAACAGCCATAAATCACCGATACACTCCATAAAAACTATTAAGTACAATCCATAAAAACAGGTAGTAGACGAAATAAAAAAACAACTAACCAAAACTACCAAAACTCAACACAAAACACTAACAAACAGTTACATGAAAAATAAACGCACAAGGTACGTGTTATATTTTTTTATCTTTTTATTTGTTTTTTAATCTTTTTAATCCTTATCTTTACTAAGCTATGAAAAAAGACTTATTAACATTTCGGATATTTCTAAACGAAACTATAGATTGACTCTGTTTGAAAAAATTTAAACAAAGAGCTTTCAGATTTCATTTAGAAATATTTTTTTTCTTTTCATAGTGTTTTGACGGAAATTAATTTATGAGACTTTCATAAATTAAAGATAAAATGATTTTGCGACGTTTTATTTAACCAACTACCAATTAAACAAACTATGAATTCACTACTTACCAGAATTGAATCTTCTCAAGATGCAATTAATTTTCTGACTAAAAATGTAACAACAGAAAATTGGAACTACATTGAAGAATCCTTAATTATGGCGAAATTCAAAGCAGATTTAAATCTTAGCAAAGATTTATTTGACGCCTTGGAATGGCCTTTGGACAAATCTTCATATCTAAAATACCTAGAAACATTTCAAAAATGGGTACCACTAGAGAGTGATGCCAAAGTTTGGAAAAAACCAGGTACTGCTCACAGTCAAGAGGTATATGATAGATTATCTCATTTTTATTTTCTTACTGATCAACAGACTGGAATTGGAACATTAGCCGAAAACATTCATTGGTTTTCAGAATTTTTAGTTCATTTTGCAGAAAACTGGGGTTCCTATCTAGACACCAACGAGTCTTTTAACGATACTATTTTAACCAACTACATAAAATACTCACCTCAATATAGAATTCAAGATTCATTGATAAATGGTAGGCCCAACAGTAATTGGAATTGCTTCAATGACTTTTTTGCACGTGAATTAAACCCTGGATTAAGACCTGTTGATAGTCCTGAAGACAATAGAGTAATAACCAGTCCAGCCGACTCTACTTTTAAAAAGAAATATGCAATAGACGCAAACTCTAATATTGAACAAATAACAATAAAACAAACGCATACTTTCGGAAATATACCAGAACTATTAAAAGATAGCAAATACCAGGACTCCTTTGCTAATGGTACGTTTGTTCATTATTTTTTAGGTCCATATTCTTATCATAGATTCCATTCTCCCGTTTGTGGTTTGGTAAAAGAAAGCTACCCTTTATATGGATTGACATCATTAGATATAAATATTCAAGAAGATGGTCAATTTAATACTCCAGATAATGCTGCGAACGGGTATCAATTTTCTCAATCTAGGGGAATTTTAATTTTAGACACTAGAAATTCTCCACAAGGGGATGTAGGTCTTGTTGCAGTAATTCCTGTAGGGATGTCTCAAATATCATCAGTTCATATGTTAGCCACACCCGATACCGTGATTGAAAAAGGAGAAGAATTTGGGTATTTCAAATTCGGTGGTTCTGACGTAATATTACTCTTCCAAGAAGGAAAAGCTCCAAAAGTTGATGAGTGCGAGGGTTACCGTCATTATGGAAATAGTATTAGTAGGTGCCCGAAAAACATACAATAAATATTGAACCTAGTTCGCACAATATGGATCGGGGGAAAAAATATTGTTTAAACGCGAATTAGTTTCATTTTTAAAATTACATAAATTAAGGTTAAGTTAGATTTTAAAACTAATCCGAATAACTATTAAGTAGGGGGTATTTAATAATTAATTTTCGGATTAGTTTTATTTATTTGTATGCAGTATTTTTGCCGACATGGAAAACAAAAAGTCGGTTTTAAAAAAACTACATAGAGAAGCTGGAGAAGCCATAGAGCAATACTCTATGATTGAGGGGGGAGATAATATTATGGTTTGTCTTTCCGGTGGTAAGGATAGCTATACCCTTTTGCATATGTTGCTCCACTTTCAAAAAGTTGCCCCTATTCAATTTGAACTTATTGCTGTTAACTTAGACCAGAAGCAGCCAGGATTTCCTGAAGAAGTTCTGCCCACCTATCTTTCAAAACTAAAGGTTCCTTATAAAATTATAGAGAAAAACACTTATAAAGTAGTCATGGATAAAACTCCTGAAGGAAAAACAACTTGTAGCCTGTGTTCAAGGTTAAGGAGAGGGACTCTCTACGAAGCAGCAAAAGATTTAGGTTGTAATAAAATTGCACTAGGACATCATAGAGACGACATTTTAGAAACATTTTTACTGAATTTTTTCTTTTCAGGGAAACTTGAAACGATGCCACCTAAATTTTTAAATGATGCAAAAGATCTAGAAATATTACGCCCATTATCCTTATGTAAAGAAAGTGATATCCAGCAATATACTAATCAAATGAATTTTCCTATAATTCCTTGTAATCTTTGTGGCTCTCAAGAAAACCTTCAAAGAAAAAAAGTAAAACAGATGATTGTAGATTGGGAAACAGAGTTCCCAGATAGAAGCTCTATCATGATGAATGCATTGTCAAATGTGTTCCCTTCTCACCTATTGGATAAAAATCTTTATAACTTCAAAGAATTAAAAGGAAAGGATTTATCATCTTTGGTTTAAGTTTTATTTTTTTTCTATAAATTAGTGAAAAACTTATTAATATGAAAAGATTCTATTTCCTCGCAATTCTATTTGCTATCGTTTCTCAATCACAAGCACAAAGTATCCTTGGCCAATGGGAAACTTATGATGATAAGACAAATGAAAAAAAGGCAATCATCGAAATTTACAAACAAGAAGATGCCTATTTTGCTAAAATTGTAAAAAACTTTGTACGCGATGAGGATGCTGTTTGTGAAAAATGCGAAGGTGATAAAAAAAATCATCCAATAATAGGCTTGGTCATCATTGAAAACCTCAAAGAAAACAAAGATGAATTTGATGGAGGAACAATTCTTGACCCCGAGTCTGGTGATATTTACAAATGTTACTTGAAATTAGTTGAAAACAATAAGCTTAAAGTACGTGGCTTTATTGGTTTTTCTTTACTTGGACGAACCCAATACTGGCTCAGAAAAGAATAATTTTTTATTGATTGCAAAAAAAACTTGAACTTAAATAAAAAAAAGCATGAAAAAAAACATCTAACTTTTAGCTGTCGCTACCATAATTATGAGTTGCGATAATAAACCAACATCCGATTCCCCTAAAAACCAAATATTTTACTACTTGTTGGTGACGATATTGGTTTTGGAGATTTGAATGCATTTGGATCAGAAATAGAAACACCGCATATGAACATACTGGCTGATGCCGGAGTACGCTTTACAAATTTTCATGCTTCTCCAGTATGTAGCGTCACAAGATCTATGTTAATGACGCGTTGTAACAATATTGAAATAGGATTAGGGTCTTTTGATTATTCCTTTTACCCTACAACGAAATGAGTATCAGGTTACGAGGGTTCTTTAACTAAAAATGCCGTTGCCATTTCAGAACTGTTAAGAGATACCGGATACGAAGTTTATAAATCCATAAAATGGCATTTAGGAGGAGGAGCTGTAGGAGGTTATGGTCCTTTGGAGTGGGGATTTACAAAAGAATTTGGGATACTATCTGGTGGTTCTAATCACTGGAATAACTGGGCAATGACTCCAGATTTTAGTGATCCAAATGGATTAAATGTCAAACGAGAAGAACATTTCACACTAAATGGCGAACATTTTGAAAGACCAAATGGAATTTATTCTGGAGAACTTTACACAAATCAAATGTTACAATTTTTAAAGGAAGGAGAATCAGAGAAAAAACCATGGTTTGCATATATGGCATTTACCACAGCTCATTTTCCTATTCAAGCTCCAACCGAAAAAATCGATAAGCACTATAAAAAATATCTAGAATTAGGATTTGCTGGTCTTAAAAAAGAACGCTACGAAAGTTTGAAAAAGAAAGGACTGATTACCCAAACAGCCACAGACCCTCTATTTAACGACATTACCCATAAATGGGAAAGCCTTACTCAAAAAGAGAAGGAAATTCAGGCTAAAGTGATGGCAACCTATGCTGCTATGATAGAAGATCAAGATGATAGAACTGGACAAATTTTAGATTATTTAAAAGAATCTGGTCAATTAGATAACACTCTTGTAATCTACCTTACGGATAATGTACCAGAAGGATTCGAGGCAACACATCCAAAAACTGGAAATCCAGAAATGGCCAAATGGATTGAAACGCAATTTGACCAAAGTTTTGAGGCCATTGGAACCGCAAACTCAGAACACACAATTAGTGTATCATGGGCCAATGCTGTTACAGGAGGTTTACAATGGTGGAAATGGTTTATTGGCAAAGGAGGAATCCGAGTCCCTATGATGATTGTTCCTCCAGGGGCTTTTTCTAATACCTATGAAAAGGCAGGAGAAATCTCTAATGTGGTAGTTTCTGTAAAGGATTTACCTATGACTATATTAGATTACGCAGGAGTTAAACACCCACAAAACAAATATAAAGACAGAGATATTGTTGCTCCTTCTGGTATCAGTACACGTCCATTTTTAGAAGGTAAAAAAGATCATATTAGAAACGAAAAACAATGGTATACCTTTGAATTATTCGGAAATGGATACCTTATGCAAGGAAATTATAAAGTTATAAAAGTAAGAGAAGTTATGTTTGGTGACGGGAATTGGCATTTATATGATGTTGTTTCCGATCCATCTGAAATGAAACCGTTGGAAAACAGTATGCCAGAAAAATTTAATTCTATGAAAAACTTGTATCTTTCTTATGCCAAAGATCATAATATCATGGAAGTTGTACCAGAATGGAATCCTTTTAAGGCAGCAAGTGAATAAAACGAAATAAATGAAGTATCTCAAAATATTTTTCATTCTTCTTATCATTGAATTGGTATCAAGCAGTTGTTCCCAAAACTCAGAAAGTACAGATCTGATAAAAGTAACTGGAACTATTGAAGCATTAGGCATGACCACTTTTCAATATGGTACACATAGCATTGATAAGTACGTTATAAAAAGTGAGAACATTGATTTACAAGAATTTTTGAATGAAAAAGTTACCATATCAGGAAAAATCGTTGAAGGCTATCTTATTGAAGGAGGCCCTATCCTATTATTAGTTGAAAAAATAGAACCATAATAAAAAAACGGCTTGTAAGATAAACAAGCCGTTTTTTTACATTTACCAAACAGCCTTACACGTATAAAAAATGAAACTCAAACAATTTATTTATTTATTTGCTTTAGGACTATTATTATCCTGTGCCACTATTCCTAAAGGATTTGATGCCGTTTCTCCATTTTCTAAAGAAAAATATTTAGGTAAATGGTATGAAATTGCACGACTTGATTTTAAATTTGAAAAAAACCTCAACAACACTACCGCTGAATATAGTATGAATTCCAACGTAACCATTAAGGTAGATAATAATGGATTTGATGTAAAACAGAAAAAATGGAAACAAGCCATCAGTAAAGCAAAATTTGTCGATTCGGATACAATTGCAAAGCTAAAAGTTTCGTTTTTTGGTCCATTTTATGGTGGTTACAATGTTTTATCAATAGACAGCAACTACTCCCAAGCCTTAGTTGCTGGAAGTTCTATAAAATATCTTTGGATACTATCTCGAAAAACGACCATTCCTGTAGGTATAAAGGAGAAATATCTCAAGATTGCAGATAGTCTAGGATTCCCTATTCAAGAATTGGTTTGGGTAAAACATACTGACTAAACAATACTTCACTCATGCTTTTTACCCAAGCTAATTCCTAGCTATTGTATTTGATGTTTTACAGGAAAAGGTAAAATAAAGTCGACATCTATTTAATATCAAGTTCTCAACAACTTCTAAAACAAACTGTCTTTCATAAGTTTACCATCAACTAAACTTAATACAAATGAAAAACAAACTAAAGAGCTTAGGTAGCTTATTACTACTTGGGTACGGAAGCTTTATGGCTCAAGATTAGTCCAACACCCCTATTCCTGTATCTGCAGGCGCCGGACAAACATGGCAACCACTAGAATCTCATTCAGATCAATTTAATTACACCGGAAAAACAGCTGCCTTTACAAACAAATGGAAAGACACCCGTTGTGCATTTAGGGATATAATGTAAAAAAGTTGTGCAACCTGCTAAATAACAGTAGATTGAGGTTTAGACACAACAATTTTACGATGCACAACTTCCAAGCAAATTACGACAAAATTCTTC
>Ga0209223_10000497_pt1 | contig 45372 bp, 42 predicted proteins | sample COG_06_FD_184750 | JGI IMG/M metagenome (GOLD analysis project Ga0209223, IMG submission 184750) | Pelagic Microbial community sample from North Sea - COGITO 998_met_06 (SPAdes) (version 2) | ecosystem: Environmental > Aquatic > Marine > Neritic zone/Coastal water | place: Helgoland, sampling... | reverse complement strand
GGGTCCATATAACGGTTAAAGTAATATGAACTTCCTGCCCAACCTGGCATGGTATTTAATTCTAGCGGATATACCGTTTTGTTTTTCAGCTTTTCGTTCGAAACTACTTTCTTAGCACGTGAATCCCAAGCCCAAACATCTGCTCTCCCCAGTGGCGGGTCGCCACCTTCTGTTGGCAAATATTTTTCTACTTCTGGCAATACAATTGGCAAGTGTTTTGCGTCAATCATTTGCGGCATTCCATCCTTATAATAGACTGGAAAAGGTTCTCCCCAATAACGTTGTCTGCTAAAAACAGCATCACGCAAACGATAGTTTATTTTCCCATAACCGATTCCACGTTTTTCTAATTCGTGAATCGCTAGCTTCAATGCTTTCTTATATTTTAATCCGCTTAGAAAATCAGAGTTTGCAATGACAGTTCCTTCTTTATCTACATGCGCAGCTTCAGAAATATCGACGCCTTCAAAAATATTTGGAATCGGAATTCCAAAATGTTTTGCGAAATCATAATCGCGTTGATCTCCACATGGAACAGCCATCACAGCTCCTGTTCCGTAGTTTGCTAATACATAATCTCCAATCCAAATTTGCACTTTCTCCCCTGAGAAAGGGTGAATTGCATAGGCTCCTGTAAAGACTCCAGAAATGGTTTTTACATCTGCCATTCGTTCGCGTTCAGAACGTTTTGCCGTTGAAGCAATATATGCTTCTACATCTTTTCTTTGTGCATCAGTCACAATTTGTGACACTAACTCATGTTCTGGAGCTAAGGTCATAAATGATACACCAAAAATGGTATCAGGACGTGTTGTAAAAACAGATATTTCATGAGGCTTCTCGCTTCTCGACTCCGCTCGAGATGACACGCTCGAAGTGACGTCAGTTTTACCTTTCTCAATTGCTTTTGGAAATTGAATTGCTGAATTAATTTTAGAAACAACATTCAATACGTTTTCAGTGACTTCTTCATTGGTAAAACGAATGACATTAAACCCTTCTTCATTAAAATACGTCGTTCTAGCCTCTTCATCTTCTTTACCAGAAAACTCAACAATAATATTTTTTGCTAAACATACATAATCCACTAAAAATGTACCAATGGTATATTTCTTTCTGAACTTTGCAGCTCCTTTTTTCTTCTTTAATTCATCCCAAAGCACTGTTTCTGCTTTTGATAAATTCAATCGTACTTCTTTTACATCTTCTAGTTCTTTGTACGATAATTTTACTCCTGCATTTTCTTTTGTAGCTCCTGAATCGACTCTAAAAGTCACCATAGCTCCTTGAGAACGACCAATCCAATTGGTTTGAGAATCTTTTAAAGGATTTGGCCAATCGATAGTGTTTAATCCGTCTAACAAACGTTGCGCATAAGCAGAAATTCGCATCGACCATTGGGTCATTTTTTTACGAACCACAGGGTGACCTCCACGTTCTGAAACTCCATTAACAATTTCATCGTTTGCTAATACGGTTCCTAAAGCTGGGCACCAGTTTACTTCTGTGTCAGATAGAAATGTTAAACGATATTGTAATAAAATTTCTTCTTGTTTTACTTTTTCAAAAGCTTTCCATTCGTCAGCTGTAAACGTTTCAATTTCATCATCACATGCTGCATTGACAGTCGCATTTCCTTCTTTTTTGAAGATTGAAATCAACGTAGAAATATCTTCTGCTCTGTCTGAATCTTTGTTGTACCAAGAATTGAACAATTGAATAAAAATCCATTGTGTCCATTTGTAGTATTCCGGATTTGATGTTCTTACTTCGCGAGACCAATCGAATGAAAATCCAATTTGATCTAACTGACGACGGTAGGTTTTGATATTTTCTTCCGTTGTTTTAGCAGGATGCTGTCCAGTTTGAATTGCATATTGTTCAGCAGGTAAACCAAAAGAATCATATCCTTGTGGATGCAATACATTGAATCCTTTGTGGCGTTTATAACGCGCATAAATATCAGAAGCGATATACCCTAATGGATGGCCTACATGAAGTCCTGCTCCCGAAGGATAAGGAAACATATCTAAGACATAGTACTTAGGTTTCTCAGAATGATTATTGGCCTTAAACGTTTGGTTGTCTGCCCAAAATTTTTGCCATTTTTTTTCTATCTCTTGATGATTATATTGCATCTATTTTTTGTAATTCAATGTCGTTTAAAGTCCGCAAAGTTACTGTTTCTAGGTTAATTAATGAAGCAAAAATACTTTGATGTCGAGGTCTATGATTTCTTGAGAGTAGCGTTAAATTTAACAAATCTTCAAAAGGTGTGAATCCATCGTTTTTTGCTCTTCAATTCTTCTAAAAATGTTGTTCTTTGTATAACTAAAACCAACCGTGTTGAGTAATAAAATTTTAAAAGTTCATTTAGCTTTATTGGGTGCAAATATTATTTACGGAGCAAATCATATGATTGCTAAAGGCATTATGCCTCATAAAATAGGCGCTTCTGCTTTCATTTTTTTACGCATACTTTGTGCTGGATTGTTATTTTGGGGGATTAAAATTTTCATCAAAGAAAAAGTCGCTAAAAAAGATTTTGGGCGTTTGATTTTATGTGGATTCCTTGGAATTGCCGCCAATCAATTGTTGTTTTTTCACGGGTTAAATTTGACTTCGCCTATTGATGCTTCTATTATTATTACCTCTGTTCCTATTTTGGTTTTGGTGTACAGTTTTTTCTTATTGAAGGAAAAAATAACGTCAAATAAGATCATTGGGGTTTCTATTGGGGCTTTGGGGGCAATTGTTCTAATCTTGTATGGAAAAGTAGATGGAGGAACGAGTTCTTTACTCGGAAACCTATTCGTCTTCTTGAATGCTTGTTTTTACGGGCTGTATTTGGTCTTGGTGAAACCTTTAATGAAAAAGTACAATCCAATTACTGTGATAAGTTGGATCTTTTTGTTTGGTTTTATTTTTATGTTTCCTTTTGGAATTGGTGATTTTCTAAGTACCGATTTTGATGCTTTTACTCTCAATACATTTTTGACAGTGGCTTTTGTTGTTATTGGAACTACTTTTTTAGCCTATCTTTTTAATATTTATGCTTTAAAAAATGTGTCGCCTTCTGTTAATGGAAGTTATATTTATATTCAACCAGCAGTTAGTTTTATTATGGTTAGTCTTTATGCATATTGGTTAGGGCATGAGCAATACAAAGAAGACATTAATTGGATAAAAATTGTAAGTTGTCTTTTAATTTTTGCAGGTGTTTTCCTAGTTAGCAAGACTAAAAAAGCCTAATCTTTATTTCTAAGTTATCTGAAATTTGAGTATAAAAAAACCGCAAATAAATTTGCGGTTTCGGATATATATAGAGTTGTTCCTAATTATTCAATAGGAACACTAACCATTACATCTCCAAAAGCCATATACATAGTCATATCATCTCCAAAAGCCATTGTGAATGCTTCGTGTGTTTTGTCTGATTTTGTAACAGTACCCTTAACTCTTACGACATCATTTTCATCTTTATGGAAGTAAGCTCCCCATACATTCAGTTGAGAACTTAATGCTATGGTCCATTCTTTTTCTCCTGGGATTGCATACATTGTGTATGTTCCTGCTTTTACTGCTTTTCCTCCAAAAGTTACATCTCTGTAAAAAGTAACTTCTGTAGCTTCATTAGCTCCTACTCTCCATTTTTTACCAGCGGGAACTAACTTTCCTAGACTTCTTCCTTTTAATTGTGGTCTGCTGTAAGTAACTCTTACAACCTTATCTGAGTTTCTCCAAGCATATGGATATCTAGCGATATCTAATGGACTCTTGTCTATTGGGTCAAATTCTTGCGCATTTGCATCGTTCGTAAATATAACGGCTAAGACTAGCATTGCTATTAATGAAATAGTTTTCTTCATGATGAAATTATTTTTGGTTTGATTTTCAACTTTAGTCAACAAAAATAAAACTCCTTACAGTTGAATGGTATTAATGTTGTGTTAAAGCTTTTAACATAAAAACCACAAACAATGTTTGTGGTTTTTATGTTATTCAATTTTATTTGTCTTTATCCTTTAATATTAACTTTAACAACTGTGTATTCCCATCCTAAATAAAGATTCATCTCTTTATCAAATGCAATTGAGAAGGCTTCCATAGGAGCCATGCTAGAAGAGACTTTTCCTTTAACTCTAGCTACATCTTTTTCTTCAGAATAAGAAAATGCACCCCAATCATTGGTTGCAGAATTGATAATAACTGTCCATTCTTTTTCTCCTCTAATTGTAAATAAAGAATACGTTCCTGCTTTTACAGCCTTCCCTCCAAAAGTTACATCTTTATAAAACGTGATTTGAGTTGCTTCATTGGCTCCTGTTCTCCAAACTTTATCCGCTGGTATAAGTTTTGACAAACGTCTTCCTTTTAGCTGAGGTCTACTATATACAACTTTTACTACTTTATCGCCTCTTCTAGGAGTTAATACTACATCTGCTGGGCTCTTGTCTAATCCTGCGAATCTTTGAGCATACATGTCATTTGAGAAAACCAAAGCAAATACAAAAATTGCGATGGTGGTTATTAGTTTTTTCATGGTATTGGTTGTTTTAGATTATTGTTTAGAGTCCAAAAATAACCTTCATTCAACCGTTTATGTATTAATGATTTGTTAAGGTTCGAGTATAAACTAAAGTTAATTGCGCCTAACAATCACAATTAGTTCCGCAACCTGAATTTGTTTTTGGCTTGAAAAAGAATTTCCTCGTTAGAAAAACAACAGCTGCTATGACAATAATATAAACAATAACTTCTTGCATTAACTTAGAATTTGAAAAACAATAAAAGCTGCCAAATAGGCTAAAGCTCCCATACCAAACAATTGAATTAATGGCCATTTCCAACTTTTGGTTTCTCTTTTTACAATAGCTAGAGTTGCCATACATTGCATGGCAAAGGCATAAAACACTAACAAAGACATCCCTACTGGAAAGTTAAATCGTTTACCGCCAGTTTCGGGGTTCACTTCAGAAGCCATTTTTTCTTTGATGGTACTTGTATCGTCATCGTCACTTTCTACAGAATAAATAGTTGCCAAAGTCCCAACAAAAACTTCTCTTGCGGCGAATGAACTAATTAAAGCGATTCCTATTTTCCAATCATATCCTAAAGGTTTGATTGCAGGCTCTATGGTTTTTCCCATAATTCCAATATATGAATTCTCTAATTTTGCTGAGGCTATTTTTTGATCCAATTCATCTTGAGGTAATTGTTGATTAGCAACGTTTTCAGTTACATTTTTCTCTACATCTTTAAACGATTGAGGTCCATTGGATGCCAAAAACCAAAGAACAACTGAAATAGCTAAAATGATTTTACCTGCTCCTATTACAAACGCTTTTGTTTTTTCTATCACGTCGAATAAAACATTCTTAATAGACGGCAATTTATAATCGGGCATTTCTACCACAAAAAATGAAGTGCTTTTTACTTTTAATGTCTTATGAAGAATTATCGCAGCTATGATGGCTGTGGCAAAACCAAGAATATATAAACTAAGTAATGTAAGTCCTTGCAAACTTAAAAATCCAAATAGTTTCTCGTTAGGGATAATTAGTGCGATTAGTATCGCATAGACAGGTAGTCTTGCTGAACAAGTTGTAAACGGAGTAACCAAAATAGTGATTAATCGTTCTTTCCATCCTGAGATATTCCTTGTTGCCATTACCGCTGGAATTGCACACGCTGTTCCAGAGATTAATGGAATAACACTCTTTCCACTCATCCCAAAACGTCTCATAATTTTATCCATCAAAAACACAACACGACTCATATATCCTGTCTCTTCCAGAACTGCAATAAATAAAAATAGGATTGCTATTTGAGGAATAAATATGATGACTCCACCAATTCCAGGGATAATTCCTTCAGCAATTAAACTATTCAAAACGCCTTCTGGCATTTGACCTTTTATATACCCACTTATATCTGCAAAAGCCCCATCGATATAATCCATTGGAACAGTTGCCCAATCAAAAACAGATTGGAAAATGAGTAAAAGAACACCAAAAAATAACACATAACCAAAAATTTTATGTGTGAACACTTTATCCAATCGAGCACGTAAATCTGAAGCTTTCGATCGATCTACAAGATATGTCTTCTTAAGAATTTCATTGATCTTCTGATATCGATAAATGGTTTCCTTGTGCTGGTATTTCTTTAAATTTTTAGAATCGTTTTTAAACGATATCAGTTGTTGTTTTTCTTCTGATGAAATCGTTTCAGGAAAACTATCTTGAGTAATCATCAACCACAATTCATATAAAGAATAATTTGAATTGAGTTGCTTTAACCTCTCAAAATAATCAGCATCAATTCTATCATTAACATTACATAAAGGTGATGACTTTGCTTTTTCAAAACTACTAACAATGGCATTTTTCACAGACTCAACTCCTCTATTTTTTCGAACACTAACTAGAACAACTTCATTCCCAAGTTCTTCTTGCAACAAATCTAATTTTAGCGTAATTCCTTTTCGCTTCATTTGATCTGCCATGTTAATGACTAGAATTGTAGGGACACGCAAATCTTTAATTTGAGAAAATAACAATAAGTTTCTCTTTAGATTTTCAATGTCCGCAACTACAACAATAACATCTGGCGTTTTATCCTGTTTAGAATTCAATAAGGTTTTTAAAACAATGCTTTCATCTAAAGAAGTAGGATTGATGCTATAGGTGCCTGGTAAATCAGTAATAACCGCCTTTAATTTTGTAGACAATCTACTCGTACCTTCTTTCTTGTCGACAGTAACACCAGGGTAATTCCCAACCTTTTGGTTTAATCCAGTTAATTGATTAAACAGCGATGTTTTTCCTGTATTTGGATTTCCTATTAAAGCAACATTAATGACTCTTTTTTTGCTCATTTTGCTACTCTAATAATTTTGATTTTAGCTGCAGTTTCTTTTCGTATGGCAAGGTGACTTCCATTGACACAGATATAAAGAGGATCTTTTAAAGGAGCTAATTGAATTAATTCTACTTCAGCACCAGGCAAACAACCCATTTCAAGTAACTTCAAAGGAATTTCAGCCAAAGATTCTTCAGAGATATATGCTAATTCACCGATATGTAGGGATGCTATTGTGCTCACTTAAAAATAGATTCTCGCTTTACTGAAATAAATTCAGCATAGACTGCGAGTTTAATTGGGAAGCAAAGATACTAAATTAGAATGATTCTAAACAAGTTATTTTCTAGCATATTCTTTCTTTAAAATTTTAATATCTTCCTTAATCTTTTTCATGTCTTCCTTATCAGTACCATCATAAAAACCTCGGATTCTTCTTTCTTTATCCACCAAAACAAATTGTTCTGTGTGAATAAAATCATTTTCATCACCATTTCCTTCATCTAAAACTGCGAAATAGCTTTTTCTAGCTAGGTCATATATATGCTTTTTGGTTCCCGTTGTTACATTCCATTTTCCGTCAATAACTCCCTTTCTAAGTGCATATTCTTTCAATACAGAAACACTATCAATAATGGGAGTTACAGAATGTGATAAAAACATGATTTCATCGTCTCCTTTATAATGCTCCTGAAGTTCGCTCATATTATAAGCCATGGCGATGCAAATTGTTTGACATCGGGTGAAAAAGAAATCTGCTACGTATATTTTATCACTATAATCAGCATTTGTTATTCTTTCTCCATTTTGATTTATCAATTCAAAATCACCAATTATATGATTCTTATGTAAATTCTTGACAGATGCATCTACCAATCTTGGATTCACATCAATAGGGTTGTAAATTTTTAATCGCTCGTCTATAGATAGCAACTGATAGAAAACAGTAATTCCAATCACAGAAAAAACTGCTAAAAAGAGTAAAGTAGGAATTGATTTTTTGAAGAAACCCAATTTCATAATTCTGAATTCTACTGCAAATTTACCACATAAAGAATCATCTCTAAAACTAATTCACCTCTTTAACTGCATAAATCTTTGTTAAAATAAAAAGTCATTAAAAAACAGGCTTTTACAACTCTCTTTAAAAGTGTACATTTGTGCGTTCAAAACTGAAGATACTACTGTTGATGGAAATATTAATTAAAGCCTCACAATTCATATTAAGTTTATCACTATTAATTGTGTTACATGAATTGGGGCATTTTATCCCTGCCAAATTATTTAAAACTAAAGTAGAGAAGTTCTATTTGTTTTTTGACTATAAATTTTCTCTCTTCAAAAAGAAAGTAGGGGAAACTGTATACGGAATCGGATGGATTCCGCTGGGAGGTTATGTGAAAATTGCCGGGATGATAGATGAAAGCATGGATAAGGAACACTTAAACGAGGAGCCTAAACCATGGGAGTTTCGCTCTAAGCCAGCTTGGCAACGTTTAATTATCATGTTAGGCGGGGTTATTGTAAACTTTGTTCTTGGAATTTTCATCTATATCATGTTGATGTATACCTATGGTGAAAAATACCTTCCGAATGAAAATGTAAAAGATGGAGTTTGGGTACAGGATTCACTAGCCATCGATTTAGGTTTGCAAAACGGAGATAAAATCTTAAGTGTTGATGGTAAGGAGCTGAAAAAATTTAGCGACATCACCATAGAGTTTGTGAATGGAAATAACTATAAAATTGAAAGAAACGGAGAGGTTATTGAAAAACAACTTCCTGTTGATTTCATTTCTAAACTCGTAGATAGAGGTAAAGACGCTGGACCTATTGTTTCTTTTAGATACCCTTTTATGGCGGGTAAGTTTACGGATGATTCTCCGAACAAAAACTCTGGAATATTACAAAAAGATTTAATTGTAGGTATAGACTCTATTCCTGTAAAATATTTTGATGAAGTTGCTGAAATACTTAATGCCAGAAAGAATAAAGAAGTAGTTGTCAAAGTAAAAAGAGGCAATGAACTAAAAGACTTCACTGTTTCTGTAAATGAAAATGGAAAGCTAGGGTTGTATCCTGCTAATTTAAACTTAGATGAACTTGAAAAATTAGGCTACTATACTTTAGCCGATAATGAATATACTTTTACTGAGGCAATTCCTGCTGGACTTACAAAATCTTATGAAACTTTAGCAAGTTATGTAAAGCAGTTGAAAAAGATTTTCAACCCAAGTACTGGTGCTTATAAAGGATTGGGTGGTTTTATATCTATTGGTAGCATTTTCCCTTCAGAATGGAGTGCTCAAGCTTTTTGGAATATTACAGCGTTCCTTTCAATTATGTTAGGTTTTATGAATTTACTACCTATTCCAGCATTGGACGGTGGGCATGTTGTGTTTACCTTATGGGAAATGATTACTGGAAGAAAACCTGGTGATAAATTCTTAGAGTATGCTCAAATTGCTGGGTTTATACTTTTAATTGCCTTGCTACTCTTTGCCAACGGAAACGATATTGTTAGGCTCTTTAATTAAAGTCTATAAGAAAGTAAATACCTATTAAAGAAGCCTGCTTAAAGCAGGCTTCTTTAATAAAATGATTTTTTAATTTTAATAGAAATATTAAAAAGTGTCATATAAAGATATCTTGTGGAACAAGCTCCACAGGCATATGCTTTAGAATAAGGAATATACTTTAGTAACAGTTTTCTTTGTCTTCTACTTCTCTTTGTAGAAGAACAGTGGGGACATTTTTTCAAACTACATTTTGTTAAGTAACGAAAGTAGTTCTTTATAAATAGGAAAGCATTAACAAATGTTAAATTCCGTTTTTCTTGTTTGTTCGTTTGATGGCATACTCGTTTTTCCAATCAATCCATTTTTGGCCTCTTAGTCTACGCATCATATTATCAAGTGATCGCATCACCACGATATTGTAAATTGCCTTTCCTAAGTTGATTGGGTTTCTTGGAATTCCTCTTAAACTCATGGAAAACCCAGGTGTAATATATTGCATATAATGCCAATATCCTTCTGGCATATACAGAACATTACCATGCTCTAAGTTCGTAATATAACCTGTTGCATTTTTAAGTGCAGGCCATTTTTCAAAATCTGGGTTTGCAAAATTAATGTCTTCTCTAGTGATTAAAGAATTTGGAACTTTATACAAATATTTACGTTGCTTTTGATCAAAAAGAATACATTGTTTTTTTCCTTCGAAATGAAAATGAAAAATATTTGCATAATCAATATCATAATGCATAAACGTATAGGAATCTTTACCTCCAAAAAACAACATGGGTAGTTTCTTTAAAAGCTTTACGCCAAAATCAGGAAAAGAATAATCCTTTTGAAGGATCGGAACTTCTTTTAAAACATTCCACAAAAAGATTCTGTATTTAGTAGGTTCTTTTTTTAATAAGTCGACATACTCTTTCATCAGCATAGTAGCGTGTGGCTCATTAAACCCATCTTTATAATCTACGGGTCTATCATCGTATAAAGGAACTGTTTTGTCTCCAGCAACTTCTTTCACATAGTCTAAAGACCATTTTGTGTAAGCAGGCCAGTCTTCAATAAACCTTTCGATAACGACTGGTTTTTGAGGCTTAAAATAATTTTTGATAAAATCTTCCTTAGTAATTGTTATGATTCTATCAATTTCAGACAGGTGTAAACTCATTCGCAATTGTTAAAAAACAAAGTTAAAAAAATGTTTGAAAATTATTTCTATAAAAAAGAAACCATCGTCTTAAAGACGATGGTTTTATAAATAGGGTTGTATGAAAGATTAAATCTTTACTTCTTTTCCTTTTTGCTTAGCCAATTCATTTCTTTCAATTGTATGATCTGGTCTGGTCCACCTAGGTTTTTCTCCTAAAGATTCAAATTGAGAATCCTCAGCTTCCACTGTTTGAGGTTGTACTTTTTTTGTGAAAGGTTTTTGTGGCTTTAATCCTAATAAGTCAAACATTTTCATGTCTTCATTCACATCTGGATTAGGAGTAGTTAACAGTTTATCTCCTGCAAAAATAGAATTTGCTCCTGCAAAGAAACACATTGCTTGTCCCTCTCTACTCATTTGTGTTCTCCCCGCTGATAATCGTACTTGAGTCTCTGGCAGAACAATTCTAGTTGTTGCTACCATACGAATCATATCCCAAATTTCTACTGGTTTTTCTTCTTCTAAAGGAGTTCCTTCAACAGCTACTAAAGCGTTAATCGGTGTAGACTCTGGTTGTGGATTTAACGTTGATAAAGCAACTAACATACCCGCTCTGTCGGCTACATTTTCTCCCATACCAATAATTCCTCCAGAACAAACAGTTACGTTTGTTTTACGAACATTGTCTATTGTATCTAATCTGTCTTGATACCCTCTAGTTGAAATTACTTCTTTATAATATTCTTCTGAAGAATCTAAATTGTGATTGTAAGCATACAAACCAGCTTCCGCTAAACGTTTCGCTTGGTTCTCGGTAACCATTCCTAACGTACAACAAACTTCCATGTCAAGTTTATTAATGGTTCTTACCATATCCAACACTTGATCAAATTCTGGTCCGTCCTTTACATTTCTCCAAGCTGCACCCATACAAACTCTAGAACTTCCTGAAGCTTGTGCTCGTAAAGCTTGTGCTTTTACTTGAGAAACTGTCATTAAATCATTGCCTTCAATATCTGTATGATATCTTGCTGCTTGTGGACAGTATCCACAATCTTCAGAACACCCTCCAGTTTTGATTGATAATAACGTAGAAACTTGTACAACATTCGGATCGTGTTGTTTTCTATGAATTGTAGCTGCATCATATAGCAACTCCATCATCGGTTTATTATATATCTCTAGTACTTCTTCTTTGGTCCAGTTATGTCTTACTTCACTCATATATTCAAGATAATTATGATGTCAAAAGTAAGCATTAAATATAAAACAAGGTTTATTTGCTTAACAAAACTGAAACTGCATTTCCGCCAAAACCGACAGCGTTTACCAATACTTTTTGGATGTTTTTTGGTTGGTTTTGTTCCATAGCAAATGGAACTGAAATTGGTTGTTGATTTTGCAACATTAAGATCGCTAATTCTAAACTTAACAACCCTGATGCTCCAAAAGTATGACCCAGTTTCCACTTGTTGGTAGTTAAAAATGGCATTTTGTTAGAAAATATTTTCTCAATGGCTTTGAATTCAGACAAATCTCCTTGAATTGTTCCAGGAGCATGCATGACTATAGCATCGATTTCATTTGGATTAATTTCTCCAATTGCCATCTTCATCGATTTCTGAAAACATGTTGCCTCGGTAGAAATTGAAATGTTATGCTCTAAAATTTCAGTAGCATATCCTATCCCTAAAATTTTGGCAATCGCATTCTCTTTATCTCCTTTCTCTATACAGATAGAAGAAGCTCCTTCACCAATAACCATGGTGTTTTTCTTTTTCTCTAAATCTAGCGCTCTACAAGGGTATTCAGCAGCATCTTTTGCGTAAATTTTCATCGCTTGCATTTGAGCAATTGTAAACTCAGTTAAAGAAGCTTCGGTTCCTCCAACTAAAAATTTATCCGCCATTCCTGCCTGAATCCAAGCAACACCATTTAACAAGGCGTGTAGTGCTGTAGAACAAGTAATAGAATGTGAAATCTCAGGCCCGTCTGATTGTAAGTCATGTGCTACCCATGAAGAAATATTACCTAAAGTTGTTGTAGGTGACGAAAGTGTAGACGTTTTACTTTTGTCTAAAAACTCTTTATGATATTTTTCGAACAGTTCGGTTGCTCCTCTTGAAGAGCCTATATTAATTCCAAAAGGATCACCTTGATTCCATTCAGCAGCTTTCATTGCTTTTCTAGAAACATACATCGCATACAAAACAGAAGCATCTAATTTTTTATACTTAGCATCAGAATTTCTCAACGCTTTTATCTCTTTTTGAATTGCTAGAGGCAATTTTGCTACGAAAGCTTTTGAGACTTCAAATTGATTTTCTGTAATAAAATGATCATCATTCAAGTAGTTCCCCCAAATTTCTTCTTGAGAATTTCCTAATGCTGAAACCGAGGCAATAGATGTGATAGAAATAGGTTCTTTCAACGAAATTATTTTGAAGCAAATTTACAATATCGTCAAAGACTCTTCAATGGTTTTGTATACTTTTTCTAATTGAGTTTCTGTAATTGTATACGGAGCCAAAATATAAATAGTGTTCCCCAAGGGCCTCAAGAAAACTCCTTTCTTCATAAAGAAACCGAAAAGCTGATCTCTTAAATTCCCATAACGATCCATTTTGATATTCAAATCCAAGGCAAAAATAACTCCCGTTTGTCGAATGTTTTTAACTTTAGGGTGATTTTTGATTTGTTCTCCAAACTCTTTATGCGATCGAATAATTCTTTGAATATTCTCTTGAATTTCTTCTGTCTGTAACAATTCTATTGAGGCAATCGCTGCTGTACAAGCCAATGGATTTGCAGAATACGTGTGTCCATGAAATAACCCTTTTGAAATTTCATCGCTATAAAAAGCATTGTATATTTCTTGAGAACAACTCGTAATTGCCATCGGTAGTAGGCCTCCTGTTAAGGCTTTGCTCAAGCACATTACATCTGGTTTATGTATCATATAATCCGAAGCAAAATGCTGACCCGTTTTCCCAAAACCAGTCATCACCTCATCAGCTACCGTTACAATTCTGTGTTCTTTACAGAATTTTAAAATCTGATTCAATCCTTCTGAATCGTGCATTTTCATGGCTGCTGCACCCTGAACCAATGGTTCATATACAAATCCTGCTACTTTCTGTTCTTCAACAATCTCTTTCAATTGGTTTAAAACAGTATCCAAATTCTTTTTTGTAGGAACTGGAATTCTTTTTACATCTAAGAAAAATTCTTCAAAAGGTCCATTATAAACGGACAATCCTGAAACACTCATCGCTCCAAATGTGTCTCCATGAAAGCCATCTTCAAAAGCAATTAATGTATTACGTTTCTCGCCTTTATTAAAATGATATTGCAAAGCCATTTTGATTCCGATTTCTACGGAAGTTGAGCCGTTATCACTAAAAAAGAGTTTTTGTTGATTTTCTGGTAAAATTTCAATCAGTTTTTCAGATAATTCTATTACAGGTTGATGGGTAAATCCACTAAAAACAACCTGATCTAATTGTGTCATCTGATCAGAAACCCGACTGGTTATGTACTCATTACAGTGTCCATACATGGCAATATACCAAGAAGCTATTCCGTCAATGTATTCGTTTCCGTCTTCATCGTACAAGATGCAATTTTTAGCCTTTATAATCCCAATGGCTTCTGGATGTAATTTATGCTGTGTTAGTGGGTGCCACAGATGTTTTTGATCTCTCTCTCGTAAACTCATTTTAGTACCTCTCTAAATTTATCAGCATATTCCTTGATCACATTCTGATCAAAATAAGGCTCGTCATCAATTCTTCCTAAAACGGAAACTTCTGTCATTTTTTTAATAATTGATTCTGTAGTTGAGTGCTCATCTCCAGAAAAAATGATCGATACATCAAACCCTTTTTCTTTCAACAAATTTACGGTTAACAAAGTGTGATTGATACTTCCTAAATAATGACGAGAAACCACAATAACTTTATAATCGGGTTGAATAATATTTAAAATAGTATCCTTATCATTCAAAGGAACCAACAAACCTCCAGCTCCTTCAATCACTAAATTATTCTTTGTTTTTGGTTCTTTTATTTCTTTCAAACTGATTTTAACTCCATCAATTTCTGCGGATGCATGTGGACTCATAGGAGTATGTAAAGCATACGAGTTTGGATGAAAAACAGATGTCGAATTGGAAATTAACGCTGTTACCTTACCAGTATCAGAATGATCTAAGTCACCCGCTTGAATTGGTTTCCAATAATCTGCTTCTAAGGCTTCAACTAAAATTGCAGATGCAATTGTTTTTCCTACTTCTGTGGATATTCCGGTGATAAAATATTTATTCATGTTTGTCATTACGAGGAGCATTGCGACGAAGTAATCTCAACAAACAGATTGCTTCACTTCGTTCGCAATGACGTTTGGTTTACAAAAGTACGAAGTGTCTCTAAAACATTAGTAATTTCTTCTTGCGAATTATAGGAATGCAAACAAAAACGTATTCGCTCTTCTCCTTCTGGAACAGTTGGCGATAAAATGGGCTTTACATCAAATCCTTTTTTCTGTAGATTATTAGCAATCGATTTTACCTTCTCGTTTCCAGAAACGATACAACAATGTATAGATGATTTACTTTGGGTAAATATTTTTTGCAGTTCCAACCTTTCCAATTCTTTATTAAAAAATTGGATGTTCTGTTTTAATTTTAAAATGTTCTCGACTCCGTTCGAATTGATATTTAAAAATTTATATACTTCTTGAATCGTTGCCAAAGAATGAGGTGGAAGCCCCGTTGTATACATAAAACTACGGGCAAAATTAATCAGATATTCACTCAACTTCTTGCTTCCTAAAATAGCCGCTCCGTGACAACCCAGTGCTTTACCGAAAGTAACAATTCTAGCAAAGATTTGTGATTCTAACCCTAATTCCTGAATGATCCCAACTCCTTTTTCGCCAAAGACACCAACAGCATGAGCTTCATCTACAATTAAAAGTGCTTTATATTGATTTAAAATATTAACCATTTCCTCTAAATCAGGTGAATCTCCATCCATAGAAAAAACAGATTCTGTGACTATATAGATTTCACCAAAGATCTCTTTACTCCGTTTCGACAGGTTCAGCGTAACACGCTCGAGATGATATTTCAAATCATCAATATCATTATGCTTAAACTTGTATGATTTTGAATTGCTTAATGTTATTCCATCACGAATAGATGCGTGTGCAAACTCATCATATAAAATCACATCTCCTCTTTGAGGAACAGCCGAAAAGAAGCCCACATTGGCATCGTATCCAGAATTGAAAATCAATGCTGATTCTGATCTGTGAAATTCACACAAAAACCGCTCTACTTCTTCGTATAAGGAGTGATTTCCGGAAATTAATCGAGATCCTGTAGCTCCATTTTTAATACTGTTTTTCTCTTTTAAATATTGATGAGAAGCTTCAAAAATAGTTTTAGATCTAGACAGTCCTAAATAATCATTAGAAGAAAAGTCAATCAAGTTTTTTTGGCCTTTTAAAGTGCGAAGGGACTTATTGTCTCTACGTTTTTCTAATTTATCTTCTAATTTTTTCGGTAGTTTCACTACTTGGCTTTTAAATCACAGTATTGTTTATAAATCTTCTTATTTATTGAAGAAATAAAACCTTTTTTAACTTAACCCTTTTGCAAAGGTCATTATAACAAAAGTAGCCAAAATCTCGTACCTTTGTCTTCTAATTTTAGAAATGGAAAAAGAGACGAGCCTTAAAGAGAAATGGAATTTCTTAGTTGATGAATTAACAGCACAATTCTCAGATGGTGATACGCTAAATTTAGATGGAATTATCTATTTAATTGGAGTACAAGAATTAGGTCAAGGGAAAAGACGTTTCAAAAAAGATGAGAAGGTAAACTTAATGCACATTGCTATCTGTAAACTACTAGAACCCTATGGGTATTACGAGTTTGATTATTTTGATGAAGAAGGATGGCCGCATTATAAAATACTCACAGATCTTCCTAACTTAAAGCCTGGCGAGCAAACTGTTTTGATGAAAGAGGCTATTGTCAGCTATTTTGATGATTTAGGATATTTCAATTGACTTTTTTGATGTAAGATTGTAAAAATTCAAAGCCTCAAAAAGCCTGATTAAAACTTCTTGAGACTATGAATACTTTATTGTAGAGTAGTTAACTTTTTAGAAAAATTCTTTTAAGAAAATTGCTGGCTCACCCCCAGAAATTGATGTATATCCGGTTTGAGTAAATAAATGTTTTTCGGTTTTGTTTCCGTTTTTCACGTGGATTGTACCAGTAATCATGATGTTTTTCATTCCTGCTGGAATATTACCGAACCTTTCTCCTTTTGCTACTTCAACACCCATTTCATGTGGTGTTCCTGTTCGTGTAGCGATAACGTTTCCTGTTCCGTTATTTATCAAAGTACGCTGTCCTATTGCTGGCGGAGGAAACATTTCACTTACCGTAATGTTTGTTAAAGGTGAAAGTGTAATATAATCTGAACTATTTACTATAGGTTCAATACTAGAAATGGAATCATCGACTCCTGCACCTAATCGAGCTGTTCTACCAAACCTAGGTTGATTTGAATTGTCTAAACAATACATCCATGGAGTTGTAAATTTTTCTCCAGATTCTGTCTCGCATACAGCATAGTACCTTCCGTGAACAGTTAATGGGTTCTCTTTTTTCCCTTCATTATCTAAATTTAGATTGTAAAAGGCACTTCTTATTAATGTGCCTACAGAATACGTTCCGGATCCTCCTGTTAAGATCTCTTCTGACAAAGGCATGTCTGGGTTGAAATAAGCAAAAACGCTTACGTTTTTAACTTTAATTGGAATTGGTTGCATAATATAAAATTTTAATGGTTATCTTTTTTTCAATAACGTATTTGACTTCTCAAATAGTTAGCTATTAACAGCCATATAAAATTCATACAAAAGAACAAAGTTTACTAGAGTAGAATTACTCATTTCTAAAAGCAGGTGTAATTATCTAATCAATTCTGAAAATGTATATCGCTAATAAATAGTGATTTATCAAAATTTTCATTAGGAAAAATGAAATAGAATAATAAGCAAGTTGTGTCAAGAATTATAAAAATAACCTTTCATTGTTTATTTTAAGTAACACTCAATTTCCTTACCATAAAAGAATACAGCTTCGGAATCCAGCGTTTTACATAAACTCCTAGCTTCTCTTTAAATCCTGCGATATAAACTTCTTGCTTCTTTTTACGAATTGCTTTTGCCATTAATTTTGCAAATCGCTTGGGCTTAATTCCATTGGCTGTTGCTTTATCCATTGTTTGTTGTGGCGTTCCGTCTCCTTGTAAAGCATTCATAGAAACATTGGTCGTTACATATCCAGGGCAAATCAATGTCACATCAATATTGTCATCATAAACTTCTTCTCGCAGACTATCAAAGAAACCATGCAAAGCATGTTTGGAAGCAGCATAACTAGAGCGTAAAGGGGTTCCAACCTTACCAACAATACTTGTGGTGACAACAATATGTCCTTGTTTCTTTTCTAAAAAATGAGGTAATACAGCTTTGGTTAATGCTACCGTACCCATATAATTAACATCAATAATCCTTTTATCAATTTCTATTATGGTATCTTTTGCAAAAGATCGCTGACTAATTCCGCCATTATTCACTAAAATATCAATCCTTCTAAAAAAACTCATTGCTTTTTCTACTGTGGTATCAAAACTATGGAACTGCTCTAAATCCAAAGGCAAAACCCAGACACTTTCAGAATTCTTACATTCAGATTTTACCGATTCTAATACCTCTTTGTTTCTTGCAGAAAGAATTAATAACGCATCTTGATTGGACAACTCTAAAGCTAAAGCTTTTCCAATACCCGAAGAAGCTCCCGTAATCCAGATGACTTTATTTTGAAAATTCATTTTAGTTAAATTTCTAAGCAATGTACATATTTTGAGCAAGAAATAGTAATTTTGGTATGCTTCTTGGGAAGCTATATTCAAATTTTATTACATGAAAAAAAGTCTGTTTTTACTGTTTTTTGTTTCGTCATTTATCCAAGCACAGTACACTGTAAAAGGAAATATAGGCAACGCCAATAAATACGCTTCTGTATTTCTTTACAAGATTGAAGGTTCTAAACAATTGTATCTACAGAATGCTCAAATACAAAAACAAAACAACAACGGAACATTTGAATTTAAATTAACTTCAGATACTAAACCAGGTGTTTATAGAGCTATTTATGACTTGAGACAGCGAAATTCTTATGTTGAGTTTTTATTTAACAAAGAAAATATTGAAGTTACTTTTAATCCTGCAAACAAAGAAGCAACACCTGTTTTTAATCAATCAAAAGAAAATAAACTCTACAATCGTTTTTTAAAAGATATTTCTTCAGCTCAGTATCTCACTGACTCTCTTCAAAGAGTGTATTTAAAAAACCCTTCTCAAGCTACCGCAGTAGCTTATAGAAAAGCCGTAACAAAAGTCGATATGACTCAAAAGTCTTATGAGAAAAAAGCTATTGGCACCCTAGCATATCATTTCATAAAAGCAACAAAAAGATACAATTCATCTGTAGTTATAAAAGATACTGATCTCTATTTTAAAGGAGCTTTATCTCACTTTTTTGACAATATCGATTTCAACAATCAGTTTTTGTATAATTCTTCTTTTTTAGTCGATCGAATTACAGATTATATTTTTTATATGAATTATTCTGAAAACAGAGCGAAACAAGATGATTTACATAAAAAGGCCATTGATGTATCGATGAGTAAGCTTACAAATGTTTCATTCAAAACAGATGTTATTGAATACTTAATCTCGACTTTCGCGACCTATAAAAAGACTCAAATGGTAGATTACATCTTTACCAACTATTTTAATAAATTACCAAAAGCAAATCAAAGTTTAGAGTTTAAACAACAAATCATGGAAACCATGAAGACAGCAATAGGCAATATTGCTCCTGATTTTTCTTGGGAAGAAAATGGTAGAATGATGAGTTTGTCTAAGTTAAAAGATGGTCAAAATTATCTGTTGATTTTTTACAGTACAGGATGCCCTCATTGTTTAAGGGAAGTCCCAGAAGTGTTTACCTTTTTAAAGGGAAAAACAAAGACAAAGGTGGTAGCTTTTGCGATGGAAACGTCAGAGATTCCTTGGAAAAATTACAAAAAAACATTGCCTGGGTGGCATCATGTTCTTGGATTAAACAAATGGGAAAACAAAATTGCAAGGACCTACCAAATTAATTCTACTCCTACCTATTTTGTTTTAGGAAAGGATAAAAAAATTCTTGGAAATCCGGAAACGATTAAAGAATTGAAAGTAATTTTAAAAGGATTGAATTAGAAATGAAAAAAAGCATCTTCTAGATGTTCTATTTCAAAACCTGATGCTGACTTTGTTATCGCAACAATGTCAAAGCGGACTTCAACATCTAAATCGTTTTGATTTACGTATTCATTTACTGCTGTTACTAACAATTTTATCTTCTTTGGGTTTACAAAATCTTGCGGATTCCCAAACTCATTGGTTGATCTAGTTTTTACCTCAACAGCAGCTAATACGTTTTCTTTTTGAACAATGATATCTACTTCTGCTTTTTGAAATCGCCAGTTTCTTTCTAGAATTTCATAGCCTTTATCGATGAGATGATCAGTTGCTAATTGTTCACCTTCTTTTCCTAATTCATAGTGTTTTGCCATGTCTCTAAAATAGAAAAATAGTCTTACATTTAACCAATGGATTTCCCTTTTAGTTTTGGTCAGAAGAGCTCTTTGCTTCTTATTTTCTTTTTTCACGGGATCGTTTTCTCTATTCTATTGTTAAGAAAAGGAATCATTTACAATAACAAAGCTAGCAAATGGCTCAGCTTTTTGTTGTTATTATGTGCTATGTACATTACTCCTTACATGTTGGGGTATGCAAACTGGTACAGTAAAAAAATCACAAGAGAAATCTTGTTTTTTGTTCCTTTTATGCAGGTTTTATTGATTGGTCCTGTAGTCTATTTTTACACCAAAAGCCTACTCAATAGTTCTTTTAAAATTTCTAAGAAAGATTGGATCCACTTTATTCCTGCCACTCTTTACCTCGTGTATAGTCTTGTCATTTTTATCACTGATAAATTGGTTTTAGATGAATATTACTTCTATGCAGATGGCCGCGATAAAGATTTAGCAAATTGGTATCAAGTTGTAGGATTGATTTCTATGTCTTTCTATTTAATATTGAGTTTGCGATTTTATGCCAACTATAAAAAGTTGGTTTTTGACACGGTTAGTTATGCTGAAACAATTTTGTTTCAATGGATTCGAAATTTTATGATTGCCTTTCTAGGGATTCTTATTTTAAGAGTCTTGTTCTTTATTTTAAATCCAGATTGGGGAGAATTCGGAAGTCAGTTTTGGCATTATATTTCTTTTTCTTTTGTGTTTTATTACATCTCTGTCAATGGATATACAAATACGGTAAAAGCAACTGTTTTTAATCATGAAAAACAGCAAGAAGTAAATGTGTTTCAAGAAGAAGAAAAAGTGTCTGAAATTGATTCACAAAGAAATCCAGTTGAAAAAGATATAGAATTGTGGAAAGAGAAATTATTAACTCTTATTACTAGCAATCGTTTGTATGAGAATCCTAGGTTAACACTTTCTCATGTAGCACAAGAATTAGAAACAACATCTAAAGTAGTTTCTTCTATTGTAAATGCAGGCTTTCAAATGAATTTCAATGATTTTATCAATCACCACAGAATTGAAGCTGTAAAAAACAAGTTAGATGCCGGTGAGCATCACACAACAACTTTGCTAGGAATCGCATATGATTGTGGTTTTAACAGCAAAGCAACCTTTAATAGAGCTTTCAAAAAAAGCACTTCTTTATCTCCTAAAGATTACATCGAAAAGATTTCTTAAAATAGGTCTCAAATCAAGATTTGAAGCGTTTTGCTTGGCTTTATGCATGACTTTTGCCTCAAAATATATCTTTAGTCATGAGAAAATTGATTCCTTTTATCATTTTATTGATTTCAATATCTACAACATCACAAAGTGTAGATATTAAAAAAATTGATTCCATTATAAACTCCAAAATAGGAGAAACCGATCCTTCTTTATTTGTTGGAATTGTAAAAGATGAAAACATCGTTTATGAAAAATATCGTGGGTTGGCTAATCTACAACATCAAGTAAAAGCTGATAAAAAAACAAGATCTAACATAGCTTCAACTGCAAAACAATTTACTGCTTTAATGATTCTTCAATTGTCACTAGAAAGAAAACTAAACTTAGAAGATGATATCAGAAAATACTTGCCGGCAATATATCCCAATGTCAAAGAGAAAATAAAAATTAGACATCTTTTAAATCACTCAAGCGGTATCAGAGATTACGCAGATTTAATGAGTATTCAACAAAAACCTTGGTGGCGAAATGAAGGTTTGGATAACGATGACGTAATTAAGTTACTGGAGAAACAAGAAGATTTAGCTTTTATCCCTGGGTCGAGATACATGTACAGCAATTCTGGCTATACTATTTTGACAAAAATTATCGCTGAAGTTTCTGGGAAAAAATTTCATAAATATTCTAAACAATTCTTTGAAGAATTAGGTATGAAAAACACATCGTTCCTAGAAGATTACATGTATGTCATTCCTAACCAATCGCAGCCATATTCTGATTGGGGTGATGGAGTTTGGCAACAATATCCAATGATTACAAATTTGTACGGAGATGGTTTTTTATTCACTACATTAAAAGATCAATTATTGTTTGAGCAAGCAGTACAAAATGCGAATCACAATCACAATGTCTTGTTAATTCAAAGTCAAAAGGCAATTCCAAATAGCGAAATCAAAACTTATGGCTTTGGATTGGAATTGGATGATCGATTGAATTATAAAGCAGTTCATCATTCAGGTGGTACAGGTTCCTATCATTCGCAAACGATTCGTTTTCCTAATGAAAAACTGACTGTCTTTGTGATGAGTAATAATAGTAAGATTTGGAGTGGATCAATTGCGGATGAAATTGCAAACACCATACTTCCAAAAAAGCAGCCTGAGAAAAACTATGATAAAAGCATGAATTCTATTCAGAAAAAAACCTCTCTAGAAAGTTTGGTTGGACAATACAGATCATCAAAAGGAACTATTATTCGGATTCAATTAAAAGAGGGGAAAGTTTACTGGAAAATGGACAATAACAACCCTTTTGAACTGCAACATGAAAAAGACAATTTGTATTCAATTGCTGGGAATTCATCAACAAAAATTGCTTTCAAAGTAAACAAAAGTGAAAACAATCAATTCACTGTTTTTTGGCCCAATGCTGAAAAGGCACTCTACAAAGGTCTTGACGTTTTTACACCTACAAAGCCACAATTGGAAGTCTATGAAGGAGAATATTATAGTAGTGAATTGGATGTTTCTTTTGCTATTGAATTAAATAGACAAGGAAAACTAATGATTGAAATGGAAGGCAGAAAAAGAGCTAGAGAAATAGAGGTAATTAATAAAAATGATTTGTTATTCTCCGATTACAGAATGAAAATTGAGCGAGATGTTTTTAATCGAGTTACTGGAATGCTAATAACCACAAATCGTGTCTTGAATAATAAATTTATCAAAAAAACCAAACTGAAATTTCAACCTAAAATTCCTGCTGAGAATGGTTCTATTAACGTGACTACGATTGGCTCTAGAAGTGGACAATCTTCACAAATATTACTAACAAAAAATTATGCAAACGGAAATGAGATTTGGTCAAAACAATTTGGAGGGAAAAGTTATGATAAAGCAAGTTCTATTATAGCAACGAAAGATGGATATCTAATTGTCGGATCTACCAGTTCTTATGGAAATGGAAACTATGATATGTTCGTCATCAAAACAGACAAAAAAGGAAAGAAAATTTGGCAAAATGCCTATGGTGGTTTTTACAATGAATATGGTTATACTGCTGAGAAAACCAATACTGGATTCTTAATTAAGGGGACAAAACAAAAATGTAGTTCAAACTCAGATATATTTAACAGAAAGTGTACAACCAATGTTTGGTTTGTTTCTATCAATAAAAATGGAAATGAAGTTTCAAATACGGTTTTAGAAAAGATTTAAATTCCTTTATTCTTTTAACTTAGCAATATATCTTTTCGTTTCTTTCATCACTTTTGGAGCTAAGATAATTGTTGCGAGCATTGTAGGAATTGCCATGAGTGCAAAAGTGCTATCAATTAATCCTAACATCATTTTTAAACTTGTCATCGCCCCTAAAAGAATACTAGCAATATAAAAATAGTTGTAATAATGTTTATTTTTTGCTCCTGCTAAAAACGACAAAGATTTTGTTCCATAATACGAATACGAAAACAATGAAGAAATACTAAAAATCCCTACACAAATTAGTAGTAAATACTTTCCAATACCTGGCATCGCTTCTCCAAAAGCTGTCGCTGTTAAACTCACTCCATTTGTGTCGCTAGTTTGCCAAACACCTGTCACTAAAATGGCTAATGCTGTTAAAGTACAAACTATAATAGTATCAATAAAAGGACCCAACATAGCAACCAACCCTTCTCTTACGGGCTCTGTTGTTTTTGCTGCCCCATGAGCCATCGGTGCTGTTCCTATACCTGCTTCGTTAGAAAATGCTCCTCGTCTAACTCCTAAAATAATTAAAGCTCCTAAAGCTCCTCCAAAAAGAGCTTCGTCATTTATAAAGTCTGCAGAAAATGCATCAGTAAAAATCATTCCTAAATATTTAGGTACAACATCGATGTGCACTCCTAAAATGATTACCACAAGGACAAAGTATAATAACACCATCGCAGGAACTAACTTCGATGTAACTTTTCCAATACGTTTCACCCCTCCTAGGATTACAATAGAAGTAATAATAATTAGAACAATTCCTATGGCTAAGTTGGTATAGTTATTTATTTCTACTCCATTTGGAACTAATAAAATATCATTAATGGCTTGAGTTAACTGATTTACATTAAAAACAGGTAAAGCTCCAATCATAGCACATGCGCTAAAAAAAACAGCCAAAGGTTTCCATTTTTTTCCAAGCCCTTCTACAATAAAGTACATTGGCCCTCCTTGTAACTCACCTTTGCTATCTCTTCCTCGGAACATAATAGCTAATGATGATGTGAAAAACTTTGTAGACATTCCTACTACTGCACTCATCCACATCCAAAAAATAGCTCCAGGACCACCTACGGCAATTGCCACAGCAACTCCAGAAATATTTCCCATACCAACAGTAGCTGAAAGTGCCGTTGTTAATGCTTGAAAATGACTGATTTGCCCTGGATCATTAGGGTCGTCATACTTTCCTCTTAAGACTTGAATAGCATGTCCAAAAAACCTGAAAGGCAGAAATCTAGAACGAATTAAAAGATAAATACCTCCTCCAATTAATAAAATAAGTAGTGGTGTCCCCCAAATAAAAGAGGCAAAGTCAACAATAAGATTTTCAAAAAATGTATACACCTCATAGGTTTTATGATGTACAAATATAATAGTATCTACAACTTTATTGCATATAAGTATAATTACTTGTTTTTTATAATAACCGTCTAAAGTTTAGGATTCCCCTTTTTATTCTAACTCATATCGTTTATCTTTGAGAAGCTTATAAAGAAAAAGTTACTGATATAAACACCGTCCTCTCCTAGTTTACTCAGTTACTTTTTATCAGATTTTTAGACAATTTGTCTATTATTTTTTTATTGTATATAACCCTAAATAAGGATCATGAAAAAAGTGAGAATCCTATCTCTAGACGGTGGAGGTATGAGAGGAATTATTCCGGCTACTGTATTGGAATATGTCGAAAACAAGATTATTGAAAAAACAGGAAACCCTGATGCTCGCCTTGCAGATTATTTCGATTTTGTAGCAGGAACCAGCACAGGAGGTATTCTTAGTGCTTTTTACCTTACTCCTGCAAAAGTAAATAACGATGGGCCAAGTTCTAGATTCAAAGCTGCTGAGGCTTTAGAATTTTATTCTAATGATGGATATAAAATTTTTAACGAATCGAAAAAATGGGATTGGTTTGGACTTCGACAACTCTTTAATGCTGCCAAGTATAGTCCAAAAGAATTAGAGCGTATTTTACAAGAACAGTTCAATAATTTAAAATTAAGCGACTTATTAAAGCCTTGTATCATAACAACTTATGATATGTCTTCGAAATCATCCTTCTTTTTTAGCAGCAGAGAGCCTATATACAAGCAACGAGAATTTTATGTAAAAGATGTACTTCGTTCAACATCTGCAGCACCCACTTATTTTCCTCCTGCATTCATTCACAATTTAAAGACACTTGATAAAACCATGGTAAATATTGATGGTGGTGTTTTTGCTAACAACCCTGCTTTGTGTGCTTATTCTGAATGTAGAAACACCAAATTTAAGCAAGTTGAATTTCCTGGCGCTAGTGACATGTTAATTGTTTCAATAGGAACTGGAGGAGGTCAATTTAAACTGCCTGATGTTTCTAAAAGTAATCGATGGAATATTCTTAAATGGGCAACTAGCATTCCAGATATTATGATGGATGGTAGTGTTGATACTGTTAGTTACCAAATGAAAAACATTTTTGATACTGTTCGCGAAAAAGGAATGCTCAACTATAAAAGGATTGATGTTCCTAAAGATAAACGAGCATATTCAAGTGATATGGCAGATGCCTCTCCAAAAAATGTTGCAGCCCTGAAAACTGCAGGAGAAGAAGCTTTGAAAGATGCTTTGAAAGATAAAGAAGGAGAACACAATCTCGATCAAATAATCGACTTATTAATCTCAGATAATTAACCATGCAATCATGAAAAAACTAATTCAACTATTTGTCCTCAGTATTTTGATATCTAGCTGTGTTTCAATTCCGAAAGAAACTGTTCAGCTATCTCAAGTATTAGGTAGTGACATAAAAGTATTACATACCTCGCATAGAAATGCTATTAGTATTTACTATCAAAAAATTAAAGACAATATCGACACTTTCGTTAAAGATGTATATTCGCCTTTTGTCATTAATTATGTGCTAAAAAAAGAATTGACTTCTTATAAAGGTGGCCAAGAATCACTTTTTAAAGCTTTGAATGATGCAGCACAAAACAGCGATGTAAGAGATACTGAAAAGGCAACAAAAGATATGCAAGATTTTCTAGAAGCTGCCAACAGACAAATAGAAAAGAAGAAGTTTGAATTAATGAATCCAATTGTTTCTCAAGAAACGGAGCTCCTTCTTAAAATTGATCAATCTTATCAAAATGCCCTGTATGCAAACTCAACGATTACGGCGTATCTACAATCTATCCGAAGAGTAAAAGAAACACAGCAGCAAGCACTATCTATGATTGGCTTAAAAGGTCTTGATAGCACTATTACAAATAAATTGCTTCGACTATCAGACGGTATCAATGAAGCCATTCAAAAAGGAAAAGAAATTGATACAAAAAGTGATGATGCCCTCAACAAAATCAAAGAGATCACTGATAAAATTAAAGATTTAACTAAAAAAAATAATTAGATATGTCAAACAGATTCGACGACTTATTTGCTGAAGCAGATAATGCATTTAACGGAAAATATAAAGATGAGCTAAATGAATTATTGGGCTTATCAAAAAGTGAAATTGATTCATTAACTCCAGACACTACGGATATGATTGTCTATTCTAAACTTATAAAGGTAGTAGAACAAGCCTCAAAAGACAATCTAGCGCAAGCCAACCTGATTAATAACATCAAATCTTTAGGTGATTTAGCAGTAAAAATTGCTAAAAAAGTACCTGCTTTGGCTGCAATCCTTTAAAGTAAAACGGAAATCATCAATTCTTAAAAGTAAGTGTTGATGGTTTTTCTTTATTGACTAACAAAGATATCTTTCTTCCAAAAATTAGTGCTCTATTATCTGGTTCATGACCAGCAGGGAATTCGAATAATACAGGGAAATTATATTCAGATACAGCATCTAAGATTAATTGCTCTATTGAGCTACCCCAAACTGTAGTATTCTTTTTAATATTACTCATATTACCTACAATAAGTCCTTTACAGTTCTTAAAATAACCAGCTCTTTTTAGACTCTGCAACATTCGGTCAATATGGTATTTGTATTCTCCAATTTCTTCAATAAATAAAATTTTCCCTTCTGTAGAGATAGAACTTTTACTTCCTAACATGGTGAGCAAGATGGTTAGATTTCCTCCAACAATTTCACCCTCAGCAATACCTTCTCGATTGTATTTAGATGATTTTATTTCATAAAACAGTTGCTCTCCAAAAAGCGCTTTTTTCAATGTTTCAATACTTTCTTTAGTCTCTTCTGGATCAAAATCCATGCTAGTTCCCATCATTCCATGAATCGTTTGCACTCCAAGATTATGAACATGATTATGCAATGCTGTTACATCTGAATAGCCGATAATCCACTTCGGACTTTTTATAAACTTTGTAAAATCCAAATCATCCAAAATACGCATACTTCCATAACCTCCTCTAGCTGACCAGATAGCTTTTATATTTGGATTATCTAATGCTTTCTGAAAATCACTGGTTCTTTCTAAATCGGTTCCAGCAAAATGATTGTTTTGATTAAAAGCATTGTGACCAATCATCACCTTTAATCCCCAACTTTCAGCCAACTCTTTCGCCTTTTCAATCAGGTCTTGCTTATTTTTTAAAATTCCTGCAGGAGCCACAATAGCTATTGAATCACCTTTGACTAAATAATCGGGTTGTACTAATTTCATAGGTTTAGAAATTGAATCATTCTCTGTTTGTGCTTGTAATGACAAGAAAGAAATTGATAATAAAAGTATAGACACGAATTGAATTCGTTTCCTCATAAAATTGCTTTTTGTAAATGTATCTATTTTCATTGGTTTTCAAAAATATGTTCTAGTTGCTTTTTGTACTTTTGTCACTTCAAAAACCTGACCAAAAAGAAAGTCGTCCATGAGTTCTTCTAAAAGATATACAATTACTGCAGCCTTACCTTACACTAATGGTCCAATTCATATTGGTCACCTAGCTGGGGTTTATGTGCCTTCTGATATTTACGCTCGTTATTTGAGATTAACCGGAAACGATGTTGCCTACATTTGTGGGAGTGATGAACATGGAGTTGCTATTCCGATGCGTGCAAAAAAAGAAGGTGTTTCTCCACAAGATATTATCGATAAATATCATGGAATCATCAAACAGTCTTTTCTAGATTTTGGGATTTCTTTTGATAATTATTCTCGTACTTCTTCCGAGATTCATCATAAAACAGCGTCAGACTTCTTTGTTGATTTGTATGAAAAAGGAGAGTTTATCGAAGAAGTAACAGAGCAATTATACGATGCTGAAGCAGATCAGTTTTTAGCAGATCGTTTTGTAGTAGGAACCTGTCCAAAATGTGGCTTTGAAGAAAGTTATGGAGATCAGTGTGAGAATTGTGGAACGAGTCATAATGCAACAGATTTAATCAACCCTAAATCTGCAATTACAGGAAATGTTCCCACGGTAAAAGAAACCAAACACTGGTTTTTGCCTTTAGACAGACACGAAGATTTCTTACGTGAATGGATCTTAAAAGGACACAAAAAAGATTGGAAACCTAATGTGTATGGCCAAGTTAAATCTTGGGTTGATGATGGTCTGCGACCAAGGGCTGTGACTCGTGATTTAGATTGGGGTATTCCTGTTCCTGTTGAAGGTGGAGAAGGAAAAGTATTGTATGTATGGTTTGATGCTCCTATTGGATACATTTCATCTACCAAAGAATGGGCTGCTAGAGAAGGGAAAAACTGGGAAGATTATTGGAAAGATGAAAACACCAAATTGGTTCATTTTATAGGAAAAGATAATATTGTATTTCACTGTATTATTTTTCCATCAATGTTAAAGGCGCATGGCGATTATATTTTACCTGAGAACGTTCCTGCCAACGAGTTCTTAAACTTAGAAGGCAATAAATTATCGACTTCAAAAAACTGGGCAGTATGGTTACATGAATATTTGGAAGAGTTTCCAAATCAACAAGATGTTTTGCGTTATACGCTAACTGCAAATGCCCCAGAAAGTAAGGACAACGATTTTACTTGGAAAGATTTTCAAGCAAAAAACAACAACGAATTGGTTGCCATTTTTGGAAACTTTATCAATCGAGTGGTTGTGTTAACTCACAAGTATTACAATGGTGTTGTTCCAGAGCCTAATGAGTTGTCCGAAGTTGATGAAGATGCTTTAGCTGCTATCAAACATTTCCCTGCTAGCATTGGAAAATCTATAGAACGGTATCGTTTTAGAGAAGGATCTCAAGAGTTGATGAATTTAGCTCGATTGGGAAACAAATATTTGGCTGATGAAGAACCTTGGAAAGTCATCAAACAAGATGAAGAACGCGTAAAAACTATCATGTATGTAGCATTGCAAATTGCTTCTGCATTGGCAGTAGTTTCTGAACCTTTTTTACCTTTTACCTCTAACAAACTAAAGTCAATCCTAAAATTAGACACCATTATTTGGGGCGATGTTTCAGAAAAAGAAACACTTATTTCTTCAGGTCATGAAATTGGAAAGGCTGAATTATTGTTCTCTAAAATTGAAGATAAAACTGTTGCTCTTCAATTAGAAAAGTTAATAGCAACTAAAAAAGCCAATGAACAGGAAAATAAAGTTGTTGAGCCTCAAAAAGAAACCATCGAATTTGAAGACTTTACAAAGTTAGACATTCGTGTGGGAACAATTTTAGAAGCTGAAAAAGTTGCTAAAACAAAGAAACTTTTACAATTAAAAGTCGATGTTGGAATTGATGTAAGAACCATCGTTTCTGGAATTGCTGAGAGTTTTTCTACAGAGGAAATTATCGGACAACAAGTAACTGTTTTAACCAATTTAGCGCCTAGGAAAATTCGCGGTGTAGAAAGTCAGGGAATGATTTTAATGACAGATACACCCGATGGAAAATTGACTTTTGTAGAACCTGAACAAAAAGTAACCAACGGACAGCAGATTAGTTAATGCTCAAAATAGCATATCATCCCATTTATAGACATCCTTTGCCGTTAGGACATCGCTTTCCAATGGGTAAATATGAATTGCTACAACAACAACTTTTGTATGAAGGTACTTGCAAAGAACACAACTTCTTTGAACCTGAAATTCCAAATAACAAATACTTTTTTTTGACTCATGACCCTGAGTATGTTTCGGATTTGATGAACTTAACATTAGATCCAAAAATGGCAAGAAGAATAGGATTTCCTTTAAGCGAAATCTTAATTGAACGAGAAATGATCATTGCCGGTGGAACTATGGAAGCTAGTCTGTTCGCTTTAGAAAATGGAATTTCCATGAATATTGCTGGAGGTACGCATCATGCATACACCAACAAAGGAGAAGGTTTTTGCATGCTGAATGATCAAGCTATTGGAGCTAGATATTTACAAGAAAAGGGATTGGTTCAGAAAATTTTGATCGTGGATTTAGATGTACATCAAGGAAATGGAACCGCAGAAATCTTTCAAAATGATGATTCTGTCTTTACTTTTTCAATGCATGGAAAGAAGAATTACCCCTTTCAAAAGGAAGAAAGCGATTTAGATATTCCTTTAGAAAATGGAACTCAAAATGAAGAATATCTTCAAATTTTAAAGGAGATTTTACCTAGACTCATTGCAGAACAAAATCCCGATTTCATTTATTATTTGTCAGGCGTAGACATTATTGAATCTGATAAGCTCGGAAAGTTATCCTTAACTATTGAAGGATGTAAAGAACGTGATCGGTTAGTCTTAGAAACTTGCAAGAATTCTAATATTCCTGTGATGTGTAGCATGGGAGGTGGCTATTCTCCAGACATTAAAACCATTGTTGATGCACATGCCAATACATTTCGTTTGGCGCAAGAGATTTTCTTTTAAATCAACATTACAAATCCAACCATTGCTTAAAAGCAGCTGCTTTATTCTTACCTATGACAATGTCAATTTCAGAAGGTGGATTCACTTGAATTTTAAGTTTACTATTTCCAAATTTTGTGATCTTATCTATCGCAGAAATGGCTACAATAATTTGTCTATTCGCTCTAAAAAAAGATTGCTCATTCAGGTAAGAATAAATTTGATCCAAACTTTCACTTGTGGTAGATCGTTTTCCATCTTTCTTTACAATATAGGTAATCGTATTTTCAACATAGATATACCCAATGTCTTCAGTAGAAATTGGCATCAACTCATTTCTTACGTATGTCAAAATCCGTTGCTTTTCACTTTCCTTAGGTATTTCTATACTAACTTCTTTATCCGTTTCTTTAATTGTAGTGATTTCATTTAGCTTATTTTGATAAGTTTCTAATGATGTATTCAACTTTGACAAGTTTAAAACACCATCTTCAAACTTAATATTTTTTAGAGCGAGTTGGTTTTCATAATGACCACTTATCAACCTGATAACTCCAAGAACAATAAGCAATAACAAGAGTATGATAATTAGAAAAACTAAATAGGTTTGACTTTTCCATTCATTTAATTCGTTATTGATATTAGAAATATTTATGTGAGCTGCAACAATCCAATCTGACTTAGCTACTGGAGTTAAGTATATAATCTCAGATTTTTTAGCTGCTAAAATAGAATCGTTTAAAGATGTTATGTATGTATACAATTCTTCACCAGTAATGGTGTTTTCCATATTTCTCGCCGTAGTGCTTTCTTTCGTAGCCTTCTCTTTAACACGAGTATTATCTGGATGACTTACAATCTCACCTGACCAGTCAAATATGGAAATAAAAATATTTTGCTTGTCAGTGTTTTCTATAATCTCCTTAATACTTAAAACAATAGTATCTTTTTCTATCCTGTTCTCAAATGCACTAGCACTCATCAATGCAATTTGACGCGCTTGTTGTTGACTCGCTTCAATCTCGTTTTCTAAAAAAGAACTCCCATTAAGTTGAAGTAAATAGGGTATTCCAATAACAGATACCAGTACAGAAAATACTGAAAAGGAAATGATTGTATAAAAATAGAACCTATAGTTTTTCATTAGACTAAAATCATTTTATTACTGACGAAAATACAACATTGATTCTCAAAAAGAAATTCCATCAGTTTTTACAGTTCATTTTTAACCCTCTTTTTTCCCTTTGACTCATTTTTTTATACTTTATTACCTCTATAAAAAGGAAGTATCCTACTTTTATCTTCGATAAATAAAAATAATGAGTTTCAATTTTATAAAAACAAATAAGAAGTTTAGATTTCTTATCGTTTTACTTTTATTGTTTTTTGCTATGCTTTTCTATATGAATAGAGAGACTCCTGACACACGCTCAATAGATACCCATGTTAGTCTTACAACAAATGAAATGATTTCTCTTTTAGAAAAAGAGAGTTCAAAAAATCTACAAGATTATATCGAAAAGGCTATCGAAATTAAAGGAGTATTAAAAGAAGTAACACACAGAGGAGGAAAGACAACACTTATTCTTGCTGGAGATGAGGACAACAAATATATTTTATGTGAAATGCAGGATGATCAAGCAATTAAAGTAGAAAAATTAAAAAACGATACAATGATTGTTGTAAAAGGTATATTTAAAGGGGTTTTATTAGACGCGATATTGTTAAATTGCATTCTCATTGATGGCAGTACTTATGAATAGATCAATACTCTTATTATTTTTAGCTATAGGCTTAACCAATGCTAAGGCACAACAGCATATTGAGCGCTTAGGGCAGGTGACGTTTTTTTCTTATACTTCTGTTGAAAATATTCAAGCGGTAAACAATAAAGTCCTTAGTATTATTGATCCAGAGTCAAGTAATATTGAAGTTAGCGTTTTAATGAGAGCTTTTGTTTTTAAAAAATCGTTGATGCATGAACACTTCAATGAAAGCTATATCGAATCTGATTTATATCCTAGAGCTCGATTAATTGGACAAATTATCGATTTTGATTCAAGCTTAATGGGCACTCAAACCCGAATTATAAAAGGAAGTTTTACGCTTAGAAATATTACGAAACCAATTGAAATAAAAGCTGAAATTACCAAAAGTAAAAATGGCTACAGGATTAAAGGAGAGTTAGAAGTAAAAATAAACGATTATGAGATTAATATCCCTCCAATCTTATCGCCAAACATTGCAAAAAAAATTCAAATCTCCTTCAACTTTCAATACAAGCCTTATGAAAATTAAAAAAACATTCCTTTTTTTAGTCACTCTGATAGGTGGAATGTATGTTTCATCTGCACAAAGTCTTTTAGAGAAGCTTGAAGCTGAGTCTTCAAAAGACCCATTGTTTACATTGGCAACTTTTAAATCTACGAGAATATCAATTGGGCATTCAGTAGAGACTCGCAAAAAAAATGTTTTCGAGATTTCAGTAATGAATCGTTTTTGGAACCTTCCAAAAGAAACAAGCAATGCTTTTGTTGCGGATAAAATGTCTTCTAGGTTTGGGTTAGACTATGGCATCTCTGATAGACTAACATATGGTGTTGGTTTTTCTACACTGAATAGTATTTTAGACAACTTTCTAAAGTATCGATTGGTAAGACAGCATGATAATGGGCCTAACAAATTTAGCGTTACTTTATTTCAAAGTGTAACCTATGCTGATAAAAAAACATACGGATCTACAAATGGAGTTGATTTTAGCGATAAGCTGGCTTTTACAACACAACTTTTATTGGCTCGTAAATTCACAAGAAACTTTTCTTTGCAAGTGAGCCCAACATTTATAAAAAGAAATAGGGTAGTTTCTCCTTTAGATGACAAGAATCAATTTGCTTTAGGCTTCGGAGGGCGATACAAGCTTGGAAATCATGTTTCCATCGTCTCCGAATACTATTATGTTACAAATCCTTTAAAATCCTCAAAGACGTATGGTGCTTTTTCTCTAGGAACCAATTGGGAACTAAGTGATTTATTACTTCAATTTAAATTGACCAATTCGGGGCACTTTGTTGAAGACACTTTTATTACGCAAACGAAAAGAAATTTTAGCTTTAGAGATGGACATCTCTTTTTCGGTTTTCATGCTACATTCTTCTTACAATTATAAGGTTATTGTTACCTATTCATATTTTAATGTTTGCTAGGTTTTATTACTGAATAAACCCTTTAGTGAACAAAATGAATTGTTACAACACTCTGTAATATTCCTTTTCAAGCTTCCTTTTTCCACTTCAAATAGTTTTTGTTGGTCAAACTTTATTTAAAATGTTACTTCGTACAAGAAATAAATTAGAACATAGTTTGACAATTATAAATAAAAAGATCATTGGTTGTGTTTTAGACCCTGGATCATATGCTAAACAGCAGATATTCAACTAGGGTCTATTTTTACACCTTAATAAAAATAATACTCCTTAAATGCTAGAGTCAGTGTTTTTCAACAAATACATTTGGACTCCCTAAACCAAATGTATTGTTGAATTATCAACGATTAAAGGAAAAATAATTATTAAAATTTGGGGGAATTTTATATGATTATTGAATGCAAAAAAGCCGTTTTAAAAAACGGCTTTTTTATTTTTAATACAAATTTTAGCATAGAAGCTTCAAGAAGAATTGACAGTAGTTGGAAAACGGAAATTGAAACGAGAATATTCAGTAGCATAGATACAAAAGAATTAATCCTTCCCAACTTTCAAAATATTTTTAAGAATTAACCGCCCCCTGTGAATTACTACTTTCTTTGACAAACTTTGCTAGGTTGTTTAAAGAAGTGGTAATTCCTTTTTTAAAGGCTCTTTTTACGATAAGAAAAATCAATAATTTTTTGATTGGAGATTTTGCTTTCCAAAACACTTCAACCGTCACTTTCGACCTATTTTCAGGAAGTTATTCTAACAGCTCAGCAATGACATGCTGACTGTGTTCAATTTCAGTGTTTTGAATGAAATTGGTATATCCAGAAATATCGGGAATAAAAAATAGCGATTGAGACATTAATGACTAATTATTAAGGTCACTAAATATAGTCGATAAATTTTGTTTTCTTAAGTTAGAATCCAAATTCTTGCGCAATCATATAAGGCCTTGGTTTTTCTATTTGTTCAGGAATTCCATCTTCTACAATCCAATTTTCTCCTAGCAAGGATTCATAACTAATGTTAATTTTTATTCTCTCTAACTTAGGTTGTAAAACTCTAGACTCATCATTCCATTTAATAAAAATGAGTTTTTTTGTTTCTCCTGGAGCAATCATTTGATTCCTTATATTCCCAGAAGTGCTAATGCTTCCATAGTTGATTGTCTTTGCATCTGGCATGTAGGTTTTTAAAACATCAAGCCATTCTCTAAAATAGATACTATCGTTAAATACTTTGTAGGAATTGATTTTAGCTAAGCCGTTCCCACTATTTTTTAATTCAATTCCAAAGCCCTGTCCATTGAAGGACCAGCCTAAGGTTAAATATGGGTACATACTTGCTTTCTGTTGAGTGCGCATAATTCTTACTTCTTGTAAAGATAAAAACAATGCACAAGCACTTATAAAAAGCGCACTCCCTGCTACCAAAGAATTCGTGCCTATTCGACTTAAAAAACCTCGCTTTTTTTTCATTTTTGTTGTTTTAAAGCATCTACCGAATGATAGATGCTTGTTTTATTTCTACTTTTTAAAGAGTTTTATCGTCTTTCCTTCATCTTCAGACTTAATCGTCACCAACAACTTTCTTAACCCTAACCTATTTACTTTGTATACTTTTGTGCCTGTTGTCCAACGTTCTTTCTTTGAAAACCCTGGCATCATTGCAAACCCATAACTAAATCTTCCTCCGTTTTTTTTAGGGCCAACCACAACAAATTGATTTCGGTTCCAAGAGTTATTTTTGATTTTAAAATTCATCCATTTTAAATCCAATCTATCTTCTTTTTTCTTTTTCAGAGCTTTTTTGGTGTCTCCTTTTAATTTTCTTGGACTGTTTACTAATTCCAATTTTGCATCATCTTTTAAGATGGAATAAACTTCATTGTCAGCATAAACTTTCGCCTTTCCCCGACCCCAAATATTCACCCTCACATTTTCCGCAATTAATTTAGAGGCATCAATCTCTCCATTTTCAGATCCAATGCTTAATTGTTGTGTTTTTCCAGAGACAACAACTTTCCCTAAAGGAGCCATAATATTTAAAGACTCATTGTTTACATTAATAATGAGCAAGATCCCATGAGTATCTTGTTCAACTCTTTTTAGTCTTGGCGCTCCTATTTTAATAACAATTTTTTGTGATGGTTGTATCCATTTTAACTGACTTAACTGTAAGGTTCCATCTACAATTTCTATATCTATTTTATCAAACAAATTTTCGTCCATTTGAATTGTCATCCCTTCTTTTAAAGATTGATCAATTGTGATTTTTGCATTTAAATCTACTTTTATTACTTCAAGATTATGAAACTCATAAGAACGCGTTTGTATGTTCTTATTTCCTTTTACCTGCGCTAAACTTGATATACTTATCAGCATTAGCAATAATCCTAATTTCTTCATTTTATTTTCTATTAATTGTTGTGTTTTTGTTCGTATTAAATTTTGTGTGATACTCAATTACTTCTGGTTGATATTCAAAAACAATTTCTCTATTGTTTTTATTCTGTAGTTCAAAATCATTATTGTTTTTTACAAATTTGAATTCAATTCCATAAACTGCTGTTTTTTCTGAGAATGTGATTTCATAAATCCCATCATTGTTTTTATCTGTCATTGGAACGGTTTCTCTCCATCGGTTGGGTAAAAAGTCACCTCGAATTCCTACACTTTCAATATTTTCAATTCCATTCATATTAACTGAAAACGCAATTTTTTTTCGTGCTCTTCTTGCACACAGCTAGATAGAATTACTACAAGTACCAGGATATTGATTTTTAAAAAGTTTTTCATTTTATTAATTTTTTAGAGATTAAATAATCGATTCCGAATCTTCCAGAACCTAAATACAACGTGTACATAGTTACCCAGAGGAATCCCATAGCTGGCAACATAGACCAAAGACCTTGATCCCATTTTTGTAAAAAAATAGCGACCAACATAGTACACATAATTAAGAAAGAAGCGATACGTGTCTTTAAACCAAGCATAAGGAATAGCCCTCCTACGGCTTCACTAAAAGCGCCCATCCATGCAAAGAACACTGGAGCAAAGGCAAAAATCCCTCCATATTCAGCAACATCTTTTGGAAACCATGTGGCCACTTCAAAGAACCCTAAATTAGCTGTTGATGACCATGGCAGACCAAATTTGTCTGACCCAAAGCTAGTCGTTAATAAAAGTCCGCAAATGACTCTAGGAATAGCAAATAAAAAATCTCCTATCCAGTGTTTTTGTACTACTGGCCTAATACTCGTTTTAAGTAATTTTAAGATGCGTGTTTTCATGAGTGATGTTTTATTTCGTTTTAATGAAACAAAATTGCAACTCATAAAAAGAGTGGGCGACTCATTGCGTCTGAAGACGCCTTATATACGATTTGAGGCGGCTTATTTTGATAAAGAATTTAAGAATTCGGTAGGCGAAGTATTTGTTAGTTTTTTAAAAACCCTATTGAACGTTGCTTTACTATTAAATCCAGAATCGTATGCTATCCCTAGTAAAGACAATTGTTTGTGAACTCCTTCATTTAACTTTTGTTTGAAGAATTCAACGCGAAAAGAGTTTACAAAGTCATTAAAGTTTTGGCCAAATCCAGCATTAATAACTTCGGAAAGTTCTGCTCTATGCATTTGTAATTCTCGTGCCAATTCAGAGAGGTTTAAGTCAGGGTTTAAAAAAGGTTTTTCATTTTCAAAGTAATTTTGTACTTGTTTTTTCCTTTGTTCAACTTCATTAGAAAGTTCTTGAGATTGTCTATTTATTTTTGAGCGTATAATCTCATTTCTAGACTCAAAATTTAATGCTGTTAGTTTTATTGTATTTGTAAAATACCCTTTTATTCCTACATAAATTACGATCAGTGCTGAACAAAATTGCAACCACCATTTTTGTGTCCAACTCATTTCAACAATTACTTCATTGATGAAAATCTGTACAAATCCATATAGGAAAATAAACGCATAGACATATAAAAAATTACGAATCCAATTAAGTTCTAGTTTATAGGTATTAGAAAAATATTGTTGAATCTTCTTTTTATACTGATAGAAGTGCTGAAAAGTAAATGCTAAATACAATAGCATCTGACCTGTAGAAAATAATGTCACAACTGGCCCTAAATATTTCCATTCAAAATTTACAACCATAGGTCCGTTTTGGGTATCATTAAACCCTGGCTGAGAAACATCGTATAAAAGAATAAAGAGCTTCGTTAAAAAGAATAAGATCCACGGAACAAAGTGCCAAATATCTTTTCGTTTAAACCTAAAATCGGAAGTAGTAATAGACTTTACATAAAAGTAAATCATGGGTGCCATGACCATCGCTAAACTCACTAAGTAGTAATTAATTTTTGTGTTCCGATAGGTATCATACCAATCCATAAAACCAATGGTATAGGTAGTTCTATGATAACAGGTAATCAATAAAATAAACGCTAGGAATAGATCAGATGTATTCTTTTTTTGAAGAAATCGAACTAAAAGTAGGATTGCAAAAATTAAGCCTTGTAAAACAAGAACCAGTAAAGGCGTACTGTAAAGATTAAAGTCTGGAAAAGTAAAAAGAGGCAGAAAACTCATACTCAAATATAGACCATTTTTCATTTTTTGAATATAAAAAGTCATTTACATTTCTTAAAAATAGGGCTCAAATTATATTGAGTCGTAGAAATTTCATTTTTTTATAAAATCTTAACAAATGTTGAAGCCTTAAGATCTCTATGAGAATCTCAAAATTTGTATTTTAGTACTTTCTTAATTATGCTTCACGAACTCAAAGACATTATTCGATCAGCCAGCCACGCTAAAAGCACAGGAATTAAAACCGCTTTAGCCTCTGTAGTCTCCTTAGATGGATCTTCATATAGAAAGCCTGGAGTACGAATGTCTGTTCAAGAAGACGGAAAAATGATTGGTGCCGTAAGTGGCGGATGTGTAGAGAAAGAGGTTTTACGACAAGCTCAAAGTGTTTTTGAAACCAACTCTCCAAAATTAATGGTGTATGATGGTCGTTATCGACTTGGATGTGAGGGGGTTCTTTATATTCTAATTGAACCTTTTGATCCAGAAGAAGCCTTTTTTAATGCTTTTGAAAAACAATGTGTTTCTAGAAAATCATTCACGATTTCTTCTACATTTTCGAAAGAAGAAAAAAATCGATTTAAAGGAGGTTCTATCGTTCATTTAAGCGATTCTTCTTTTCCTGTTCAAAAAAATTATCAATCTGACACTTCATTAGATCTTTTCACTCAAACAGTAAAACCTGGGTTTAAATTAATGATTGTTGGCTCAGAACACGATGCTGTTCAATTGTGTAAATACGCTTCTTCTACGGGATGGGAGGTAGATATTATTGCCCCTCCTGATGATTCAAAAACTCTTGAAAATTTTCCCGGTGCCTCCAATTATTTTGGAATTAATGAAACTGAGTTTAGCTCCCTACCTTTTGACCATCAGACTGCTGTGATGATGATGACTCATAGTTATGTGAAAGATTTAAAATATTTGTCTTCTATTCTTGAGAAAGAAATTCCTTACGTTGGTCTTTTAGGTCCTAGCAAACGAAGAGAAAAATTGATTCATGAAATTTTAGAAAGAAATGAAGATATTTCTGACCTTTTCTTTGATCGTTTACATGGTCCCGCAGGTATAAATATTGGTGCAGAAACACCTCAAGAAATTGCTGTTTCAATTTTAGCTGAAATCTTATCTGTTATTAGAAATCAAAAACCCATATCTTTGAAAGATAAAACAAGTGGAATTCATCAATAATGTCTAAGACAGCTATTTTAATCCTTGCAGCAGGAGAGTCTAAAAGATTAGGGCAACCTAAACAATTACTTCCTTACAAGAAAACCAATTTATTAGCTCACACTATCGAACAAGTAAAAGCCATCGAACGTTCTGATGTTTTTGTAGTTATCGGAGCTCACTTTAGTGATATTTTTCAATCTATTCGTGGTCAAAAAATTACTATTATTAAAAACAATAATTGGGAAGATGGCATGGGAAGCTCTTTAAGTAAAGGGATTGAATTTATTAAAAAGAAAGGTACTTTTGACAGAGTTTTAGTTACTTTAAGTGACTTGCCTCTAACGACTTTATCTCATTATGAAGAGTTAATTTCCTTATCCAAGACATCCCGAAAGAGAATTATTCTAACTGACTACCAAGAAGGGTTATCAGGTGTTCCTGCTATTTTTGATAAATCATTATTTAATGAATTATCTCTTTTATCAGATGACGAAGGGGCCAAACCTGTGATTAGCAAGTACAAAAAAGAGGTTATAAAATTACCTTCTAAAACCCCTTATTTTGATGTTGATACTAAAGAAGAGTATCAAAAGCTTCTGAATTTATCCTAATATCTTATTTCCTTTTTTATTCAATTCATTGATAAAAGGTTGACTTAAGAGTCGTTTTCCTGTAGCAGCTTTAAGTGCATTAGCAACCGCTCCTCCTGCTGGTGGTAATCCTGGTTCTCCAAGCCCTGTTGGCGATAGTTCATTTTGAACAAAATGTACCTCTACTTGTGGAGTTTCTTGCATTCGAATCAATCGATAGCGATCAAAATTAACTGCTTGAGGTGCGCCATCCTTAAAATTAAAGCTTCCATACATAGCATGTCCAATTCCATCTATAACCCCACCTTCTACCTGGTTTTTGGCACCAAGAGGATTCACAACGATACCACAGTCAACAGCTGCGGTAACTTTTTTGAGTACTGGCTTGCCATTTTTCATTTCAATATCTGCCACTTCAGCAACATATGTATTGTGACTGTAATATGCAGCAAAACCCTGATACGTTCCTTCAGGTGATTTCCCCCAATTTGACTTTTCTACAGCCAATTTAATGGTGTCCTCCATCCGTTGTCCAGAATACTGAATTTGTTGGTCAGTAGTCCCTTTTACCTTTTGTAGAAGCTCTATTAATAGTTGAGGGTGATCTTTCCCTAATTCATCTGCTAACTCACTAAAAAAGCTTTGTTCTGCAAATGCCAAGAAGTTTGTATAGGGTGCTCTCCATGCTCCAGTTGTCATTTTACTTCTATAGTTTCCAGTACTTACTTTATAATTTGGTATGCATCCTGCTGGGAAAAAGTTTGGAATCAACCCATACATATTTCCATTGATTGCAGCTTCTTTTAAATGATATCCTGTAATCTTTCCATCTTTAACAGATGCTTTTATTCTGTATTTAATTGCTGGTCTGTAGGTTCCTGCTGCCATATCATCTTCTCTAGAGAAAACCACTTTCACTGGTTTTTTAGCAAGGCTTGAAATCTCTGCCGCCTCCAAAGCAAAATCACTATAAAGTCTACGGCCAAAACCACCACCCATACGAGTCATTTCAACATGAACTTGCTCTGGTTTTTTACCTAACATTCTAGAAGCCAAACCAGATAACCAGGCAGGTGTTTGTACTGGTCCTACTAAATGAACTCTTTCTTCTGTAACATCAGCATAAAAGTTCATTGGCTCCATACAGTTGTGAGGTAAGAAAGGAGATTCATAAGTTCTCTCTATAACCTTGTCTGCTTGAGCAAAGGCCTTTTTAACATTTCCATCTTCACGGCGAGTATCAAATTTATTTCCGTTTAAAATCTTCAATAGTTCTTTATCATGATCTTCTGTACTTTCCAATTTACCATCATCTTCCCATTGAGCGATTAAGGCTTTTTTTCCTTTTATTACCGCCCAAGTACTAGTTCCTAACACCGCAATTTTATCTGTAACTCTAGTAAACCCTATTTGACCATCCAACGTTTTAAGTTTTTCACCAAACCTTATTACATCAATCACGCCATTTACCGCTTTGGCTTTGCTATCATCAAAACTCACTAATTTCTTTCCAAAAGCAGGGGGTCTCAATACTGAAGCATACACCATTCCTTCTGCTTTATAATCCATTCCAAACAAAGGTTTCCCTGTTCGTATTTTATCAATATCTACATTCTGAACATCTTGTCCAATAATCTTATAGTCTTTGGTTTCCTTTAATTTTACATTTTCAGGAACTTCTAAAACAGCAGCTTCTTTAACAATCTCTCCGTATCCTAGAGTGTCTCCATTTGCATTTGTGATTATTCCCTCAGAAACAGTACATGTAGATGCCTCAACACCCCATTTAGCCGCAGCGGCATTGATTAACATTTGCCTCGTCGTTGCACCAGTTTGACGTAATGCATCCCATCCAAAACGAATAGACTGGCTTCCTCCAGCAACTTGTCTTTGGTAGTTTTTAGAATCTAAAACTCCTTGTGCAACATTTACTTTATCCCAAGAAACATCTAGTTCTTCTGCAATAATCATTGGCATCGATGTTTTTACTCCTTGCCCAATTTCTGGATTTGGAGAAAATATGGTTACATAGCCTTCGTCAGAGATTTTAATAAAGGCATTAAAATCGTTAAAGTTCAACTTCGAAATATCAACAGGAGGAGCTACTCCTGGCTTGCACGCTGTTAAAAAGTTGAAACCAATCAACATTCCTCCACCAGCCAATGCTGAGGTTTTTAAAAAATTTCTTCTACTAAAATTGAGTGAATTATTTTGAGATTCCATGATTCTTTAGGTTTGGTTGATTAGGAGTTTTTAGCAGCTACTTCTACCGCTTTTTCAATTCTATTATAGGAAGCACATCTACAAATATTTCCATTCATGGCTTCTCTAATTTCTTCTTTTGAAGGATTTGGATTTTCCTTTAAAAAAGCAGAAGCCGTCATCATCTGTCCCGCTTGACAATAACCACATTGTGGTACGTCTATTTCTTTCCATGCTTCTTGCACAGGGTGCGAACCATCTTTAGAAAGACCTTCTATTGTGGTGATTGATTTACCTTCTATCATAGAAATTTGTAATTGACAGCTGCGAATGGCAGTGTCTCCAAGATGAACAGTACAAGCACCGCATTGTGCTATTCCGCAACCAAACTTAGTTCCGACCATGTCTAGTTCGTCTCTTAAAACCCATAAAAGAGGGGTGTCTGCATCAGCATTAACAGTTACTGATTTTCCGTTAATTTTTAATGTATACTCGGGCATAAGTAGTTAATTTAAGAAATTGAAGCATCAAATTACAAAAAAATAACATGTGTCAGTTAATTCAACTTCTTTTAATATGATATTTATGATTGATTTAACAAAAATCCTTTGTTTTATTATGCTTAAAAAACACTATTTTCCTCCTAATATCAATAACTCATTACAAACAACTTCTGTGATATACTTGTTCTCTACTTCCTTTGGTTTCATAGCTTCTTGAAGTTAATTTACCTTCTACCATGATTTCATTTCCTCGTGTTACATACTTTTCAATGATCTCTGTAGTTTTGTTCCATGCTAGTTGCTTCAAGGAATACTAGTTCTCCTTTAATAAATTAAAAGAAAATTACCTTTTCAAAAACTTTGGAAAATCACTAATAGCCTCATATGCTATTTGTTTCATTACCTGCAACAATTATATTCTAAATATCTGATAGATGCAATTAACTACTTTTCTATAATGATTTGGATATCAGTACAATAAAAATATTCCATGAAAATTAATTCACATCCAAAAATCTACACTGTATAGGGTGTTGGTTTTTCTTAAATTTTTGTTAAAAACAATTTTTTATTAAAAAAAAATTTTTTAAGTTTATAGTGTCCCGAAAATTTTTATCAACCAATCGCTATTAATGAAAACTACCCTTAAGATTGCATTTATTGCAATATTCTCATTTATGAGTATATGCTCATACTCACAAACTGCAGGATTAATTTTTGAAAATGCTAATGGAGTTTCTCCTTTAGACCCTAATGGAGATGGTTATGTTTCGAAACTAAGCACCGGATTTCCAGCCAATCAATTACCCACTGATATTTTTGATATACTTTTTAGCGAAATTCCCTATGTTGCTATTCCAAAAGTAGATACAGAACCAACAAGTGATTTAGGACCTGGTCCGGATTGTTTTTTTACGGATATGGTACCAGCAGCAGATGGTGAGTCTACGTATTATTACAATGATGGGACAAATATGTTGTTCCGTTTTAGACTTGGAGGAACAGCTCCAAATTCCAAGGGATATAGTGTATTGATTGATACGGATGAAAAATTTGGTTTTACAGGTCCTAATAAAGATCCAAATGCAACTGTAGGAAACCCAGGTTTTGAGGTTGAAATTGTACTAAGAACTAATTTTGGAATCAGCGTTTATAATATTGACGGAACTGTAGGAGGAACAGAAATTGGAACTTTTGCAGCTAGACCTTATGCAACCTTTGCTCAAAAATCATTGGCATTAACTACTAATTGTGATGATCCAGATTACTTCTATGACTTTTATGTTCCTTTTGCCGATTTAATTTCTTTGGCAGGAACTACAAGTGAAATTACTAGCACTACAAAAATCAGAATGGTTACATTAACAGTAATCAATCCAAGACAGTCTTCTGGAAATAACGGAGTCTCAGATGTAGGAGGAGTAGATGATACCACAGGAAATTTAGACGATTTAACGGGCGATATTATTGACAACCAAACACCAACAGACGGTACTCCAGGAGACCCTCCTTTACCAAGAGCCGATTGTCCTGGAATTGATGGAATTGTAAATGGAGCGACATCGGTGACTGGAACTTCAACAGAAGCGGATACAACCGTTATTGAAGTGTTTAAAAATGGTGTTTCTATCGGAACCACAACTGTCAGTGGTGGAACATGGACATTGTCATCCATAG